>OCVQ010000472.1_pt1 | contig 37981 bp, 40 predicted proteins | sample 1539061 | NCBI WGS metagenome assembly OCVQ01 (sample SAMEA3355526, study PRJEB22509) | marine metagenome | biome: marine; feature: river plume; material: water | place: USA | collected 2010-08-08 | depth 0.5 m | reverse complement strand
CTTGGGTATCGCCCGCCAGCACCCGAAAGCATCGTGCCGATAGACCAGAGGCCGACCATGCACTAACATTTACACCGGACCACTCGATGGGGGCAGTCCACTCCATTAACGAAGTCCGTGCCCGATTCTTGGCCTGATTGTCGTTTTCAGACCGCTCCAAACGTCATGACGTCGGCCAGACGTCACCCATACGCAAATCATACATGCCACATTTTGGCGTCTGGTCGCATTCAGACAAGGTTCTGGCCCTACCTCCACAGATGAAGCTACCGTATGCAACGTTAACAAACGTCCACCAAGGGAGCGCACAGATGTCGACCGACAAGGCAAATCATCCAGGCTTGGACCCCGCCGATTGGAACGCATTCCGCAGCGAAGCCCATGCTCTCCTTGATGCCTGTCTAGACCGCATGACAGACGCCCGAAACCTGCCATGGCAGCCCATCCCAGACGAGGTGCAGGCTGGCTATGCCCTGCCAGAAACGCCGTTGTCTCTTGGTGATTTGCGGGCAAAACTCACAGCAGAAATCATGCCCTATGCCACGGGAAACACCCATCCACGCTTTTTCGGATGGGTTCATGGCACGGGTCTCGCCACCGGGCTTCTCTCGGAAATGGTGGCCGCCACGATGAACAGTAATCTCGGCGGTCGCGATCACGGTCTGAACTATGTCGAACGCGAAGTCATTGACTGGGCGCGCGACGTGTTCGGCTTTCCCTCCTCCGCCAGCGGCTTGCTTGTTGCCGGCACGTCCCAAGCCACTGTGATTGCTCTGTCCGCTGCGCGCCTCCGCGCCTTGGGCGCCGATGTCCGCAAATCCGGAACACATAGCGCGCCTCAACTTACCCTCTATTCTGGCGCTGCCGCTCATAATGCGTTGCGTAAAGCCGTAGAGCTTTTGGGCATTGGCACCGATCATCTTCGCTTGGTTCCCGACGGCGAAAGCGGCCCTGATATGGCCGAACTTGAACGTTTGATCGTCGCCGACAAGGCCGCAGGCCACAAACCCATGGCCCTGATCGCGACAGCGGGTTCCGTCGATCTGGGCCGTTTTGACGATTTAAATGCCATGGCTGACCTAGCACAAAAGCATGGTCTCTGGCTTCACGTTGACGGCGCTTTCGGCGCCTGGACCCGCCTCGCCGACGCCCCATGGCGCGGTCTGTCCGACGGAATGGAACGCGCCGACTCCCTTGCCTGCGACTTTCACAAATGGATGTATGTGCCCTATGACTGCGGCCTGATCCTCATCCGCGATGAAACCGAACATCGCGCCGCTTTCGCTGCCCGCCCGTCCTATCTCGCCGCTCAAGATCAAGGGTTGGGTGGCGGCGAACCATGGTTTTGCGACTACGGCATCGACCTCTCGCGTGGCAATCGCGCCCTCAAGGTCTGGACTGCGCTTGCCCATTATGGCCCCGCCCGTCTCGGAGCCGCCATCACCGCCAATTGCGCGCAAGCGGCGCTCATGGGTGAATTGGTATCCGCTACCGACGCGATGGCCCTCGCCGCCCCCGTCGTTAGCAACCTTTGCACCTTTAGCGCCGATACTCGCCTCAGCGTCCCAGAGCAAAGCGCACTCAACACGCGAATCGCTATGGCGCTACAGCTTTCTGGTGAGGTGGTTTTTTCCACGACATTGGTTAACGGCGTCACGGTCCTGCGCGCCGCCATTACCAACCACCGCACCACAGCAGACGATATCCACCTCGCCATCCGCGCCGTGGAGCGTCTGAGAAACGAAAAACGCACCGCATAAGCTGCGGTGCGTTCATCTCTTGTTAACGAAGATTACTTTTCGTTAAGACGGCGCTGGCGTGTCGCCAAAAGCTTCAACCGCAGCGCATTTAGCTTGATAAAGCCCTGCGCGTCTTTCTGGTCATAAGCACCCGCATCATCCTCAAAGGTCACATGCGCTTCGGAATAAAGCGAATGCTCAGACCATCGCGCAACAGTCCGTGCCGACCCCTTGTACAGCTTGACGCGCACAGTGCCGGTGACATGCTCTTGGCTCTTGTCGATCAGCGCTTGCAGCATCTCGCGCTCAGGGCTGAACCAGAAGCCATTATAGATCAATTCCGCATAATGCGGCATGATCGAATCCTTCAGGTGCCCAGCGCCGCTATCAAGTGTGATCTGCTCAATCCCGCGATGCGCCTCGAGCAAAATCGTACCACCCGGAGTTTCATAAACCCCCCGCGACTTCATGCCGACAAAGCGGTTTTCAACCAAGTCCAGCACGCCAATTCCATGCTTGCCACCCAGTTCATTGAGCTTGGTCAGGATCGTCGCAGGCGACATCGCCTCGCCGTTGATAGCCACCGCATCGCCGCGCTCAAAGGTGATTTCTACCATTTCCGCCGCATCCGGCGCCTGCTCCACCGGAACCGACCGCTGCAACACATACTCCGGGAATTCCTGCGCCGGATCCTCCAGAACACGCCCTTCCGAAGAAGTATGCAGCAAGTTCGCATCTACCGAGAAGGGCGCATCGCCACGCCTGTCTTTCGCAATCGGGATCTGATTCTTTTCAGCAAATTCCAAAAGCTTCGTTCTCGAAGTCAAATCCCACAGCCGCCAAGGCGCGATCACCTTGATATCAGGGTTCAGCGCATAGGCCGACAGCTCAAAACGCACCTGATCATTACCTTTGCCCGTCGCACCATGCGCGACAGCATCCGCCCCGGTCATCGCCGCAATCTCAACCAAGCGCTTCGAAATCAACGGGCGCGCAATCGACGTTCCCAGCAGATAAAGCCCCTCATAAAGCGCATTGGCGCGGAACATCGGGAACACGAAATCGCGCACGAACTCCTCGCGCACGTCTTCGATATAGATATTCTCAGGCTTGATCCCCAGCAGTTCCGCCTTCTTGCGAGCAGGGTCCAGCTCCTCGCCCTGACCGAGATCGGCGGTAAAGGTCACAACCTCACAGCCATATTCGGTTTGCAGCCACTTCAGGATAATGGAGGTATCGAGGCCGCCGGAATAGGCCAGCACGACTTTCTTTGGCGCAGACATTGGGTATCCTCTGGATAGGGTCTGGCGGGCGGATTATCGCGTTTTTGCACGAGGAGCAAGTTTAGCGCCCGTCAAACCCGGACTTCCTCAAAAAAGTATACTTTTGCATGCTTTCAATCGCCCTCTTGCCATGTGCAACGGCATCGGTCACTCAGAATTCCATGACAGATTTTCAACAAAACGCCCGTGCCGCCGAGCGCGCGATGCGCGAGGTTTTCCCCGAAACGCCCCTGTTGCGGAATGCACATCTTTCCGAACGTTTTGAGGCTGACATCTGGCTCAAGCGTGAAGACCTCTCCCCAGTCCGCAGCTACAAACTTCGTGGCGCGTTCAACGCCATGAGAAAAGTGCTGGCCGTTTCGCCCGAAAAACGCCTCTTCGTCTGCGCTTCCGCTGGAAATCATGCACAGGGCGTCGCATTCATGTGCCGCCATTTCGGTGTGCGTGGTGTTATCTTTATGCCTGTCACCACACCACAGCAAAAAATTCAAAAAACCCGCATGTTTGGCGGCGACGCCATCGAAATCCGCCTTACGGGCGACTATTTTGATGACACCCTGCGCGCGTCTCAAACCTTCTGCAACGCCGAGGGTGCCTACTTCCTTTCGCCGTTTGATGATGAGGACGTCATCGAAGGCCAAGCCTCGGTCGCCGTCGAAATTGTTGACCAACTCGGCACCGCCCCCGATCACATTCTGCTACCAGTTGGCGGCGGTGGCCTTTCCGCAGGTGTTCGCAGCTACCTAGGCCCATCAGTCACTTACACCTTTGTCGAACCCTTGGGTGGCGCCAGCCTTAAAGCAGCCTTGGAAACCGGCAGCCCAACCCGGCTCAATAAAGTGAATACCTTCGTTGACGGGGCCGCTGTTGCCCAGATCGGTGTTCGCACCTTCGCCCGCCTTTCAGATGCAGCACCCCAAGACGTAGTGCTCGCTCCCGAAGACCGCATCTGCATTACTATGCTAGAGATGCTCAACGTCGAAGGCATCGTTCTCGAACCAGCAGGCGCCCTGTCCATCGATGCGCTTCAAGATGTCGCCAACACAATCAAAGGTAAAACGATTGTCTGCGTCACCTCAGGAGGAAACTTCGATTTTGAACGCCTGCCAGAAGTCAAAGAACGCGCCCAGCGCTTCGCAGATCTCAAGAAGTACTTCATTCTAAGAATGCCGCAGCGCCCCGGCGCGCTCAAAGAGTTCCTCAACATCCTTGGTCCAGACGACGATATTGCGCGGTTCGAATACCTGAAGAAGTCCGCGCGCAATTTCGGCTCGGTCCTCATTGGTATTGAAACCAAAGACCCCTCAACCTTCCCACGCCTCTTTTCGGCAATGGACGGTCTCGGCCTTGTCTACCGTGACATAACCAATGACGACACTCTCTCGGAATTTCTCGTCTGATCATCAGGCAATCCGGCGCTGCGCGCACAATGCGTGAAAGGCCTCCAACGAGGCGTGATAGCTCGCGCGCAGCGGCGCCAGTTCAATCTCGCCAGCGCGCCCAAGACGCGCCAACCGCTCTCCCTCTGCACAAAGCTCAGAAAAGGCAGCAAACCCCAAATTCAGCGCTGAGCCTTTCAGAAAATGCAGATCTTGTTCCAAACTGTGCCGTGGCCCCAGCGCAGTCATGGCGGTGCCCACCTCTTCTAGAAATAACTCGGCCACTTCGGAAAAGCTTTCTGGCCCTATCTCTTCTCGCAACTCTTCAACACGCGCCCAATCAATCACGGCACCCTCCTCTGTGATGGGCCAATCCTTCGGCACTAGAGTTAACAACTCATGCTGATGCGCAGGTAAAGTTGCTAAAAAACGTTCCTTTCATCGCCGCTTAACTTCTTGGGCGTTACACCCGGTAATCTTTTGCGCGAAACGAACGGGAAGCCTTTTGAACCAACCTTTCCCTACCTACCAGAGCAACAGCCAAACAGCGGTCCGCACAGTGCTGGTCGTCGACGATAGCCTTGTGCAGCGCCGCATCTTGGCGTTGTCCCTGCAAAAATGGGGATTTGAAGTATCAGAAGCCGAAAGTGGCGAAGAGGCCCTCGCAATATGCAAGCGCATGTCCCCGGATATCGTCTTGTCTGACTGGATGATGCCGGGAATGGATGGTTTGGAGTTTTGCCGTCAGTTTCGGCAACTGCCACGGCAAACCTACGGCTATTTTATCTTACTGACGTCCAAGACCGAGAAAGATTCGGTCGCACGAGGTCTTGACTGCGGAGCCGATGATTTTCTGCCCAAACCGGTTAACACCACGGAACTTCGAGCCCGGATTGCGGCCGGCGAGCGAATTTTATCTATGGAGCGTGAGTTAGTAGAAAAAAATCGCCTGCTCGAAAACACACTCAAAAAAATCCAATCGCTTTATGACGCTATCGATAGCGATCTCGTTGAGGCGCGAAAACTACAGCAATCTTTGGTGCGCGAACGTTTCCATGATTTTGGCTCGGCGCGCGTTTCGCTGCTTCTCCACCCTTCTGGTCACGTTGGTGGCGATCTTGTCGGGTTTTTCTCGGCAAGCATATCGCGCGTTGTTCTCTACGCGCTCGATGTCTCAGGCCATGGCATCAGTTCCGCCTTGATGACGGCCCGCCTCGCTGCCTACCTTACGGGATCTACGCCTGAACATAACGTCGCTCTTGAACGCAGCGGCACGACTATCAGTCCGGTTCCACCTTTCTTGGTCGCCGATCATCTGAATTCGCTCGTCCTATCAGAAATGGACACCGAGCATTACTTCACCATGCTACTCGCAGACATTGACCTGACAAACGGCGCGGTGTCCATTTGTCAGGCGGGTCATCCAAATCCAATGGTGTTACGTGCCGACGGAACCATAGAGAAAGTTGGCAAAGGCGGTTTTCCGATTGGCTTGGTTTCCAATGCCGTCTTTGATCAATTTTCTCTTAAGCTTGCGCCCGGTGATCGGCTATTGTTGCTCTCCGACGGCGTCACCGAATGCCCCGATCCTCTTGGGGTCCACTTCGAAGACACAGGCTTGGAGCCCATGTTGAAGAAACTGCGCCATCACTCGGGCACAGACCTCCTCGAAAGCATGGTGCAAGGCCTTATCGGCCATGCCGATTCCACCGATTTCCCCGATGACGTTTCCGCTGTGCTTTTCGACTACCGACCGCCATGAAGCCCGAAAAATTGCGCGACAAATAGAGCATCCCCTTCATTGCCAAGGCGATCCACCGCATCTTGCGCTGTCATCCAGACCGCCAAATGCCCCGCCTCACTCGGCGGGCCAAGCCGCCGCACAGGTCGCGCTACATAAATTGTGCAAATTTTTTCAGCCCAAAGGTCGTATTCCGGCATGTAAGTAAATCGCCGAAAAGCTCCCAACCTTCGTGGCGCACTGACACGCCATCCCGTCTCTTCGCGTATCTCTCTATGCAGCGCAGCAAGAGGAGATTCGCCGGGGTCAATTCCCCCGCCGGGCAATTGAAACTCTGGCCAAGGCGCGCTTTGGTGCGTCAAAAGCAGGTCCTGCCCATGGGCCAAAATCGCATAAACGCCGTGGCGTCTGCGGTATTTTTGTCCCTTTTTTGGAGAAAGCCCAACACGTCTAATCACAACTACCCCTTGGACCACTGACTTGCGCCGCCTATATCGCCTCGATATGCCAAGAAAAGGCGTCGTAAGGAACTCCCGATGACATTCGCACAAAAGATCGCTTGGGACGATACCGTCCTACCATTCCAACTCGACGCCTCGGATATCCGCGGTCGTGTCGCTCGGCTTGACGGCGTTCTGGACGGGATACTCAAACAGCACGATTATCCGCCACAGGTCGAAGCACTCGTGGCCGAAATGGCCCTTCTGACCGCTTTGATAGGGCAAACAATCAAATTGCGCTGGAAGCTGTCACTTCAAGTTCAATCCGACGGTCCAGTTCGCATGATCGCCACCGATTATTATGGTCCCTCAAAAGAAGGGGAGCCAGCCCGTATCCGCGCCTACGCAAGCTTCGATCGTGATAGGCTAAAAGACGGCACACCCTTTGAGCAGATCGGCAAAGGTTATTTCGCCGTTCTGATCGACCAAGGTCCTGACATGGCTCCTTATCAGGGCATTACAGCTTTGGCAGGGGGTTCCATTGCAGCCTGTGCCGAGGCCTATTTTGCACAATCAGAGCAGCTACCGACACGATTTGCTGTCACCTATGGTCGTTCAATCGAGTCGGGTGGAACAGAGCATTGGCGCGCTGGCGGTGTAATGATCCAGCACATGCCAAAAGCCAGCCCTTTTGTGGCAGAACAAGACGGCACCAGCGAAGACGGTCTTCTTACAGCGCTCGATCTTTTGAATGACGATGAAGCGGAAAATTGGAATAGGGTGAATATCCTCCTCGATACCGTCGAGGATCTTGAGCTTGTCGGTCCATCGGTCGCTCCAACTGATCTGCTCTTGCGACTCTTCTACGAAGAAAATCCACGGGTTTTTGACACACAACCGGTAAATTTTGGCTGCACCTGCTCCGAAGATCGCGTTCGTCAGTCGCTTTCGATCTATTCCCAAAAAGACATCGCGAAGATGACGACAGCGGAAGGCACTGTTACTGCAGACTGCCAATTTTGCAGCGCACATTACGTAATGGATCCTCGATCACTTGGATTTGACGGGGAGGGTGCGGGTGACTGACCCGGACTTCCCACTTTCAAAAACGCTCACACGGCCCAAACGGCCCTCGTCGGACTACGATCTCAACCCACATGTTGCCCTGCCAGCAGGACGAACGCTGCGTGAAGCGGCCGTTCTTGTGGCGACTGTTGCGCGCGGCAACACGACCAATCTCATCCTAACCAAGCGTTCATCGCGTTTGCAGCATCATCCCGGCCAAATTGCTTTCCCCGGCGGGAAACTCGACCCCTGTGATGCAGACATTATCGCGGCCGCATTGCGGGAGGCCGAAGAAGAGATTGGCCTCCACCGCAGCTCGGTCACGGTCTTGGGCACACTGCCGTCGCATGAAACTGTGACGGGATTTCTGATAACTCCTGTCTTGGCGCATGTAACTGGGCCGTTTACCGCTCGACCAGAAGCGGGCGAAGTGGAGGAGGTATTTGAAGTGCCTCTTTCTCACGTCTTGTCCGCTGAGAATTTCGCGATTCAGTCGCGCAGGTGGCGTGGTCAGGCCCGCAGATATTACACTGTCCCATGGGGGCCCTACTATATTTGGGGCGCGACTGCTCGGATTTTGAGAAGTATCGCGACCGAGGAGACATCGTGATGCGATGCGCGGGTGAATGGATGGACCGCCCCGAGACGCGTGCCGTTTTCAATGCGCTCACTCATGAGGGCCATCAGGCCTTTTTTGTGGGCGGCTGCGTAAGAAACAGCCTCATCGGCTCTCCAGTGGACGACATCGATATTGCCACGAACGCGACCCCTGACGAAGTCACTAGGCTTGCTACGCACGCAAACATTAAAGTTATTCCAACTGGTATCGAACATGGCACGCTCACTCTCGTTAAAGGAAATCACTCGTTTGAAGTGACAACGTTTCGAAAGGACATGAAGACCAATGGCCGGCATGCCGTGGTCGAATTCACAGACTCCCTCGCAAGCGACGCGCAGCGCCGTGATTTCACTATAAACGCACTCTACGCGACCGCGACCGGAGACATCCAAGATCCGGTGAATGGCTTGATTGATCTGGAAAACCGTCGGGTTCGGTTCATTGGTGATCCTCACGCCCGTATCGAGGAAGACTACCTCCGAATTCTGCGTTTTTTCCGGTTTTACGCGTGGTATGGCAACCAAGACGACGGCATAGATCCCGAAGGGCTGGCTGCGGTCGCATCGTCACTTGATGGATTGGTGGGACTTTCCAAAGAGCGCGTCGGAAAAGAAGTTAAGAAACTTCTTTCGGCGCCCAATCCAACTGTTTCGGTTGCGGCGATGCGGGCTAGTGGCGTGCTCTCGGTTATTCTGCCAGAGGCCGACGATCGCGCGTTGGGCATCCTTAACCACCTCGAGGAGCAGGTAGACATCGCGCCAAATCCTATAAGGCGGCTTGCGTGTGTCGGAGGAACTGACGTCGCAACCCGGCTCAGGCTTTCGCGGGCAGAAGCCCGAGAGTATCGCATGCTTCGCAATGCAATAGAGCAAATCTGGGGGGCTGCGGAACTAGGGTATCGGCTTGGCGATGCCGGGCTGTCGGCGTATCTTCTGCGAAGCGCGCTGCTTGAAACGCCTTTATCAGATGTCGATTTAGGCAACCTGCGCCAAGGCCAAAAGGCAGTTTTTCCGGTCACGGCCCTTGACCTACCCCACCTGCAGGGTGCGGATCTGGGCCGCCACCTGAAAGAGCTGGAGTCGCGCTGGATCCAGTCTGGATTTACCGCCTCACGTAAAGACTTGCTGGAATGAGCGCTTGGCTCTTGCGGGAAAAGGCTATCTTCTAAGCGGCAGCATCTCAGACATGGTATAGACTCAAAGGCAAACGATGAAATCCATCGCAAATATCATTGACCCATTCAGCCCCGCGAAAGGCGCACCACCGCTTCGGCTGTTCGCCTTTTTCGGCTGGTCTTTGGCAGGCGCATGGCCAGCGATCATTCTCGCGACATTTTTCTCGGCAGCGTCAGGTGTCATGGATGCATTCACGGCATATATCTTGGGTTCTGTTATCGATGCCGCCGCGGTGCTGGGACCAGCAGGATTTCTAAGTGCCAACAATTCGTTTTTAATCTTTGGGTCGATTTTCTTTTTTCTGGTCCTGCGGCCGATAGTGTTTTGGGCCTCCTACGCATCGAACTCGGTCATCTTGGGTCCAAATATCAACCCTCTGGTTCTATCCCGTTTGAACAGATGGACCTTGGGTCAATCAGTAACCTTTTTCGACAATGATTTTGCGGGCCGTATCGCCCAAAAACAACAGCAAACAGCGCGAGCGATCACCGACGTTACGATCGAAATGATCAACGTGGTAGCCTTTGCATTGGCCTCGCTTGTTGGGTCCTTTGCGCTGCTTGTCGCAATCGATTGGCGGATAACACTGGTGTTTTCGCTGTGGCTTATTGCGTATTTCGGATTGATACGCTGGTTCATGCCCAAGATCCGCGAGCGCTCTATGGCGCGCGCAGGAGCACGCGCCATGGTGTCTGGTCAAATCGTCGACACCTTGAGCAACATCAAGACGGTGAAACTATTCGCACACTCAGATCATGAAGATCGCGCGACGATTACGTCTTTGGAGGGTTTTCGGAAAAAGTCACTACATTTTGGTCAACTTTCGGCGCAGTTTCGGCTCGCCCTAATGACGCTGGCAGGGACACTTCCTGTGCTTCTTGTTGGATCGACAATTTTCATCTGGTCACTCGAACAAGCCAGCGCAGGCGACATCGTTGCAGCTGGGACCATTGCAATCCGCATTGCACAAATGACGGGTTGGGTGAGTTTCTCACTCATGACCATTTATGCTGATATCGGCGAAGTCGAAGACGGAATTCGCACTCTGGCGCCCAAAATACGAATTGACGACGCACCCAATGCACACGCCCTTTCTGTGCCTTCCGGTGAAGTGGTTTTTAAGGATGTGGGCTTTACCTATGGGGCAAAGACCAGCGGCGTTCAGGACATAAATCTGAGAATTCAGCCCGGTGAAAAGATCGGCATTGTCGGCGCATCCGGAGCAGGGAAGTCCACTCTTGTTTCGCTACTACTGCGCCTCTACGCGCCGGAAAATGGAGCGATCTTGATCGATGGTCAGAATGTTTCGGAAATCACCCAAGAAAGCCTGCGCCGCAATATTGGCATGGTCACGCAAGAGACCGCGATGTTCAACAGGTCTGCTTTTGACAACATCCGCTATGGAAAACCCGATGCAACGCTTGATGACGTGATTGATGCCGCGAAGCAGGCGGAAGCGCATGAGTTCATCCAGAGCTTGGAAGATCATAACGGTCGCCGCGCGTATAAGGCGCATTTAGGAGAGCGCGGCGTAAAGCTTTCTGGAGGGCAACGTCAGCGCATTGCTCTGGCGCGCGCCATTTTAAAAGATGCGCCAATTTTGGTGCTGGACGAAGCGACCTCAGCATTGGATTCCGAGGTTGAAGCTTCTATCCAAGGTGCGCTGACGAGGGTGATGACGGGGAAAACCGTGATCGCAATTGCACACAGGCTCTCCACGATCGCACAAATGGACCGGATCGTCGTACTCGAAGCGGGGCGTATCGTGGAAGAGGGCACACACGCAGCACTTCTGGCGCAAGATGGGCTTTATGCACGCTATTGGAACAGACAGTCAGGTGGTTTCATAGGCTTGCGCGATGCTGCGGAATGATATTTGCCCCGTTGATAAGTATTGGGGTTTTTGAATGAACGACCGGATCGAGATCACTATAGAAAGACTAGGCCACCAAGGCGACGGTATCGCATCTGGTCCCTACTTTGCTCCCCTCACCCTGCCCGGTGAGCGCATTTCTGGAAAGCTGGAAGACCGTAAACTCACAGACATCAAGATTCTGGAACCATCGCCATTGCGGGTCGCGGCGAGCTGTAAACACTATCGGTCCTGTGGCGGATGCGCGCTTCAGCATATCAAAGACGATTTTGTTGCAAGTTGGAAATTGGATGTTGTCAAAGCAGCCCTTGCTGCCAAAGGACTTACATCCGAGTTCCGGCCTATAGAAACATCTCTTGAACACTCGCGCCGTCGGGCCACATTCTCTGCCAAACGCACCAAGAAGGGTGTACTGACAGGGTTTCATGCCCGTGCGTCAGAAACCATCATCGCGATTGAAGATTGCGCGGTTGTGTCCCCTGACATCTTGGCAATTCTTCCTAAGCTAGACGCGCTCGCCTTGATTGGTGCAAGCCGCAAGGGAGAGCTTACCATCCAAGTGACCAAGTCGACAGCTGGTCTGGATGTTGCGGTGACTGAGGGAAAACCGATCGATACGGCCATGCAGGTAGAATTGGCCGCTTTGGCGGAAGCTGCTGGCCTTGCACGGCTGTCATGGAATGGTGACGTCGTGGTGGCGCGACATAATCCTTATCAATCCATGGGGGATGCCCGGGTCACCCCGCCGCCTGGTGCGTTCTTGCAGGCAACAGAGCATGGCGAACAGGTGCTGGTGACCGCGGTTAAAGAAATTGTTGGGTCTGCGAAGCGGATTGTCGATCTCTTTTCGGGCTGTGGCACTTTCTCTTTGCCGTTAGCAAAGACCGCTGAAATTCATGCTGTCGAAGGGGATCCTGCCATGATTTCCGCGTTGGATAAAGCATGGCGTGAGACCGTTGGCCTTAAGAAACTTTCGAGCGAGTCTAGAGATCTGTTTCGACGTCCCCTTATGCCCGACGAGCTAAATCGGTTTGAGGCAGCGATTATCGACCCGCCTCGCGCCGGGGCCGAAGCACAGATCGAACACATCGCGGCTAGTGCCTTAACGCGACTAGCAATGGTCAGTTGCAACCCCGTCACCTTTGCACGAGATGCCGCAGTTCTTGTAAGCGCTGGCTTTTCCTTGGATTGGGTTCAGACCGTGGATCAATTTCGGTGGTCCACCCATGTTGAATTGGTCGCCTCATTTACAAGGCTGTGATCGGCATTCTAGAGACCTATCGACCTGCAGGAATTCACGCTAAGAACAACAAAACATTTCTTGGGATAAAAATGCGTATCTGGCCATTTCTTCTCTCTCTCTGTCTCGTTTTTGGGCTTTCCGGCTGTGCATCAAAATTCAAGGCATACAACGGCCCGGAAGTAACCCGCATCATTGTGAACAAGGGGGAACGAAAAATGTACCTCATGCACCACAACGAAGTTCTCGAAGCCTATAAAGTCGGCTTGGGATTTGCACCAAGGGGTCACAAACAGGTCGAGGGCGACGGGCGGACGCCAGAAGGGGAATACCGAATTAATCGGCGTAACCCCAATAGCGAGTTTCATCTGTCTTTAGGGATTTCCTATCCCAACGACGCCGACCGCGCCTATGCCAAGTCGATTTCAAAGAAGCCCGGTGGCGATATTTTCATCCATGGACGACCTTGGAAAAACCGAAAAGGCGGTCGCGACTGGACTGCAGGATGTATCGCCGTCAGCAATAACGAGATCGAAGAGATTTACGCGATGGTCCGTGACGGAACACCGATAACGATTAATCCGTGAATCGAGCGAAACGGATTTAGTTTTCGGCCCCGATTTCTAACACCCACCAAATCTTGCCGTTCGGCTCTTGGAACCACGCAAAGCCCATTTTATTCGCGCGAGGATCAACGATTACGCGACGCGTACCGTCATCTTCCATCCATGCAGCCAAGGTCTCAACTTCGGTCTCATAGGTCTCGCTCAAGGCTTCCCCTATATAGAGGCCCTGAAAGCCAACGCGACGAGCACGATCGATAGGCGATGACCCGTCTGAGCCGAAGTGCCAAGGGCGATTCTGCAACGACATGTCACGCGCATGGGTTGCCGCTGCCGCGTTCAGCTGCGAATCGAACTCTACTGCGCCTGCGCCCGCAGCTGATCTCAGCGAGTTAACCGAGTCGAGCATGCGGAACTGGATCTTGTTGGTATCATTACCAGAGATGCGATAAAGTTTCGGTAGCGGCTTGCCATCTGGCCCAAGTGTTGGCTGCGGCGCCGCGCATGCCGACAAGACAAGCGTGAGAGACAAAAGAAGGCTGGTTAGTCGCAACATATTCGCACCCAAAATTTTATCGATGACCATGCCTAACGCGGCTAGCGTGTCTTATCAAACCCACTTCGGCATGACGACGCCTGTTGACACGGCTTTGATTTGCGACTGAGGCATTACAGCCATAATATACCACCAAGGATATAATTTGTTCCGTTTCTGGAGACGAAGATGAGTGAGTATTCCACAAAAGACCTGAGTCGGCGCGGGTTTCTGGCGGTCGGCATGGCAGCTTTGGCAAGCCCGGCACTGGCTCAAACAGCTTCGGTGGCGGAGCAATTGAACAACGCGACCACTGTCGAGATGGAGCGAGATATCTCAAAATCAGTCCGGCGAAACGTTTCGAGCTTCAGAACGCTCGACTGGACACCATATTTTTCGAACCTCAAAAGGGGCGCGGTCTTGGTCGACATCGACAGTCGGGCTCTGCATTTTTGGCAGGAAGATGGCAACTATCACCTCTATCCGTCCTCTGTGCCTTTAACTGATGATTTAACTCGCAGGGGTCGCACCGAGGTCGTTCGCAAAGTCGAGGGACCAGAGTGGCGACCCACTCCCTCTATGCGAAAAAGAAATCCGGAATGGCCAGAGTATGTGCCTCCAGGCCCGGACAACCCTCTGGGAACGCACGCACTTTACCTATCGTGGCAGTATTACCGCATCCATGGCACGCATGACACTCGCAAAATTGGGCGTCGCTCATCGAACGGGTGCATTGGTCTGTATAACGAACATATCGCGCAGCTCTACGAAATGACCAAAGTAGGCACGCAAGTGTTGCTTATTTGACGACATAGTGACCACGCACACCCGTTCTTCTTCAAGATGCATTTGCAATTCACTCTGATTGCTGCTTTAGACGGGATACGAGGTAAGTCTTGGGTGCTTGTCGTCGGAATTAATCATGACGGCTCGCAAATTTCTGGAGGATAACATGAAAAAACTCGTTCTCGCCGCTGCTCTGACCGCTGCTGCTTCGACCGCATTCGCAGGCAACATGGCTGCTCCCGTAATGGAAGCTCCCGTCGTTGTTGAAGAAGCTGCTTCTTCCTCGGCCGGTGGCGTTCTCGTCCCCCTGCTGATCCTGGCCGTTGTTGCTGCAGCAGTTGCAAGCAACTAATCGTCAGACTAGTTCTAAAGGAAAGGCGGTGGATTCCACCGCCTTTTTCTTTTGATCAAAGGCTTTTGCGACCTATTCCAGCCAGCCTTTAAGGTTTTCTGTGATGACAGTAGACAGCGCGGAAATATGTGCATCGTCATCATTTAGGCACGGCACATAAACAAAATGCTCGCCGCCTGCATGCTCGAAGGCTTCGCGAATCTCACCGTTAATTTCCTCGAGCGTTTCGATACAATCCGCAGAAAACGCCGGCGCAACAACCGCGATACGCTTCTTTCCGTCTTCTTTGGCCAGTCGTGCAACTTCCTCAACCGTGTAGGGCTTCAACCACTCTTCGGGCCCGAACCGTGACTGGAAAGTCGTAATTATCTCGGTCTTTGCCCAACCCAAACGCTCTCGCAGGAGGCGAGTCGTTTTCTGGCACTGACAATGGTAGGGGTCGCCCTCCAGAAGATACCGCTTTGGCACACCATGGTATGAGCAAACCAATATTTCAGGCCGATCTTTCTCTGCGGCATAGGCCCGCTCAACAGACTGGGCGAGCGCCTCGATATATTCCGGATGATCGCTGTAGGGAGGCACGGTGCGGCTTGCTGGCTGCCACTTCACGTCCATTAGCGCGCGGAAGAATTGATCATTTGCCGTTGCTGTCGTGGCGCCCGCATATTGCGGATAAAGTGGGAAAAACAAAATCTTAGTGCAGCCCGCTTTAACCATCGCGTCCACCTTTGATTTGGTCGATGGGTTGCCATAGCGCATACAAAAATCAACCATAACCCGATCGCCAAACTGAGCCGTCATTTCTTTGGCGATCTTTACCGTTTGAGCTTTGGTTATTGTCATGAGGGGGCTTTCGTCTTTGTCCTCATTCCAAATAAGCTTGTAATTCGCACCCGAGGTGAAGGGGCGTTTGGTCAAGATAATCAGCTGCAAGAGCGGCTGCCAAAGCCACGGTGAATAGTCGATCACCCGACGGTCCGACAAAAACTCGTTCAAATACCGCCGCATAGACCAGTAATCATAGTTATCCGGTGTGCCGAGATTCGCGATCAAAATGCCGACTTTTGGATTAGGGACGCGCGGGTGATCGCCGGGTGCATTCTCAGGACGCAGGCCTAGCTCTTGACCGGTCTCATCAAGCATTTTCATCTCCTTGGATCACATTTTACGAATATATTGCGCGGGACATAAACCTTTGGTCCTCATCGTCAATCACTCAAGGGCTTCTCTTCGACACTTAAGGCATCCGAAAGGCGGGCAATAGCACTTCCCGGCCTGAGGGGTTGTTGCTGTGACGCATGTGGCGCCCATCCCGTAAGCACAATCATTTCAAACGTTGCCGAAACCCTCCCGTCAGGCGCAGAGTGTTCGGCTGCATAAATTTCCATCGCGCGAAGCAGCACGGATCGTCTTGTAGGGACTTTTCTACGTGCGTGAAGCGCATTGTTTTCGCCCATTGCCCGCAGATCCTGCATCAAATGTCGTGCTGTCTTGTAAGTTAACTTCACAGTTACACAATCGGCCACCGGCAATGCAAAACCTGCTCGCTGAAGCAGTGCGCCCATCTCGCGGATGTCTGCCATAGGCAGAACGCGCGGCGAAAGCCCCCCAGAAACCTCACTTTCAGCGGTTGCCAACGCCGAACGAAGTTCATGCAAAGTCTGCCCACCGAAAGCAATGGCGAGAAATAGACCATCAGGAAGCAAGGCACGGCGACATTGAATAAGCTGACCAACAGGATCATTCGCCCAATGAAGCGCAAGCGCATGCACAATCAGGTCAGAAGACGATTCGGACAGGTCCAGCACATCTTCATCAGGAATAATTGCAGCGTCTGCGACAAGCTTTGACCATAAGTCCGGAAAACCTGTGATCACTACTGGTGTGGTAAAGCTTCTATTAACCATTCCAAGACGATCCTGAATCTCGTCCCGAGCAATTGTTTGCAAAAGCGGTTCTATCGCGCGGGCGCGGTTTCGGAGGAGGGCCGGACGGTCTGTAATGATTGGTGGTGTTGACATGAGCCAGACAATGCGGTGCGCGGCATGAACATTCAAGCCGCTCTCCATATGCTATATCCGCCGCGCTGCCTTTGTTGCGGCCTCTCTGTTGAGAGTGATTTTGGCCTATGTGGCCCTTGTTGGAAGGACACGTATTTCATCGATGGTCTTGTTTGTGATCGATGCGGCGCCCCGCTTCCTGGCTCTTCAAACAAAGCCGTGCTTTGCGATGAATGCTTGAAGATTACCCGCCCATGGGACCATGGGCGGGCCGCACTATTATACACCGCCAATGGGCGCAAAATGGTACTTGGACTAAAGCACGGCGATCGTTTGGATATTGTCCAAACAGCAGCCCGCTGGATGGTGAAAAGGGCGCATGGCATAGTGAAACCCGGCATGCTGGTTGCCCCCGTGCCCCTGCATTGGTCGCGACTGCTAAAGAAGCGATTCAACCAATCTGCCGAGTTAGGCAAACACGTCTCGCACGAATTGGATCTTGAATGGTGCCCGGATCTTTTTGTCAGGAAACGAAGAACGCCTATGCTAGAAGGCAAAGGCCGCGATGAACGGTTTGCAACGCTAGAAAACGCGCTGTTTGTCCGCCAAAGACACCGGAGGCGAATAGAAGGGCGGTCAGTACTCATTATTGACGACGTTCTGACCACTGGTGCGACACTAGGCGCAACAACGGAAGCCGCAAGATTGGCAGGGGCGGTAGAGGTTTCGGTCCTCGTGCTGGCGCGCGTTGGAAAGGAGGTATAGATCTAAGAAGCTTTCAAGAAATGCAGGAGAGTTCTATGCAGCCCGTCGAAATATTTACTTCCCCATTTTGCGGATACTGCCATGCGGCCAAGAAGCTCTTGAATAGCAAAGGTGTTGCCTTTGTTGAGTTCGATGTCGCAAAGGATCCAAGCCTGCGACCACAAATGCTTCAGCGTTCGAATGGGCGCCACACAGTGCCTCAAATCTTTATCGGCCAAACACATGTTGGCGGTTGTGATGATCTCTATGAATTAGAGCGCGCGGGCAAACTTGATACGCTTTTGAAAGGCTAATTGATGCGCGCAGCCCTTGTTCAGCTCTCATCTGGCGATGATCCCGCCGCCAATCTGGCGTCGACCGCAGAGTGGATCAAGCAGGCCGCTGCAGGCGGCGCTGATTTCATCCTGACGCCAGAAGTCACAAATTGTGTGTCGTCAAGCAGGCAACATCAAATGGACGTCCTACAAGACGAGGCGAGCGATCAGACCTTGGCAGGCATCCGCTCCCTTGCGGCCGATTTGAGGAAATGGGTGCTGATTGGGTCACTGGGCCTCAAGACAAATGATACCGACGGAAGATTTGCTAACCGATCATTCTTGATAGGCCCGGATGGGAAGGTTTTGGCGAAATACGACAAAATCCACATGTTCGATGTCGATGTTTCAGCGACAGAAACATATCGGGAATCAGCAGGATATCGGCCTGGGGCCGAAGCGGTTTTGGCCCAAACGCCGTTCGGCACGATTGGAATGACTATTTGTTACGATGTACGATTTGCACACCTGCATCGCTCCTTGGCAAAGGCAGGCGCCCACATCATAACCGTTCCAGCCGCTTTTTCTCCGACCACTGGCGAGGCGCACTGGGAAGTGCTTTTGCGCGCACGGGCCATTGAGACGGGTTGTTTCATTCTTGCTCCAGCGCAGACTGGGTTGCATCCAAGCACCACAGGCCAAGAGCGTCGCACATATGGCCACTCTTTGGCGATTTCGCCTTGGGGAGAAGTTTTGGTTGATGCTGGAGAGGACGAAGGCGTGACTTTCGTTGATTTTGACCTCGAAGCCGTGGCAAAAGCACGAGGGCGGGTGCCGTCTTTGCTGCATGATCGCGAAATTAGTGGACCTTATGCCTGAATCCACAAATGCCCTTGCTGTCGCGCTCTTTAGCGAAATTCTTACGGTCGATCAGCTCGTTCGTAACAGACTGACGCGTGTCTTGCCCAAAGGCATGGAAATAAGTCACTTTTCGGTGCTCAATCATCTGGCTCGATCAAACGGCGAGCGAACGCCGGCGCAGCTGGCGAAGAACTTCCATGTGACGCGTGGTGCGATGACCAATACGTTGGGAAAGCTCGAATGGGCTGGATATGTGCATATACGCCCAGATTGGGATGATGCGCGCCGAAAATTGGTGGCAATCAGCCCAGCTGGCCGCGTTGCACGAGATGCCGCTTTGGCGGCAATCAGCCCTGTATTGACGGAACTTCTTTCAGAAATGGGAGAAGAGAAGGTTAAACCGGCGCTCCCGATTTTGCGGGAGCTCCGGGTCAAGTTGGAAGCAGAGTAATCGTTAGCCGCGGAAAATACTGGCGGTAACATAGTTTACCGAAAGATCGCGGTCCGATAAGCGCCAGTTCCAGCTGATCGGATTGAATACAAAGCCTTTTCGATCTACCGGATCAAGACCGGCGTTGGTGAGTAGCGTAAAGAGTTCATCCGGGGTGATGAATTTCTGCCATTCATGCGTTCCTTTTGGCAGCCACCGCATGACATATTCGGCACCGACAATCGCCATGGCAAAACTTTTCGGGTTGCGGTTGATCGTTGAGCAAATATGCAAACCACCTGCGCGCAAAAGTTGGCGACATGCCTCCAAATATAGGGGAGGGGAGGCAACGTGCTCTATCACTTCCATATTGAGAACCACGTCGAATTTCTCATGTGCTGATGCCATGGCTTCTGCCGTCGTGTGCCGATAATCGATTGTTAGACCCGATTGTTCAGCGTGGACCCGAGCAACTGGAATATTGCGCTCCGCAGCATCTGCCCCAACGACCGTGGCCCCGAGTCTCGCCATTGGCTCAGACAAAAGGCCTCCTCCACACCCAATATCAAGAAGGCGAATGCCCTTGAATGGTAGCTCCTGGGAGAGGTCTCGGTCGAACTCACCAGCAATTTGCTGACAAATATAGTCGAGCCGGCAAGGGTTTAGCATATGAAGAGGCTTGAACTTACCGTTCGGATCCCACCACTCGGCGGCCATAGCTTCGAATTTGGCGAGTTCCGCAGGGATAGTTGTGGTGGCTTGCATTCCCAGTTCCTTGGCTATCTTCTTATGGCAGTACGTTATATGTAGGACGACTATGGACAAGGTCCTGAGCCAAAAGAGCGCAGTGCATTATTTGCACGCCCCTATCGACCCATTCGATCAGCGTATGATTGAGGTGGGCGAGGGACATGTGATCTATATGGAGCAGTCAGGCAACCCCGATGGTCAACCTGTTGTGGTTTTTCATGGGGGGCCGGGGGGGGGGTGTAGCCCGGCTATGCGGCGGTATTTTGATCCGTCGCATTATCGCATCATCTTATTCGATCAGCGCGGATGTGGACGGTCGCGGCCTCATGCCAGTGTTGAAAACAACACGACCTGGCATTTGGTCAGGGACATCGAAAAAATTCGGAAACTTTTGGACATCGAAGCTTGGGCCGTTTTTGGCGGTAGTTGGGGCGCAACGCTGGCGTTGATCTACGCGCAAACCCATCCGGAGCGGGTAACACATCTGATTTTACGGGGCGTCTTTTTGGCGACGCAGTCGGAGCTGACATGGTTTTACGGCGGCGGCGCAGGGCGTTTTTGGCCCGAGACATGGGCCCGCTTTGCCGACATAATTCCGAAAGACGAGCAAAGCGATCTGATTGCCGCATATCATAAGCGATTGTTTTCCGGCGATCTTTCGACGGAAATTCGCTACTCTAAAGCCTGGTGTTCTTGGGAGAATGCTTTGGCTTCGATGGCGTCAGATGGGCATGGTGGCGATAGTCCGGGGGACTATGCTCGCGCTTTTGCCCGACTGGAAAATCACTATTTTACCCATAATGCCTTCTTGGATTTTGATGGTCAGATCCTCGCAAATATGGGTCGGATCGGGCATATTCCCGGCTTCATCGTTCAGGGTCGCTACGACATGATTTGCCCGCCCGAGTCCGCATGGCGCGTGGCCAAGGCATGGCCGAACGCTGATCTTCATCTGGTCAGAAACGCAGGTCACGCGCTTTCAGAGCCGGGAATCAGCTCGGAGTTGGTGCGGATCATGGACCGGATTGCCGACGCTGCACGGTGCGCGGAATAGCCAAAACTAATGTATGATTTGCGTATGTTTGGCGTATGGTTAGCGTCATGACGTTTGCGCGGTGTTGGCTTCATGCAAATCATGTCGCCAGATCACTGTCCCGCTTCAAATCGCGACCGGCTGCGGGGCAATCGATCAGATTGAATTGAGGGTCACTCTGTGGTGCGTCCAAGATGATCACTGTCAGGGCCAACAATTCAGACCGCTATAATCCTCTCATCGTGTGGGGCTTGCACCATAGGGCGATTCCACCTATACGCACCTCAACAGCGGTGCTGCGGGGTCCACACCCGGAGCCCACCGGAGAAAGACCAACGGGCCGCGCGCCCGTTTTTTTATGTTTGGACACATGAACACATTAATCGCGAAAGCCGCAATTGACCGCCGGATGGCCGAGATCATCACACCTGTCATCGAAGACATGGGGTTTGAGCTTGTGCGCGTGCGCTTGATGGGCGGTCTGACCAAGACGCTGCAAATCATGGCGGAACGCCCAGAGGGCGGCATAACTGTGGATGAGTGCGGCGCGATTTCGACTGCCGTTTCGGCCGTTCTGGACGTAGAGGATCCGATTTCGGAAACCTACACCTTGGAAGTGTCGAGCCCCGGCATCGACCGGCCCCTGACGCGCTTGAAGGACTTTGAGACCTTTGAGGGCTATGAGGCACGGATAGAGACCGAAGAAATGATCGATGGTCGCCGCCGATTCAAAGGCGTGATTGCCGGTGTGGAAGACGACGAAGTACTGATCAATATCGAAGGTCAGGGCGACGAAGAGCAAACCATTGGGCTTAAATTTGACTGGCTCTCGGATGCGAAGCTCGTGCTGACGGAAGACCTAATCAAGGAAATGCTGCGCCAACGGAAGGCTTCCGAGCTGGACGAAGGGCAATTCGATGACATTGAAACCGAGAACGGTTCCGAGGAGGACTGACACATGGCCATCACATCCGCAAACCAGCTTGAGCTGTTGCAGACCGCCGAGGCGGTGGCCCGCGAGAAGATGATCGACCCCGGTCTCGTGGTTGAAGCGATGGAAGAGTCGCTCGCCCGTGCGGCCAAGTCGCGCTACGGCTCGGAGATGGATATCCGCGTTCATATCGACCGGAAGACAGGCCGGGCGATGTTTACACGCGTTCGGACGGTCGTGGAAGAAGAGGCCTTGGAGAATTACCAAGCCGAAATGACCGTGGAACAAGCCAAGCAATATTTGGCAGACCCGCAAATCGGCGATACCTTTGTTGAAGAGGTCCCGCCAGTTGACCTTGGGCGGATCGCGGCTCAATCGGCCAAGCAGGTTATCTTGCAAAAGGTACGCGAAGCCGAGCGGGATCGTCAGTATGAGCAGTTCAAGGACCGCGCTGGCACCATCATCAATGGTGTGGTGAAGCGGGAAGAATACGGCAACGTCATGGTGGATATCCAAGGCGTGGGCGAAGCGATTTTGCGTCGCAACGAGAAGATTGGCCGCGAAGCCTATAAGATTGGCGACCGTATTCGCTGCTTCGTGAAGGATGTGCGCCGCGAGACGCGTGGGCCGCAGATTTTCCTGAGCCGGACTGCACCGGAATTCATGGCTGCACTCTTCAAGATGGAAGTGCCCGAGATTTATGATGGGATCATCGAAATCAAAGCCGTGGCTCGTGATCCCGGCTCGCGCGCCAAAATCGGTGTGATTTCCTATGACAACTCGATCGATCCTGTCGGTGCCTGCGTTGGTATGCGCGGGAGCCGCGTTCAGGCGGTCGTGAACGAACTGCAAGGTGAGAAGATCGACATCATTCCATGGTCCGAAGATCTGCCGACGTTCTTGGTGAACGCGTTGCAGCCTGCGGAAGTGTCGAAAGTGGTTCTGGATGAAGATGCAGAGCGCATCGAAGTTGTGGTGCCGGATGAGCAGCTGTCGCTGGCGATTGGTCGTCGTGGGCAGAACGTGCGGTTGGCCTCGCAGTTGACGGGTCTCGACATCGACATCATGACCGAAAGCCAAGAGAGCGAGCGCCGTCAGAAAGAATTCGAGACGCGCACCCGTCTGTTTATGGAAGCGCTGGATCTGGACGAATTCTTTGCTCAGCTGCTGGTTTCGGAAGGCTTCACCAACCTTGAGGAAGTCGCTTATGTCGACCTCGATGAATTGCTGGTTATCGACGGTGTCGATGATAGCACGGCAACTGAATTGCAGGCGCGCGCCCGAGATTACCTAGAGGCACAATCCAAGGCCGCCGTTGCGCGGGCTCGGGAGCTGGGTGTTGAGGATAGCTTGCTGGAGTTCGACGGCCTGACCCCACAGATGATCGTGGCGCTGGCCGAAGACGGGATCAAGACGCTCGAAGATTTCGCCACCTGTGCGGATTGGGAATTGGCGGGCGGCTGGACAACGGCAAATGGCGAGCGCGTCAAGGATGATGGCTTGCTTGAGAAGTTCGAAGTTGACCTGACAGAGGCACAGAACCTCGTGATGACGGCGCGTGTTATGCTGGGTTGGGTCGATCCGACCGAGGGCGTCGTTGAAGATGACGAAGATGATGAGGATGAGGGCGACGCAGAAGAATAATCTGTAGAGCTTTTCTTTGGAGTGATGGAATGACACGCGGCGGAGCGGATAAAGCACGGGAAGATGGGGCGGAGCGCAAATGCATCGCCACTGGAGACGTGCAGCCCAAGTTTGGGTTGATCCGCTTTGTCGTGGGTCCGGACAATCAAATCGTCCCTGATCTGGCAGAAAAGCTGCCGGGACGGGGAATCTGGGTGGCAGCATCCAGGGCGGCCTTGGAACAGGCCGTGAAGAAGAACCTTTTTAGCCGCTCGGCCAAAATGCCGGTTCAAGTGGCGGACGATCTGCCCCAACAGGTGGAAGCCTTGTTGGCGCGACGGGTGATTGACCTGCTGAGTCTTGGCCGGAAGGGTGGCCATGCCTTGGCGGGGTATGAAAAGGTAAAAGACATGCTGATGAAGGACGAGGCAGAGGTGCTTATTCAGGCCTCTGACGGGTCCGGTCGGGGCAAATCAAAGCTCTCAACGCCAGAAGGCGGCCGTTTTATCGGCTGGATGACGGCAGATGAGCTCGGTCAGGCGTTCAACCGTGAAAAGGTTATTCACGTTGCGCTGGCGACTGGTGGTTTGGCTCGACGTGTTGTAGAGGAGGCCGCAAGACTAAAGGGTCTGCGCGCTGAAGACGGCGGCCAGACCGCCGGAAAGGATAGAAGAGCCACATGAGCGACACCGACGGTAAGAAACCTCTCGGGCTGCGTGGAGCAGGGGCGAACCCCGGCAACGTGAAGCAAAGCTTCAGCCACGGCCGCACCAAGAACGTCGTGGTGGAGACCAAGCGCAAGAAGGTGGTCGTGCCGAAGCCCGGCGTGGCGACCAAACCTGCGGGTGGGGCCGGATCGTCTTTTGGCGATCCTTCAAAACGTCCTGCTGGGATCTCTGACGCGGAAATGGAGCGCCGTCTGTCGGCGCTACGTGCAGCCAAGGCGCGCGAAGCTGACGAAACAGCGCAGCGTGCCGCCGACGAGCTGGCCCGCGACGAAGAGCGCCAGCGCCGCCGCGACGAAGCGGAGGCAAAGGAACGCGAAGAGCGTGAGCGCGAAGATATGCTCCGCCAAAAAGCGGAAGAAGAGCAGCGCAAAGCAGAGGAAGCTGAGGCGGCCGCAGTAAAAGCGGCTGCGGTCAAGGCAGCACCTGCGGCAGAAAAGTCAGCACCTGCGGCACGGGTCGCAGCGGCACCGACGGGGCCCAAGCCTGCAACAGGCGATGCGGTTCGCAAGCGTGAGCGTGAGAATGAAGATCGCGCTGGCCGTGGCGTGAAGGCGCGGGACGATGACAATCGTCGCGCAGGCAAGCTTTCGCTGAATCAAGCTTTGGGTGGTGATGGCGAAGGCGGCCGTCAAAAATCCATGGCGGCGATGAAGCGTAAGCAAGAGCGGATGCGCCAGAAAGCCATGGGCGGCACGCAAGAGCGTGAAAAGGTCGTGCGCGATGTGCAGGTACCCGAAGCGATTTTGGTGTCTGAACTGGCAAACCGGATGGCGGAACGCTCGGCTGACGTCGTGAAGTCGCTGATGCGTATGGGCATGATGGTGACGGCGAACCAATCAATTGACGCGGACACTGCGGAATTGATCGTGGAAGAGTTCGGCCACAAGATTGTGCGCGTGTCGGACGCGGATGTGGAAGACGTGATTCAGCATATCGTGGACGCGGCAGAGACGCTTGTGCCACGGCCTCCGGTTATCACGATCATGGGCCACGTTGACCACGGCAAGACATCATTGCTCGACGCAATCCGTAAGGCCAATGTGGTTTCGGGAGAAGCCGGCGGCATTACCCAGCATATTGGCGCCTATCAGGTGACAACTGATTCGGGTTCGGTGCTGACGTTCCTCGACACCCCCGGCCACGCTGCGTTTACATCGATGCGGGCACGTGGCGCGCAGGTCACGGACATTGTTGTTCTGGTGGTCGCAGCAGATGATGCTGTGATGCCTCAGACAGTCGAAGCACTAAACCACGCGAAAGCGGCGGGTGTGCCGATGATTGTCGCGATCAACAAATGCGACAAGCCTGCTGCAAATCCGCAGAAAGTGCGGACCGACCTTTTGAACCACGAAGTTGTTGTGGAGCAGATGGGCGGCGAAGTGCAGGATGTGGAAGTTTCGGCCAAGTCCGGCATGGGCCTAGAGACACTGCTTGAAGCAATCGCGCTTCAAGCGGAAATCCTCGAGCTCAAGGCTAATCCCGACCGTTTCGCCGAAGGCGCTGTGATCGAGGCGAAGCTTGATGTGGGCCGCGGTCCGGTGGCAACGGTGCTGATCCAAAAAGGCACGCTCAAACAGGGCGACGTTTTTGTGGTTGGCGAACAATGGGGCAAGGTGCGCGCATTGATCGACGATCAGGGCGGCCGCGTTTCCGAAGCTGGTCCGTCGGTACCCGTTGAGGTGCTTGGCTTGAACGGCACACCGGAGGCAGGCGACGTTCTGAACGTGGTGGAAACCGAAGCACAGGCCCGCGAGATTGCCGACTACCGTGCCAAGGTGACCAAGGATAAGCGCGCCGCAGCTGGTGCTGCAACGACGCTGGATCAACTTTTGGCCAAGGCGAAAGCCGATGAGAAGGTCAAAGAGCTGCCAATTCTCGTCAAGGCAGACGTGCAAGGCTCGGCGGAAGCAATCGTGCAGGCCTTGGAAAAGGTCGGAAACGACGAAGTCCGCGTCCGCGTCTTGCACTTTGGTGTGGGCGCCATCACGGAAACGGATGTTGGGCTTGCGGAAGCAAGCGGAGCGCCGATCATTGGCTTCAACGTGCGTGCCAATGCAAGCGCGCGCAACACGGCCAACCAGAAGGGCGTCGAAATTCGCTATTATTCGGTCATCTACGATCTTGTGGATGATGTGAAAAAGGCGGCGAGCGGCCTGTTGTCGGCAGAAATTCGCGAGAAGTTCATCGGCTATGCGAAGATCTTGGAAGTGTTCAAGGTTTCGGGCGTTGGCAAGGTTGCTGGCTGCCTCGTGACCGAAGGCGTGGCGCGTCGCTCTGCGGGTGTTCGCCTGTTGCGTGACAACGTCGTGATCCACGAAGGCACGCTAAAGACGCTCAAGCGCTTCAAGGATGAAGTCAAAGAAGTGCAGTCCGGTCAGGAATGCGGCATGGCGTTTGAAAATTATGATGACGTGCGCGCAAATGACGTGATCGAGATTTTTGAGCGTGAGGAATTCGAGCGGACGCTTTCATAAGCGGCTTTTCGGCCAAAATCGACTTGAAGAAAGAAAAAGGGCCGCGAAAAAGCGGCCCTTTTTTATTAACCGAGGCGTGTCACGCCGCGCTTTTGGAAACCGGGAACCCGGTAAATTCTTTATCATTTGCACGAATAACGATGCGACCGTCGCATAATGCGCGAACGAAAACGCCCTGAACAGAGACGCAGGAAGCGATAAAAATCGTTCTAATCACAGAAAGCCCCCCATGGCTGACATGAGTGAAGATACCACATGAGCCGCTTTTTGATCCTCTCATTTTTATCCTCAAGATTTGGCGAAGAAAAAACGGCGTCGTTAAAGCCAGTCGCGCAAAATTGGGATAAGCGGAATATCGGCGGGCGGCATAGGATATTCGCGTAAGTCCTTGGCGTAGACCCACTTTAAGGTTTGGCCCTCGCGAGGTTGGGGGGTGCCTTGCCAACGACGGCAGGCGAAAAGCGGCATCAATAGGTGGAAGTTTTCATAGGCGTGGCTTGCGAAGGTAAGGGGCGCGAGACAGGAAGCCCATGTGTCGATTCCGAGCTCTTCATGCAATTCGCGGATGAGCGCCGCCTCGGGTGATTCGCCTTGCTCCACCTTGCCACCAGGAAACTCCCACAGTCCGGCCATGGATTTTCCTGGCGGACGTTGTGCAAGTAGAATGCGGCCGTCGCTGTCGATAAGAGCAACGGCCGAAACGAGAACGGTTTTCATCCGCGCCTCTTTTGGTTTGAAGGAAAGAAAAAGCGTGCCATCTGCTTAAGATCGGTAGTCGGCGTTAATGGCAATGTAGCCATGCGTCAAATCGCAGGTCCATACGGTAGACGCCCCCTCTGCGAGACCAAGATCCACTTTGATCGTGAGGTATTCGCCCTTCATATAGGTCGCGCTGTCATCTTCCTTGTAGGCTGGGTTGCGCCACCCTTTATCTGCGACGAGATGGTCGCCAAACCAGATGGAGAGACGATCGCGATCTGCAGCGGCACCGGATTTGCCGATTGCCATGACAACACGGCCCCAATTGGGATCTTCGCCCGCGATCGCGGTTTTGATCAGGGGGGAGTTGGCAATGGCCATTGCATGAACCTTTGCGTCCGCGTCGGTCGCAGCGCCAGTTACTTCGATGGTGATAAACTTGGACGCGCCTTCACCGTCACGGACGACTTGATGGGAAAGGTCAAGCATGACGGAATGGAGCGCGTCGCGGAATGGACCTGTGGGTGCGGTGATCTCTACGCCGCTCGCGCCTGTCGCAGCAAGGAGCAGCGTGTCAGAGGTGGACGTATCGCTATCAACCGTAATGCAGTTAAATGTGACGTCGGTGAGTTCTGAGAGCATGGATTGCAGCAGCGCGCGCTCCACTTTGGCGTCGGTAAAGATGTAGACAAGCATTGTGGCCATGTCGGGCGCGATCATGCCGGACCCTTTGGCGATTCCTGCGATCTTCACGGGCTTTCCATTGACGACGAGCGTGGCGGTGGCACCTTTTGGGAAGGTGTCCGTGGTCATGATGGCGCGTGCCGCATCTGCGATAACCGCAGGTGATTGGGCGGCGTCAAGCTCGGCGATCTTGGCGGTGATCCGATCATGCGGCAGCGGCTCACCAATAACGCCTGTGGACGATGTGAAGATACGCGTTTGCGGCAGACCTGTTTGAGCGGCGACCGCGGCTGTTATCGCACGCACGCTTTCGACACCATTTCGGCCCGTAAAGGCGTTTGAGTTGCCGGAGTTCACCAAGATTGCAGCACCCTCTTGGCCATCCAGCGCGATTTTGGATTGGCAATCAAGGACGGGTGCGGAACGGGTCGCGGACCGCGTAAACACGCCTGCCATTGCAGTGCCGGGCGCAAGGCGCGCGAGCATCACATCAACGCGACCTTGATATTTCACACCAGCCTGAGCCGCCGCGAAAGTAACGCCGTCGATGACGGGCAAGTCAGGGAAAGCAGCAGGAGCCAGCGGGGAAACAGCGGTAATTTTACCCATTTTATTTTTCCAGGAGATCGATGTTGGAGAGGAGGGATGGATCGAGTTCTGCGCCCGGTTTTTCGATTTTGGCATCCTTGGTCAGCTCGGCGATGCGGGCATCTAGAGCAGTTTTCTGGATCTCTTGCTGAAGTTCATCACGAACCTCGTCAAGCTTTGGGGCATCGACGACCCGCGTCTCATTAAGCTTGATCACGTGCCAGCCAAATTGTGTTTCGATTGGAGCGCTGATCTTGCCTGCCTCCATAACGGCAACCGCCTCTTCAAAGGCGGGCACCATCATTCCGGGACCAAACCAACCCAAGTCACCCCCATTAGGGCCAGAAGGGCCTGTGGATTTTTCCTGTGCCAACGCAGCGAAATCCGCGCCGGCTTCGAGCGCCTTCACCAGATCATCGGCTTCTTCGCGTGTGGTGACAAGAATATGGGAAGCATTCCATTCGCGCGTCGGCTCGGAGGCTTCGTATTTTGCTTTGTAGGCAGCCAAGAGCGCCTCTTCGGAGACGGAGGCCAACAATGCCGCTTCGATCGCCTCACCGGCCAATATGCTGCGGCTTTCATTTTCAATCGCTAGGCGAACTCGTGTGCTTTGCTCGGACACGGAGCCAGCGAGAAGCGTTTGATTGACCAGTTGATCCAGCAGCCCGGGGAAAAGAACCGCATCTGGCAATTGTTGATACTGTGGCGGCAAGGATTGGCGGGCTGTGATCAGGTGGCCCAATGTAATCTCGATACCATTCACGCGGGCAACCACGCTCGCGCCCGTTGGAGCATCCTCGGCCCGTGCGGGAAGAGAAAGGGCGAGGGCCAGCACGACTGCTGCCGTAAACGTGAAACGATTGTGCATAGAATGGTCCTTATGAGCGAGGGCGGTGTGGCCCTCGGCGTTGACACTCAGCGAGCCGCCGCTTACATCGACGATGGCTTTTCGACGGCCCATCGCCGCCCGTTTTATGCGGTGCACTGCAAGGGGGCAAGCGGATGGCTTGCACGAACCTGTCAACGACGATCGGAAAAAAATATGCTGGGTTTCGGTACACTCGCCAAAAAGGTCTTCGGAACGCCGAATGATCGTAAAGTTAAGGCGACCCGACCGTTCATTGAAAAGATCAACGCGCTTGAGGCGGATTTTATTGCGCTGACTGATGAGGGTTTGGTGCAAAAGACCGCTGAGCTGACCGAGCGCGCGCAAAATGGCGAGAGCCTTGACGCGCTTTTGCCAGAGGCCTTTGCCAACTGCCGGGAAGCGGCGAAGCGCTCTTTGGGGCTTCGTGCGTTTGATGTGCAGCTCATGGGCGGCATTTTCCTGCATCAAGGCAATATTGCGGAAATGAAGACAGGCGAAGGAAAAACGCTTGTTGCGACCTTTCCAGCCTACTTGAATGCTCTGACCCGTAAGGGCGTGCATGTTGTGACGGTAAATGACTATCTTGCCAAACGCGACTCGGAGTGGATGGGCAAGGTTTTTGCGGCCCTCGGCCTGACAACTGGCGTGATTTATCCGCGCCAGCCCGATGCCGAGAAGAAAGCCGCCTACGCTTGCGATATTACCTATGCGACGAATAACGAGCTTGGGTTTGATTATCTGCGCGACAATATGAAATCGGACCTCGCGCAGATGTATCAGCGCGGACACAATTTCGCGATTGTTGACGAGGTTGACTCGATTCTTGTGGATGAGGCGCGAACGCCACTGATTATCTCGGGCCCAGCGCAGGATCGCTCGCATCTCTACAAAGAGATCGACACGCTGATCCCCCTGGTGCTGCCGGAGCATTTCTTGCTGGACGAAAAGACCCGCAACGTGACCTTCACCGATGCCGGGCATGAGTTCTTGGAAAACCAATTGGTTGCACGCGGACTTTTGCCGGAGGGACAGAACCTTTACGATCCGGAATCAACCACATTGGTGCATCACATCAATCAGGGTTTGCGCGCGCACAAGCTGTTTCAGAAGGACAAGGAATATATTGTCCGCGACGGTGAGGTGATGCTGATCGACGAGTTCACTGGCCGGATGATGCAGGGACGCCGATTGTCTGACGGCCTGCATCAAGCGATTGAAGCCAAAGAAGGCGTCAAGATCGAAGCCGAGAACGTAACCTTGGCGCAGGTGACCTTCCAGAATTACTTCCGCCTTTACGGCAAGCTGGGCGGGATGACGGGCACGGCGGCAACTGAGGCCGCTGAGTTTATGGAAATCTACAACCTTGGTGTTGTGGGAGTTCCGACGAACCGCCCGATCGCGCGACAAGATGATGACGATGCCGTCTATCGCACTGCTCGTGAGAAGTTTGCCGCGATCATTGAAACGATCAAGGAGTCGAATGCCAAGGGCCAGCCGATCTTGGTCGGCACGACATCGATTGAGAAATCGGAGTTTCTGTCGAGCCTGCTGAAGGCCGATGGTGTACCGCATAGTGTTTTGAACGCGCGCATGCATGAGCAAGAAGCCCAGATTGTTGCCGATGCTGGCAAACTTGGGGCTGTGACGATTGCGACGAACATGGCGGGACGGGGCACGGACATCAAGCTTGGCGGTAACGTCGAGTTCAAGGTAATGCAGGCGATTGCGGCCACTCCCGATGGCGATCACGTAGCGATCCGCGCACAGATTGAAGAAGACCACAAAGCCTCTGAGGAAGCCGTGAAAGCAGCGGGCGGGCTTTTTGTGTTGGGCACGGAGCGCCACGAGAGCCGCCGGATTGATAACCAGCTTCGCGGACGCTCGGGCCGTCAGGGTGATCCGGGGCGGTCTTCGTTCTTCTTGAGCCTCGAAGACGACTTGATGCGTATTTTTGGTTCGGAGCGTCTGGAGTCGTTATTATCCAAGCTCGGGATGAAAGATGGTGAGGCCATTATTCACCCATGGGTGAATAAGAGCCTTGAGCGCGCACAGGCGAAGGTGGAAGGGCGAAACTTCGACATTCGTAAGCAGCTGTTGAAATTTGACGATGTGATGAACGATCAGCGCAAGGTGATCTTTGGTCAGCGTCGTGAGATCATGGAAGCGCAAGATTTGTCGGAAATCGTCACGGATATGCGTGATCAGGTTGTCGATGATTTGGTTGATGAGTTTTTGCCGCCTAAATCCTATGCGGATCAATGGGATGCCGAGGGGCTTTATGCGGCTGTAATTGAGAAACTTGGTCTTAATCTGCCCATTTTGGAGTGGGCGGCTGAAGAAGGCGTAGACCAAGACGGCGTGGCAGAGCGGATTTCGGAAGCGGCCACGGCGAAGATGCTCGAGAAAACGGCGGCCTTTGGTCCGGAGAATATGCGCTCTATCGAGAAGCAGTTGCTGCTCGATGCGATTGACAAAAAGTGGCAAGAACACTTGCTGCGGCTGGAACATTTGCGTTCGGTCGTCGGCTTTCGGGGTTACGCACAGCGTGATCCATTGAACGAATATAAGTCGGAAGCTTTCCAGCTTTTTGAAAATCTTCTGGACAGCCTGCGCGAAGACGTGAGTGAGAAGCTTGGGCGTGTGCGCCCGCTCACGGAAGAAGAGCAGCAGCAGATGATGGCGCAATATGTCGCTCAGCAAAGCGGCGCATCGGCGGCCCCGCAGGCGGCAGCCGCGGCGCCCGCGCCTACGGCAGCAGCGCGCGAGGGCTTTGATGCCACGGATCCAACGACGTGGGGCAATCCGGGGCGCAATGAAACCTGCCCTTGCGGGTCGGGAGAGAAGTTCAAGCACTGTCATGGGAAACTATAAAACTGTTATTTTTTAATAACTTACGTTTCACTTGCTAAGCATAAAATGTTATGCAAATGTTATGCAAAACTGGTTTTTGCATAGGGTGTTTGGCATTTGTTAGGCAAAACTGAAGGCGAGTTTGAAGAAAAACTGCTGGATGGAAAGGTGCTGTTGTTCTCACGCAATGGCATTTTCCAAGTTCGCTTGTACAAAGGCGAACGGCATTACATATACAAAAGCCTCAAAACACGTGACGTGAACAAAGCACGTGATTTGGCAGTACGTGCGCACTATGAGTTAGAGTTTCGCAAAGAAGAGAAACTGCCACTTCAAATCAAACGATTTGGTGAAGTTCTTTTTGAGTATGAAAGACTGCGTGAGAGCCAAAATGCACGTGGCACCTACAAGCACAGCAACAAAGCCAATCAACAACAAACCAGCGATTTTATGCTGCGACAGATAGTGCGTGTGAGTAAGTTTTGGCACGAGTACTGTGGCAAACGTGCTGTGGACACAATTGATAACGCAGTGCTGCGAGACTACGTGGATTGGCGACGCGATTACTATCACCGTATGCCAGCTGCAAAGCGTCCCAAGAACCACAGCCTCAATCCTGCAGACAAGACACTGGAGTGGGAAACAACCTTTGCACTCACAGTGCTGAAGTTTGCACAGGAGCGTGGATATAGAGGCAACAAGCCACTGCCAACGTTTAGGCACAAGGCACAGCGTACAAAAACACGTCCAGCATTCACGTTGAAGGAATACAGCCGTTTGTACAAAGGCATACGGCGCTGGATGCATGAAGAGAAAGACAATCCAAAGTGGCGCTACACACGCGAACTGTTGCGTGACTACGTGCTGGTACTGGCGAACAGTGGAATGCGTGTTGGTGAAGCAAATAACCTACGCATTGGCGACATACACAGCTTTACAGACGCACGTGGACGAGAAAACTATGCATTTAATGTGAACGGCAAGACTGGCAAACGGCAGGTAATCTTACGTGCAACAGCCAAACGCTATGTAGACAGAACATTGGAACGCAATGCACGTTGGCAAGAAACGTGGGAGCAGAATGCACTCACAGGCGACAAAAGGCATAATCGCAAGACTGCGCAGCACGACGATTGGCTGTTTAGAATGCCTGATGGAAATAAAATTATTTCACTAATAGACCAATTTAATTCTGTACTTGAGCGTGAAAATCTCACCCACAACGCTGACAGTGAAAAGTACACGCTGTACAGCTTAAGACATTTTTACGCTGTGCAAATGCTGTGGCATGGCAAAGTTAACGTGTATGATATTGCAAAGAACATGGGAACTAGTGTGCAGATTATTGAGAGTTACTATGGGAAACACGCAACTCCATATCTGCTGGCAACCAGTTTGGGTGGATAGATAAATACTTTGCTAGAAAAGGGTACTTGCTTGGAATTTTTATGCGCTACGAAAAATTATAGGGAAGTACTTACAGTTTCGAGGTGGTGATTTTGCAACCCCACAGTTTGGAGAGTGCTATGAGTGAACGTGACGAAATGCGTAGATTGATTGATGTAATTGAAAAAGGTGCTGCTACTGCAAGCGTTGAACAAAATGCAGAGGACTTGAAGCTGTTTGTGAACACGGCAAGCTTCATAGCTAACAAGTTAGATGTGAAACTCAAGCAGCGGACGCAGAAGCCCAAAGTACGTCGAATTGCTCCAAGTTTACCCAAGTTGCCTGTACCAAAGCCTATCGTTTCACAGAACAAACCCAAGCCCACTACGACAACACATGAGCCTGCAATGCCAGCATCACGAAGCACGGCTACCAGCAGCATGGATTTTCAACATCTACGTAGTGTGCAGCCACAGCCCCCGTTAAGTGCCAGAACACCAGTCAAAACAGCCACTTGAATCACGTTTTTCTGCAAAAAATGCACGTTTTTTGTGGTTTGAATTAACAAAAAACTATGCTTGACTGTGGGCGAGAGAAGCATAGCAAAAATGGTGCATCGATGGGCGAGAAAACAATATACGCAATTGCACTACTAATAATGGTTGGCTTGATGTTCGTGCTTTAACCCAAAAATAAGCTTCTAACCAATGGCTCTGCTTGACGAAGAAGTTGTGGAATACTGGCTCAATAACATGGGCTTCTTCTGTATGCGTGGAGTGAAGACAGGGTTAGGCGAAATTGACTTCCTTGCGATACGTCCACGCAATGGTGGCTTGGAGTGCTGGCATGTAGAAGTTACAGTAAGCTTTCGCCCAATTGGCTATATTGGTGGTGGTAGCAGTGCCAAGCGTCGTTCTACGAAAGATGTAGAAGACGGAGTTAATGATTGGATACACAAAAAGTTTATCAGTGTGCAGAAAGTTGAGAAACGCAAAGCTATCGTCGAAGACGCCGAATGGAAGTACGTCCTCGTGTGTGCGGATGTGAAGCACGACGTTGAACTGGATTTACTGAGAAAAATGGGCATTGAGGTTCATCGTTACAAAGACATCCTACGAGAACTTGTTGCTGCACGTTCGCAGGTGAACTCAACAGCTGGCACAATCGTTGAGATACTGCGTTATGTTGACAAAGATTAAATCAACTCAATCGCAGCACGTAACTTGTTGTCATTGACGTCAATGTAACGTTGCGTTGTGCTTAGGTGTTTGTGACGTGCTAGCACTTGCACAACACGTGCATTAACGCCTTTGTCAGCAAGTTCAGTAACAAACTGTCTGCGTCCACTGTGTGAACTTGCGCCACCTATGCCAGCAAGTTTGTATAAACGCTGAAACAAGTTCACTACAGTCTGCGCTGTGAAGCTGCCCCCCTTAGCACTGAATATAAGCGGCTGTGTGGGCTGTGCTGTGCGTTTTGGGTACTGAGTTGCATATCGCTGCAACTGCGCCCTTAAACGCTTGCTTACAAGCACTGTGCAGGTGTCATTGCCCTTTGTCTGCGCTGCACTCAAGTAAATCGTGTCACGCACAGCACCTGTGTCGTCAAACACGTCTCCAGTGCGCAGTGCTGCAATCTCACACGCACGTAATCCTGCGTAGAAGCTGAGTGCAACAGCAGTGTGATTGCGTGTTGGATAGCGCAGGCTGTCAACAACAGCACGTAGCCTGCGAAACTCTATCTCAGTTAATAGCTTTGCTTGCTTCATGTCTAACACCCCATAATGTGTGGTTTTGTTATATTTAAATATAAACCCACACAAAACTTTGGACTACCTAAAAGACAGCTACAGCTATGTCATTGAAATCGAATTGATATGTGTTAAGATGTTATAGATTACTATTTCTATAACATTTCAGGTACGCAAAGTCGCAACTCTCTTGAGAGTATGCGTGAGAACTGCTGCTGCAGATGGAACTGGCATTTCTTCGTCTTCAAAGCATTGTGAAATGAATTCCATCGTTCGTTCAACAAGCAGCTGAATATTTGCACGTGTGCATTGAGCGTCGTCCTCGATGTCAAATTCATTGAGTTCCAACACAGCAAGAGAACACCACAGCAATGGGTTGTGTCTGTACTCGTCTAATCCATCTGCCATCAAACACCTCCATTTATAGCAAAGGTAGCCTAAGTATCATGCCAGTGCCAAGTGCTGTTCACGCAAGTAGCTGCAAAGCAGCTGTGCAGTATGTGCAAGTGAACGTCTTTGCTTGCCTTGCATAGTGACAGCGTTCTCAAGCTGCTTAATTGCCCTTAGACAATGCACAGCTGCAGAAACGCTAAAGTCTCTGTTCACGTGTAGCTGATAACTATACCAATTTGAATTCTTCCCAACGAACTGAGTGCTGAACTCCTCACGTGTTGTTACCAATCCAGCTTCACGCAGTTCGCTGTATGTTTGCTCAACCAATGTCATATGCTTATCTCCTGTGTAGTATTTAACCTTTGTGTGTTTGTGTTCTACTGTTTGTTCTTTGTGTTTGAGCAATAGTAAGGATTAGCTTCGCCACTGCAGTTAGCGAAGCTGTCCCAATTGTTCACGAATTCATGAGCCTTAGGCTTGTTGTATGCCTTGCAATTCAACAAGTCTCTGCCTTAACTGCCTGCGTTCATTAATCTTTTTAATATGCCTGTGCATTGCGTCATTAGCCTTAATCAGTTCTGCTTCGCCTATGCGTGTAAGTATTCGCCTTGCCTGTGCTGGGTTTTCAAATGCCTTATAGTCAATGCCTGTGGTATTTTGGCGTGAACAAGCAATGCCTGTCATGTCGTCACGTAGCCACCAAGTTTCTTTCGTGTTGTATGCGCTGCTGGCTGAGTTGCACACAGTAGGCGTTATCCAACTGTATTCGCAGCTGGCTGCATACTGGTGAAAGTTTGCCCAAAGTGCGTTTGCAACAGTACAAAACAAATGAGTGTCAATTGGCGCACGTGCAACGAAGTGCAGGTGTGTGTTGGCGCCATACTCGCCACTTTCCACAAAGCACCAACGTGACACACACATACCACTGTCAGCAGCACGCCCAAACAGCACTCTGTCCAATTTATGCCAATATGCACCATACAGCCGCGCAACAGTACGTCTACTTAAGGCTGTACCCTTATTGAACTTGAGCACACCCACTGTGTCGTAACCACCAACTTCTATCTCTTGCTGCCAAGCAGCTTGTACTCGTTTATTCCAATCCATTCTTTACCTTCACAGTTATTTATCTTTGGGAGCAAAGATTGATTGAATTTTGACTAGCAGTTCGCACTTGCCAACAGTGTTTGCACGTAGGACAATCGCCATACACAAAAAACCATTCTGTCACCCAAGGAGGTACACATGAGCAAGCTCGAAGAACTGTTGGCACAACAGGAAGCGTTGAAGGTTGAGATTGAAGCAGCAAAGAAGCAGCAAAAAGACGACGATTTGAAGACTGTGCGTCAGCTGTGCAAAGCACATGGCTTCACTGCTGGTATGCTCAAAGGCTACCTTGCACCAGGACGTAAGCCTCGCACAGCTAAGAAGTAATTATTAAGGAAAAGCATTCATGTACGAAGCAGCGTTTAGAAATATTGACGACACTCTATGGAAAGACGCTGGCTGCAGCAGCGAACTTGACTACATTGAGCAGACAAGTTGGGTGCTTTTCCTCAAGTACTTGGACGACTATGAAGCTGACAAGGCTACAGCTGCACAGCTAAACGGTGAAAGTTACACACGAATAATTGATGGTGAATTTCTCTGGCAAAACTGGGCTGCACCACGTCGTGCTGACGGAACACTAGACTATAACAGTGCATTGACTGGTGACGATTTGCATGAGTTCGTCAACCGCAAGTTATTCCCTTATCTTGCAGGTTTCAAGCAAACCACTGACAATCCTCGTACTATCAACTACAAGATTGGTGAAATCTTCAGCGAGTTACGTAACAAGATACAAAGCGGTTATGCGCTGCGTGACGTTATTAACAAAGTTGACGAGCTCAAATTCTTGAGTAATGAAGACAAGCACGAACTCAGCAGCTTGTACGAAGACAAAATCAAGAACATGGGCAATGCTGGGCGAAACGGTGGCGAGTACTACACGCCCCGTCCGCTTATCAAAAGCATTGTTAAAGTCATTAATCCACAGATTGGCGAAACTGTATACGACGCTGCAGTTGGCAGTGCTGGCTTCTTGTGTGAAGCATATGATTGGATGCGAAACAGCAAGGAACT
>OCVQ010000468.1_pt1 | contig 38091 bp, 40 predicted proteins | sample 1539061 | NCBI WGS metagenome assembly OCVQ01 (sample SAMEA3355526, study PRJEB22509) | marine metagenome | biome: marine; feature: river plume; material: water | place: USA | collected 2010-08-08 | depth 0.5 m | reverse complement strand
GAAAACGAAGAGGTCTATGGAAGCAATGGATACTGTTTGGGACCTTCTTTGCACTAATCGCAACCTATTATTTCTTTGTGAAAGACGGCAAATCTATATGGGGCAATTGGCTCTATATTACACTTCGTAGTGCGGGCATATTGCTTCTTTGGTATTATGTATTGGCTCGTTACTTTAAAAAGTACTTTGCAAAGTACTTAGAAGGTAAAAAGTATAAAGTCCAAAAGGAAGTAGATGAAACCATGACACTACTGCCCTATTTAAGAAAGGTTGCAGCATTAGCGTGGCAAGAAAATAAGCATACCAAGGGTCCTAAGAAATTTAGAGACTTTTTGGGCGATACTATATTATACAGTATACATCTTAAACTAGAAGAATGATTTACATCCTAGCAGGTGACGTAAGAAGTGGCAAAACTTCTGCCCTACAAGAGTGGGTGGATACTTGGGATACCGTAAAAGGCATTATTTGTCCTGATGGTCACGATAATCTTAGGTATTTGTACAATATTGAAACCCAAGAAAAGCACTCATTCCAAAGGTTAAAAGAAGAAGATAATACTGTTTCTGTAGGTAAATTTCATTTTTTGGAGGATACATTTAAACTGGCTAATTATATACTTATCAGGTCTTTTGAGGAAGGTAATTTTGATTTTTTAGTGTTGGATGAGTTGGGTAAACTTGAGTTAGAAGGTAAAGGCCTACATCAAGCAGCAAATTATATAATTGGAAACTATCAGTCCAATGATAATCAAAATTTACTCCTAGTCGTAAGAACGAACTTAGTAAAAGATATTATTGCTCATTATGGCATTAGAAGTTTTCAGATAGTAGCAAGTGAGACGCTACCATAGCATAATTTAATCAATTTTATTTTGCAAGCGCTCATACTCCTCGGGTGTATTTACATTAGTGAATTCATTTCCATCCAAAATTGGGACACGTTGATTCCCGTATTGATTTAAGAATTGTTGAATAGATCGGCCACCGTTGGTAAAGTATTCTTCGAGGCAAGGAAGCGTTTCAATCTCCCAGATACTGAGCATAGGTTCCCAAATTTTGGTTTCTGTATTGTAGTACGTAGTTGTTAGCAGATCCCAATTTCGCTGTGCAATGATGTTTTTAATGCTTTGCTTTGTAACTAGTGGTAAATCTACCCCTAACACTACAATGCTATTTTGTGTGAAGCGCAATGCAGATATTATCCCTGATAAAGGCCCTTCTTCTGGGTATTTGTCAATAATAATATTATCTATCTTAAGATTTTTTTGCTCTTGATTTATGGAATAAAAAACTTCATTCACGTAGCATTTAAGTTTTGCATGAGCTAGCTGGGCGAAGTTTTTCTGGGTTTCGTTTGGATAGGACTTGTTAGCAATGAGTTGTGACTTATCGGTCCCCATTCGTGAGCTTTTGCCACCCATCAACACAATGCCTATTAAATCTGCCAAAGTTTAACCTATAGTTTTATAGATCGCGTGACCCAATCCAAAACCAAGGAAGCCGCTAACTAGTGTGCTGATAATCAAGCTTTCTGTTGAATAACCGAATATTATGCCAAACAATAGCCCTATAGATACGCCTATGATATAGCTATTACGCTGTCTGTTGACAGCTAGATTTTTTTTACGTTTCTTGCTCATAATAGGGTGTTAAGATACTTCTTTTATGGTTATTTTCACTAGTTTGCTAGTGGGCGTGTGACTTTTAGCAGCATATGAATCAATGGGAATAAGTGGATTTGCCTCAGGAAAGTATGTCGCTACATTGCCAACTGGTATAGGATAGGGTATCACTAAAAACTTTCGAGCTTCTCTTGTAACACCATTAAACGCACTAAATAGGTTTACTTCTTGCTGTGTTTCCCATCCTCTCGCATCAATGTCTATTTGGTTCATCATAATTACCCTACGCTCATTGTATATGCCTCTGTATCGATCATCTAGCCCGTAAATAGTTGTATTGTATTGGTCATGACTCCTAATGGTCATCATAAAATATTCTCCTTCTGCCAATCGGTGCTTTGGTAAGGTATTAATGGTAAAATTTGCTTTGCCATTTTCAGTGTCAAACTTTCTTTCTCTTGCCCCATTTGGCAAATAAAAACCTGCAGGTTTACGAATACGTTCATTATAATTTTCGAAACCAGGAATAACTTGTTCAATGGCGTCTCTTATTTTGTCATAATTACCAGCCATGTTTAACCATGGAATATTTGTGTTTTGTAATGTAAAATTGGCTATTTCTGAGACAATGGCAACTTCACTTTTTAGCTGTTTGCTAGGTGGTGTTAGTATCCCTTGCGAGCTTTGTACGACGCCCATACTATTTTCACAGCTCACAAATTGTTCGCCATCTGCTTGCACGTCTTTATCTGTTCTGCCTAAGCACGGGAGAATGAGGGCTTGTCGACCGGTTATTAAGTGTGAGCGATTTAGCTTAGTGCTAACATTCGCAGTTAAGCTGCAATTTTGTAATGCTTGTGCTGTAAAGTGCGTGTCTGGTGAGGCACTTAAAAAATTGCCCCCCATGGCAAAGAATACTTTCCCCTTTTCAGCATGCATGGCTTCGATAGCAGATACCACATGATAGCCGTGCTCGCGCGGGGATTTGATGTTGTGTACTTGATCCAATTTGTCCAGAAATGCTGGTTTTGGTGCTTCCCATATCCCCATGGTTCTATCGCCTTGCACATTGCTGTGTCCACGTACAGGACATGTGCCGGCTCCTGGCTTACCGATGGCACCTCTTAGTAAAAGGAGATTGACAATTTCTTGAATATTGCTAACACCGTTTTCATGCTGGGTTAGGCCCATAGCCCAGCAAATGATGATTTTCTGATTGTAAGCCAATAGTTCTGCTGCTTCTTTGATTAGGAGTACATCAACACCACTCTCTTCTGCACATTCTTGGATGGTATAGGTTCTTAAATCTGTGATAAGGGCTTCATAGTTTGCAGTGTAGCTTGTAATAAATTCTTGATCAAAAATATTTTCTCCGGCATCTTCTTTTGCTAGGAGTATGAGCATTATGGCTTTTAAGAATGCCACATCGCCATTCAACCTCACAGGGACATATAGATCTGTAAGAGATGTTCCTCCTTTTAAAATACTCATAGGGGATTGTGGATCTATAAAATTAACCATACCTGCTTCGGGGATTGGATTTACGGTAATTATCTTTCCTCCATTTTCTTTGCATTTTTCTAACGCCCCGAGCATCCGAGGGTGATTTGTTCCTGGATTTTGTCCCATTACCATAATCACTTCGGCCTCGTATAAATCATTTAAGGTAACGGATCCTTTGCCAATACCTACGGTTTCAGATAAACCTACTCCGCTACTTTCGTGGCACATGTTAGAGCAATCAGGTAAGTTGTTGGTGCCAAAGGATCTAATAAAAAGTTGGTATAAGTATGCTGCTTCATTACTAGTTCTGCCACTGGTATAGAATATTGCGTCGTCTGGAGTTGCTAGCGCATTTAGTTCTTTAGCAATTAATGAAAAAGCATCTTTCCATTGGATGGGTTCATAATGTGTAGCACCATTTTTCAATATCATAGGCTCAGTTAGCCTACCTAACTTGCCTATTTCAAAGTCAGATAATTTAGAAATTTCAGCAACGGAATGATTTGCGAAATAATCTGCTGTTAGTGACTTTTTAGTCGCTTCTTCGGCAATCGCTTTTATGCCGTTTTCGCAGTATTCGCCTATCGCAGATCGATCATCGTCTGGATCTGGCCATGCACAACCGGGGCAATCAAATCCACCTTTTTGATTTATTTTTAGGCTCAATTTAAATGCATCAATAGGATCCATGTACTTGGCCATATGCTTTACCGAAGAAATAATAGCTGGAATACCTACTGCTTTTTCTTTAGGTTCTTTGAGAATAAGACCAGTGTAGTCAAAGTTTTCTATTTCTATTTTGGGGGTATACATTGTGAATTTCAAAAGTAGTTAAATGATTTGATTCACTAAAAAAGCAAAAGGGAAGTGTTATGTCAAATTAAAAAGGATTATTTTAAAAAAATATGTTAATCAGCTGTAGATATTATAACTATTCTCTTTTAGAAATCCGATTAGCGTCTGTCCATTTGTACGCGTCAAATCAACAGCTAAACTACTTGGAGCACCCACAGATATAATAGTCGGAATACCAGCCATAGTTGCTTTTTGTACCAATTCAAAACTAGCTCTACCGCTCAAAAGAAGTATTTTGTCCTCTAAGGGGAACCCATTTTTTCTAAACGATTCGCCTATCACTTTATCCAGTGCATTATGTCTGCCAACATCTTCATGCATAATTTCTAAAACTCCGGCTAAACTAAAAAGTGCCGCTGCATGAATTCCTCCAGTAGCCGTAAATAAGGATTGCTTTTTGGTTAATGTTTGTTTCAAGCCGTATAGAACAGAATCTTGAAGGGCTAACTTATTTTTAAATTGGAATTGGGTTTTGGTATGTATTGCCTCAATGCTGGCCTTACCACAAACTCCGCAACTGCTCGTTGTGTAAAAATTTCGATCTGTTTTTTGCAGTTCAATTTTTACATCTTTGTTTAAGTAGATTTTAACAATGTTATCACCTAAGTATTTTACCGCCTTAACTTGCGAGTATGCTTGCAATAAACCTTCGGTATATAAAAAGCCCAGAGCAAGTTCTTCATCTTCGCCTGGAGTACGCATAGTTACAGAAATAGCGGTAGGTTTCTGCTCGTCAAAATGTTGAATTTGAATTTCTAATGGCGCTTCTACTGCGACTACATCATCTTGTTCTTGGATTTCTCCGTTTTTGATCTTGGTGATTTTGATATTTTGTAAACCTTCATTCATGTTTTCTGCTATCGTGGCCTAAAGGGCTTGGGGATTAACGTAAAGATTAGTTTCGTCTTCATTAGCTCGAGGTTTAAGACATTGCCAATCTTTTTCAACAAGTATAAAAAGCCCGTCAGCTTGAGCCTCAAATCCTACCCGATCATCGGAGTCCCAACTGTGCAGTAATAATCTTGGTATTTTTGCTGTCATCTTTCCATTGTCAAAAAAACAAGTCATGGCTTTATCTTCTGAAGTAACCAAACCGTAAATTAATTCACCTGTTGGAAATTGGCATTTAGACCAAGTTTCTCCTTGATTTACTAACTCAGTTACTTCGGTTTGTGAAAGTCTAAATCGCACGGAATCTCCTTGAATTCTTATTTTCATTTTAGTTTAATGTTATTCCAAGTTTATTTAATTCTTCTTGCGTTAAGCTAACATATTTGATGTACATCTTAATTCGCTCATTGGGTAATCCATTAGAATTTTTAGGTTGACGTTCGATAGTTTTTGCAACGTCCATGCCCGCTAGAACTTTGCCAAAAGTGGTGTACTCCCCGTCTAAAAAATGAGCACCACTTGTGTCGGTTACGATGTAAAACTGTGATCCACTAGATTTGCGACTGGGGTTGGTCATGTTGCCATTTCTAGCGGCAGCTAATGCCCCATAAAAGTGTTTGAACATAGAAGAGTCAATCTCTGCGGGTACGGTATATCCGGGACCGCCACTTCCATCATTATTTCTGTTATCGTCTTTACTAGATGGACTCCCTCCTTGAATGACAAAATTGTCGACACATCTATGAAATTCAGTGCTGTCGTAGTAAGCGGCTCTTACCAAGCTATCAAAATTGTGCTTATGTAAAGGCGTCTCCTCGTATAAGTCGAGGTAAATGTTCCCAAAATCAGTCGTAATTTGAATTACTTCAAAGGTCGGCTCATCTGCTGGCGCGTCTTTTTTACACGAGAGCGCTGTAAGTGATATGATTAGGGTGGCGTAAAGTATTTTTTTCATGTGACAGTTAAAAAGTTTTGATCTTACGTTATGTTTTGAGGTTATAATGTGCACTATTACGAAGGTATCTTCTCTATAAACGTTTTTAATTCTAGTATTTCAATGCGTTGTAGCAACGAAGGTATTAAAAATTTGCCGTGAATTTGATTTGCTTTATGCTGACTATTCGTGTGTTTTTAATTCAGGCTATTCGATATATTAGCTTAATGATTAAGGAATCACGTATTTTTGTGCCCAATAGATGTCGCCTCTCGCAATAGTTATTACAACTTTGATTTTATCAGGTTTTTTCTCTGGATTGGAGATTGCTTTTATCACGGCTAACAAGTTGCGCGTGGAACTGAAAAGCAATCAAGGCAAACGTTGGGCACGCATATGCTCGGGGTATCTTAAAAATCCGTCTAAATTTATAAGTACCATTTTAGTTGGGAACAATGTTGCGTTGGTTATATACGGTATGTTTATGGAAGAGCTGTTGCGTCCCACAATTGAGAGTTATGTGGGTCCTGTACCTGCGCTTATTATTGCTACGTTAATTTCAACTTTGGTGGTTGTAGTAACTGCAGAGTTTTTACCAAAAGCACTTTTTAGGCTTAATCCAAGTGGTATTTTGAGTGTCCTTATATACCCGTTTCAAGTTTTCTACTTTGTATTATGGCCACTTGTACAGTTTGTGATATGGCTCAGTAATACGATTTTAAGTAAAATATTTAAATCAGATTTCACAGAGCAAACGCCACAATTCAGTAAAGTAGATTTAGATCATTTTATCTCGCAGTCTTCTCATAATAATCATGAAGGAGAAGATAATGAGGTAGATACTGATATTTTAAAGAATGCGTTAGACTTTGGAAACGTAAAAGTTAGAGACTGTTTAGTGTCACGCACTGCGATTACAGCTATTGAGTTATCCAGCACAGTGAAAGAATTAGAGCAATTATTTATTGCTTCACAACACTCTAAAATTTTAGTCTATAAGGATAATATGGATAATATTATTGGGTATGCACATCACTTAGATTTACATAAAAAGCCTAAAACGATTAAATCTATTTTAATACCAATTCTCATCACCAATGAGTCAAAATCAGCTAACGATATGCTAAATGAGTTTAGTTTAACGCAAAAAAGTATGGCATTAGTTGTAGACGAATATGGCGGTACCGCGGGTATTATTACGGTAGAAGATATCATGGAAGAAATATTTGGTGAGATAGATGACGAGCATGACGAAGTGGAAGATCCCAATTCAATTATAGACGAAAATGGTGTGTATTCGCTAAATGCCAAAACAGAAGTTGATCTAATAAATGAAAAGTATAACTTAAATATACCGGAAGGAGATTATGAAACGCTTGGCGGATTCGTGGTTGCCAACCTGGAAGAAATACCTAGCGCAGGTGAAATATTTATCATTGATAATTTTGAAATCAAAATAGTGGAAGCAAGTAAGCAAAAGATAGAACGTCTTGAGCTTAAACTATTAGATTAATCGAATCTCCTACGAAATGATTTAGCAAAAACGGCGTGACCTAGTAGCCGTATTTGTCTTTCCAAAGAGACTTAAGCCTTTCTTTTATTTTTAACTCAGGAGGATTGTCCCCAGGTTCGTAATAAACCGAGTTAGAGATTTCAATGGGTAGAAATTCTTGTTGAGCAAAGTTATTTGGGTAATCGTGAGCATATTTATATCCTTTTCCATAATCCAAATCTTTCATAAGTTTAGTTGGGGCATTTCGTAAGCTTAGCGGTATAGATAAATCACCCGTTTGTTTAATGTGAGATTGAGCCTTGTTAATGGCCATGTAACTGGCATTACTTTTAGGGCTTGTAGCCAAGTATATAGTGATTTGCGAAAGCACTATTCTGCACTCCGGATAACCAATATTATTTACAGCTTCAAAACCAGCATTGGCAAGCAGTAACGCATTGGGATTTGCCATTCCAATATCTTCACTTGCCGAGATAAGTAGTCTTCGGGCTATAAATTTAGGGTCTTGACCGCCTTCTATCATTCTAGCTAGGTAATAAACTGCCGCGTTAGGGTCGCTTCCTCGTATAGATTTTATGAATGCTGAGATAATATCGTAATGCTGCTCGCCACCTTTATCGAACAGGGCTAACTTTTTTTGCACTGCATCCTCTACCAACTTATTGGTAATAGTGATCTGTTTGCCTCCTTTAAAATTCACTATTATCTCAAGAGCATTTAATAGTTTACGCCCATCTCCGCCACTTATGCCAACTAAGGCGTCCCATTCCTTTATAGTTATATTTTTTTGAAGGAGTTGCACATCGGTTTTACATGCATTTAGCACCAATTGTTTCAAATCATTCAGTTTAAGTGATTCTAAAACAAATACCTCGCACCGAGAGAGTAATGCTGCATTAATTTCAAAGCTAGGATTTTCTGTGGTGGCGCCAATTAAGGTAATAATACCCTGCTCCACTGCACCTAATAATGCATCTTGTTGACCTTTATTAAATCGATGTATCTCATCAATAAATAAAATGGCACTACCTCCACTACCCATAAATTTGGTTTTTTGCGCTTTTTCGATGACTTCACGCACATCTTTAACCCCTGCATTTATAGCACTAAGTTTAAAAAATGGAGTCTTGAGGGTATGAGAAAAAATTTGCGCTAAAGTAGTTTTTCCAACGCCTGGTGGTCCCCAAAAAATGCATGAATATATGCCACCATTGTCTAAAGCCCGTCTTAAAGGCTTCCCGGGTCCAATAATATGTTGCTGCCCAACCACTTCGTCTAGTGTTTTAGGACGAATGCGTTCAGCAAGTGGGGGAGCCGTTATATGAGTACTTAGTTCGATAAGGAAGCAAAGATGAGTAAATTACCTCAAATATATCTTACATGGCGTGATTGTTTCTAAAGTTATAATTCATTCATTACTTAATACAATGATTTACTTACTTTGTGGTTCATGAAGATCATTTTTGCATCGCAAAACAAAAATAAGATAGCTGAAATAAGGGCTAAGTTACCTCATTTAGATATACAAGGCCTGGATCCTTTGGTATTTCCCGAAGAGCTTCTAGAAACTGGGGATACCTTAGATCACAACGCGTTACAAAAGGCTAGGCAGGTATATGATAAAATAAACTTAACGTCTTTTGCCGATGATACAGGACTTGAAGTGGAACAGCTAAATGGAGCACCAGGAATTTATTCTGCAAGATATGCTGGAGAGCAACGTGACAGTGAAGCCAATATGGACTTATTGCTTAAAAATTTGACAAATCAAGCTAATCGAAAAGCAAGATTTAAAACCGTAATTGCCCTTATTCTAGGAGGGAAGGAATATCTGTTTGAAGGCATATGCGAGGGTGAAATAACACATGTTAGATCAGGAGCTCAGGGGTTTGGTTACGATCCTATTTTTGTGCCTGCAGGGTATAGCAAGACCTTTGCCGAAATGACAATGGCAGAGAAGTCTAATCTTAGTCACAGGGGGAAGGCCCTGGAGAAATTAGTGGATTTTTTGAATGAATTGGATGATTAGCGCACGAGAGACTAACTCTTAATCACTTGTTTTTAACAAACGCAGTTTCGTACATTGATATCCAATCCTGAACGCTTAACTTAGTCATTAGTTCACCAATTAAATCTATGGGGATATCGTTCATTCGTTTAAAACGAACACAGCTTTTCCCCATATCAATTTTGTATTTACACCGCTTGGCATATTCCGTAATAAACCAATTGTATAGTTCTTTATTTGCATACATCCCCATGTGATAAAATGCAATAAAGTTTTTCTGCGAAGCAAGGCTCACAAAAGGAAGTGGAAGTGCTGGGGAACAGTGATAGCCAGCAGGATATACGCTTTTAGGTACTACATATCCGAGCATTCCATAACTCATACATTCTGCTAGTTCTGTAGGCATGTTGTCTAAAATAGCTTTCCTTAAATCATTGAAAACAGCTTGGCGATCTTCTGGGATTTGTTTGACATAATGGTCAGGATTTTCGGCTATCACGTGCATATAAGGCGTTATTTTATTCATCAAAACAAGGTATTTTATTTGACTTTTATAGAATAATATTGCATAAAAATAAGGCGATGACGAATAAGTGGCAAAAGTATATAGCGATAGGAGTGATAGCGTTGGTGCTAATTCTTATTGTGACTCGAGTAATAGCAAATAGGGTGTCTTGGGAAGAAGAAGATCGCGCTAAACTAACTTCTTCTTGCTTGGATGATTTAGGTGGATATGCCGTGAGATTTCCCTTGTTAAGCGAGGATTATTGCTCATGTACATCAGACACATTGATGAAGCATTTTACTAAAGCAGAGTATCTACTTATTAATAACGAAGCAGATGAAGTGCAACGTGAAAAAATGTTGCCTGTAATAGCAGAATGCTACAGTATATATCAGGAAGGTATGTTTAAGGCTAATCGTTTAGATTAATCTTTTACATACCTAATTCTTTTTTCTGATCAGCATTAAGCGGTGCAGGGGCGTCAATCATAATATCACGACCCATATTGTTCTTAGGAAATGCAATTACATCTCGTATAGAATCTGTGCCGGCAAGAATAGCTGTAAGTCTATCAAGACCAAAAGCAATACCGCCATGTGGTGGCGCTCCATATTCAAAAGCATTCATTAAGAAACCAAATTGCTCTTGAGCTTCTTCTTCCGTAAATCCAAGTAAGTCAAACATTCGTTTTTGTAACTGTTTGTCGTGTATTCGAATACTACCACCACCTACTTCCATACCATTAATGGCCATGTCGTAAGCATTGGCTTTTACCGCTCCAGGATCAGTTTGCATTTTATCTCTATCCGCAGGTATAGGAGAAGTAAATGGGTGATGCATCGCATGCCATTTGCCACTTTCCTCGTCGTACTCTACTAACGGGAAGTCTACTACCCAGCAAGCGGCAAATTTGTTTTTTGGTCTTAGCCCCTGTAATTCACCAACGTGTAGGCGAAGTTCATTCATTTGCTTACGCACTTTGTCTGTTTTGCCACTAAGCACAAGAATTAAGTCGCCAGCCTCAGAAGTGCATTGATCAGCCCAAAGCTTTAGTTTGGTTTCGTCAAAGAACTTATCTACGGATGATTTTAGGCTACCGTCTTCATTTACTCTACAATAAATAAGTCCTAGAGCTCCAATTTGTGGTCGTTTAACCCAATCCGTAAATGCATCTAGTTCCTTGCGCGTGTAAGTATTACCGCCTTTCACGTTTATAGCTACAATACTCTCTGCATTATCAAAAACGCTAAATCCATTTCCTTTAGCTACGTCATCTAAGTCTACCAATTCCATCCCAAATCGCATGTCTGGTTTGTCACTTCCGAAACGTTTCATCGCGTCATCATAAGTAAGTATGGGGATTTGACCAAGGTCTATCTCTTTTACGCTTTGAAACACATCACGTATCATTCCTTCAAATGTGCTTAATATATCTTCGCGCTCTACGAATGACATTTCACAATCTATTTGCGTAAACTCAGGTTGTCTATCTGCTCTAAAATCTTCGTCTCTAAAGCATTTTACAATCTGATAGTATTTATCTAATCCGCTTACCATAAGCAGTTGTTTGAATGTTTGAGGGCTTTGCGGTAAGGCGTAATATTGGCCTTCATTCATTCTGCTAGGTACCACAAAGTCACGTGCTCCTTCAGGGGTTGATTTGATAAGCACGGGAGTTTCAACATCAATAAACCCAGCATTATTAAGGTAATCTCGAACTGCTTTGTTTAACTTACTTCTTAAAATTAACTTGTCTTGGATAGCATTTCTGCGTAAGTCAAGGTAGCGGTATTTTAATCGTATTTCTTCACCTCCGTCTGTGTCATCTTCTATAGTAAAGGGCGGAGTTAGCGAAGCGTTAAGTATTTCAAAATCAGTTACTTTTATTTCTACATGACCAGTAGGTATTTTATCATTCTTACTACTGCGCTCTATTACTTCGCCGTGTACTTTTATTACAAATTCACGTCCCAGTGATCTGGCTTTTTCATTTAACTCTTTGTTGTACTCTTCGTTAAAAGAAAGTTGAGTTATACCATATCTATCGCGCAGATCAATGAAGGTTAAAGCGCCAAAGTCTGTTCTGCGTTGTACCCACCCGCTTAAAGTAACTTGGGTGCCAATATGATTTGTGCGAAGCTCGCCGCACGTATGTGTTCTATGCATTTGCTATTGATATCTTATAAAAAACCTAAAATAATAAGTGCCTATTTTAGACAGGCAAATTTAGCTTAACCAATGGTATTACTTATAAATTATGTTTACAAAAAAAAGTATATTCTCTTTTAAGAATTTATCGTTTTTAGTTTAGCGAAGTGAATCTTACTGGACAAATAAATTAGCTGCAGACACCCTACTGCTATTGTGGGTTTTTAAGGTGCTAACAGCACTGTTAAACTGACCATTGACATAAGAGAATCCTGTACGTTCAGCATTTACAGAACTTTGAAGTAAGCTTACGTTACTGTCAAAAATGCTAGTCATTCTACTGGTAGTGTAAGTGGTTTCTACAAAGGATTTTATATAAGTTTTATATCTTTTAAGATAGTCTGCGTCGGCGATTATATAACTAATCAATGGCCAATTAGTCCCAACCCCACTCATATCAAATGGAAGAGCGCCGCCCATTTTACCAGATTGAAATGCTTCATTATTATCCCAAACTATCCATCTTAACTTACCCATTGTTGGGTCATTATACAAGTAGTAGTTGTGTGTCATTCGTCCGTAGGTATCCCAGTTTTGGATCGTCGTATTTACGGCCAGATATTTTAAGAAACCATCCACATCAAAAATAGATTCTAAGTCTGATTTCCATTGTGCAGGATTGTTTATTCTGGTGTTCGCATGTAGGTATTCAAACATTTTTTGCACGTCAGATTTGTCGTTTTGAGCCTCGTTGGTTTTTAATTCAAAATGATCTAAGTTAAATCCTGTTTGAGCAAAAGCAGCTCCTGTTCCGTCTGGTTTATAACAATTTCCAGTTTTAGTGCCAAAATACGATTTAAGGAAGGTGTCAGATATGATTTCACACATGGTGTACACCCCGTAATATTCAGGCCCGCTTCCTTTGTTAATATATACTTCATAATAAACAGTTCGTATAGCTGGAACACCAAAATCTCGAAATAACTCATCTGCCACACGCTCTCTCATAACAGATGGGTCATTGTAATTACTGCTCATGGATAACTCTTTAAATCCATAGAAGCGTTGATCCGTAATTTCAGGATTTACATCTTCAAACTCATCAAAATTAAATCGTAATGGCAGTTTTCCGCTGTTGGCCCTGAGTGATGAATTGCCTTTGTAACGTAAACCTACATCTTTCCATACTAGGTTGTTGTAATAGATGTCTGCCGGGAAATAAGTAGGGTTTTCAGTATTTGAGGTACCTCCTGGACCACCTCCTCCTGCTGTCTTAACTTTTAAGTCTGCCTGCATTGCTGTCCATTCTTCGGGGGTAAATACAATTTCAATTCTGTGTACTTTGCTATTATCAAAAACCACATCATAGTTGGCAGGAAAGCCGTTGTCATGCGTTTCTGACCCTCCGCCAGTTGGGTCTACTATAACTTCTTGGTCTGGAACAAAAATTACTTTTTTACATGAAAAAATAGAAATTCCTAGCAGAAGGAATACTGTAAATTTTAAGGTTTTTGCAATCATATTTTTTTTGCTTTAATGGTGTATACATACTGAATCCCAATAATATTAGTCGTTTTACGGAATACACCTGTCAGTTCTTTTTCCATCCGAACATAAGCGCCTAACTCTCCCGCATTTTTAAAATTATAATCTGTACCAGCAGTGTATCGTACTCGGTTTAATCCTTCGTTATTATTGAGTACATTAAAAAATTCTACAGATAATTTAGGATCAAATTTCCAGTTTTTAATATTATAGCCAGAGCTAATTTTGAGTCTTAGTGCATTGCGTGCAGTATCTCCTTCTGCTGTGGTTATGCTAAGTTCGTTTCTTGATTGATAACTAAGTCTGTATTTTAAGTCTAGGTTTTTAATCTCATGCTTAAAGCCCAGATCTACATTCCATCTAAAATGAGTTTCATAACCTTGTTTCTTGCCTACATTGTCATTTACTTTAATATATCGGGAACCTAGACCAAGGTTGAAGTTGTTACTCAGATTATAGTTAGCCGTTAGCTCTGAGAAATATTGATCTACGTTACTTGCATTGTTTTTAAGCCTAAGCTGCTCTTCAAGCGCAAAATCTAATTTTTTGTTGACTTTAAATTTCAATTGTGTAGAAGTCCAAGCTTCTAAGTCTTGGACAGTATAATAAGTCCCACTTTGGGCAAATAATGGTGCTATACCTGAGAATAATATTGCTGCGGTAAACAAAAGTTTAAAGTTATTAAACATTCTTCTAGTTGTAGTGGGTTATAATAATGGTTGCAGCATCTTTTAAGAAGTCAATATCCCCGATTTTTATGTTCTCTATTTTGAGACCAGTTCTCGCTTCTAAATCTTGTCTTAGTATGGCAGCGTTCTCAGGCTTGATATTTTCTATTTTTTCATATTGAATTATTTTCACACTTACATTTCGAGTAAACCATAAGCGTTCGATTGTGTATAATGCTATTATAACTAAGATGTTAGCTGTTAGTATCTCAGCGTAACTCATTTTTTGATTGGCTAAAGAATTGACCACGGACACACCAATTACCACAAAGAGGTAGGTCATTTCTTTGATAGGAACAGCATCTGTACGGTAACGGATTATTCCGAAAATTGCAAAAAGTCCTAATGCCATTCCAATGTCTAACTCGTACTTTTTGAGCGTGAAGCATAAAAGAAACACAATAATTCCTATCATATAATAAGTGAAAAGATAATCTTTTCGCTTAGTGGCTCCGTAGTATAGCCATCGTATAATTAAGGTTAAAAAAGATATGTTTAAAAAAAAGCGAAACGTCATTTTATAGAAGTCGTCGTCAAATAGTGGGATACTTAAAAATTCAGTCATTTAAGAAGTGATTTTATTTAAGGTTAAAAGTTTATGTTTAAAATAGTTTTGTTTCAGGTGTGGATGTGAAATAGCCATTCCTATACAATACTTGCTAATGGAGTAAGGATGAATAAAGGCATATTTTAGGACCTTAAAAAGAGTAGAATTTCGATTAAGTTGTTGTTGTTTTAATTCGATAATAGCCAAGTTTTGGTTGTGAATAGTCCCATTGTATGAGAGATTTAAATCAAATGTTACGCGTTCTTTCTCTGAGGTATTTACTAATGTAAATCGGTTAAATCTATTTGTCAAGGTAGGGTTTAGATCCCATTTTTGCATAGTAGCTTGTTCAATGAAAGAATGAGCTGTACTATTAAGATTTATCTCGCCGGGACTTATTTTGATTCTCTTTTTGACGGTCGACCCTTTGTTGGTTTTTAGCTTAACTTCTAAGAATGAAAGATTTGATTCTACGTAATTTCTGATTCTAACTTTCACACGGTCAGCTCTTTTATTGTGATGCGCGAGATAAAAGGCATTATTTTTCGTGTCAAAATAGGTGGAATCGTATGTCATCATTCGATCACCTCCAATTTCTAGAATTAGGTAATTGCTTTTTAATGATGCTAATAAATGTGGAAGGATATCTCGGTTCACCACAAACTTAGTGTCCACTCTTTTCATAAGTGAAACTCCGTCCATTTGCTCAAGACTTATGGCGTCGAATATGTCTAGGTCACTAGATTGCAATTGTTAGGATTATGTTAAGCTTACGAAATTAATCTATTGTGACTTTAATGTTACTAGAATATTTAGGCGTTTGCTCTTATGTAACCCTTCGTTGCATTTTTATGCTAGATTTCGAGAGGTACTTTGAGTAATAAGTTCATCAATGGCATCCCAAAGTGCGACTCTTTTTTGTAAAGATTCTTTAGCAACTTCTAATGTTTCACTCCATTTTAGGTCATCTTCTTCACACAATGCACTTATCATTTGCAGTGATAAAGGTCCATGCTCATCTCCATCTAAATCTATATGCCGCTGCAAGTAGTAATTTAATTTAGTATACTCTTTATTCTCAGAATCAGCGTTTTTAAGAATTTCGAGAAACATATCTGGAATCACATCTTCTCGTCCAAAGGTAAATGCTGAAGCTACTAAATGAGGTTTTCCAGTCTCAATTACAGAAAAGGAATATCGCACAAAATCCGCTACACGTTCGTCGATGGAAATGTGACTCAATGCGAAATCTACAGATTTTCCTTCTTCTATAAACTTAATTAGTTTTGTAATCTCATTTGAGTTGGCGTTAAATTGCTCCATTGCATCCAAATACATTTCAAAATGACTGTTGGGCTCGCCTAACTCATTCAGGTCACTTTCTTCTCCGTGCACTATTTCATTAATAAAACGGGCTAGTTTTGGATTCTTAGAGGGAGTCCATGGAGTACTGACATTAGTTAGTTTTGCCTGAAGTGATTTTAACAATGACATAAAATCCCATACGGCAAAAACGTGATTCTCCATAAAAATCTTCACATCATCGATGGTTTTTAAATTTTTATAAAGTACATGATTTTGTAATTGATTTCTAAGAGCAGAAATTTCGTTTTCTATGTGTTTTATCTTATCCATTGGTTTTGATAAATAATTTTTTCTATTTTAAATCTGTTAAGTTAAACTCATCTCTAACATAAGGTAAGTGAGCGATTTTAGTAAATGAATAATAAGTATTTAGACCGCTAATTCCCGCAATTCCAAGTGCTTCTAAGTCAAGATGACCTCCGTTTAAAATGATATGATCAGGAATTAGAATATGCTCAACTTGACCAATGATTAAACTGGTGCCATTTGCTTTTATGGGAATTTCTTCAACCAACTTCATCCCAAGTTTAATATTACTCTCTTGTACAAATGGTGCCCGAAAGTGCTCAATATATTCCGGCGTTAATTCACTCAGAACAAATTCGCTTTCGTTACTTTTAGCTTTTATGGAAGTGAAATGTGCCTGCTTAACAAATGAAGTATGTACAAAATTGATAGTGTAAACTTTGGTACTTAAGATATTTTCATGTGTATGTCGACGTACTTCACCTCTAGGACGAAGTACAAAACCAAATAAGGCTGGATTGCTGCCCAAATGCACAACAGAGCTGAAGATAGCTAGGTTCTCAGTTCCGTCTTCGTTTATGGTGCCGATTAAGTTTGCTGGTTTAATACCTGATAATGAGTTTATTAGATTTAGCCTATCGATTCTATTCATTTCGCTTAGGCCCTTTTGAGTAATGTGCATTTATTTTAGAAACGCTTGAATAATACTATTGTTCATCATTTTATGGATGTTATTTATCCCCTTTTGAATTCAAAGAAAAATTTGAGCAGGTAACTGTTAAACGGTAACCTATTGGCGCTATAATTTAGATAACTTTGAGCCCGCCATCAAATGGCTAATTTTTCACTAAAAAAATAATGGCATCATTTATCAAATCACCTTCAGAAATACTAGCTAAATTAGGCATTGAGCAGCTAAATCCTATGCAAGAAGAAGCATTGTCTGTAATAGCACAAAACGAAGGGACCATACTATTATCACCAACGGGGACGGGCAAAACAGTAGCTTTTTTAATGCCATTAATTGCATCGTTGTCTCCTGAAATAGAAGAAATACAGGCATTAATTATCGCTCCTACAAGAGAATTAGCTATTCAAATAGAACAAGTGTTGCGCGATATGGGTACGGGTTATAAAACAAACGTAGTTTACGGCGGCCGCAGCGGGTCACAAGATCGCAGAGATTTTGAAACACGCCCAGCAATTCTAGTCGGTACTCCCGGTCGTATTGCAGATCACTTGCGCCGTGACGCTTTTGATACTTCATTTATTAATATGTTAGTACTTGACGAGTTTGATAAGTCTTTAGAAATAGGATTTGAAAGCGAAATGATTGAAGTCCTAGATGCATTACCTAATCTGAAAAAAAAGGTACTAACCAGCGCAACTCAAGAAATAATTGTGCCTGCATTCGTAGGGCTTGTTAAGCCTGCACAGATTAATTATTTATACAATGCAGTACCGAAATTAACGGTCAAACAAATAATTGTAGGAGACGATTTACTGAAAGGTTTGGCAGACAGCCTAAAAGCGATTGGTAGTAAACCTGGGATTATTTTTTGTAACTATAAAGATACTATCAATGGTATCAGTGATTTTTTGCAAGCAAGGGGAATATCTCATGGTCTCTTTTACGGAGGTCTTGAACAAAAAGATAGAGAACGTGCTTTGATAAAATTTAGAAACGGCACGCATCAGTTGCTCCTTGCTACAGATCTTGCGGCAAGAGGTATAGACGTACCGGAAATTAAATTTATAATACACTATGAATTGCCACATCGTGAACAAGAATTTACCCATCGCAATGGTAGAACAGCACGTATGAATAGTGAGGGAACAGCGTATGTGCTTACTCGAAAAAATGCCGAAATGCCAGACTATATGCCAGAATTAGAAGTAGTTCAACTGACTGGCGGGAAGGAATTGAAGCCGTCAGAGTGGTGTACTCTATTTATAACGGGGGGTAAAAAGGATAAAATCTCTAAAGGAGATATCGCTGGTTTATTTATAAAACAAGCAGGTTTGCAACCCTACGAAGTAGGACATATCGAAATAAAATTGGATTGTACGTTTGTCAGCATACACAGGTCACAATTGACTGTTGCTCTATCTAAAACCAATAACACTAGGGTGAAAAAGAAAAAGATACGGGTAAGTGAAGCTTAGATAAGATTGTCTTCTCCCTTTTGCAGTATAAGTTGTGATGAAAGCTAACTAATAAGCTAGTTGCTTTTATTCTTCGCAATTTTACTAAAGTATATAATTCCAGCAATGCCTGCAACAATCATGGTCATTGATATAAGTTCTGCTTGGGTAAAAGCCACGCCATCAAATTGATCTGGATTAACGCGTATTTTTTCAATTAAAAAGCGCTCCATACCTGCGAATATGAAATAGATGCAGAACAAAACTCCTGGTACAAATTTTTTGCGTATCGACCATAAAATCCCAAAGATAATCAAGGCCATAATCACTTCGTAAAGTGGAGTGGGCCAAACTGGATTTTCCAAAATTAGACCGTGTACGTTATTTGGGTAAGAGTAGGACCAAGCCCAATCTGGTAACCAATTTAGCCATCCTGGTTTTGGTGCTAAATTTTCTACTCCCCAGTCTCCGTCACCACTCATATGGCAACCCATTCTTCCTATACCATATCCAAGCATCATAGCGGGTCCTCCTACGTCGAGCATACTTTTCCAATTAATGCCATTTTTGCTAGCATACCACAATACGCCTATGCCACCACCTATTAATCCTCCAAAGTAAGTTAACCCACTAAAAGGGTCTCTAAAAAGAACCATTGGGTCGTCCACAAGTTGACTGAAGTATTCCAAATGATGAAATAACTTAGCACCTGCAAATCCAGATATAGCGGCGACTAATGTTAAATTGCCCATTAACATGTAAGGATGTACTGTATACGTTTCTCCGTCTTCTATGGGCTTTTCATTTCTTAGCTCATAAAATTTATAGGCAATAAATGAAAGTGCCAATAGAATACCAAAAAGCCAAGAGCCTTCTCCTGACAATAAAAATCCTTGCGGATTCCCAGCGTGCTTTGAAAAATTGAAAGCAAGATAAACTAATTTAAAGCCAAATATGAATCCAATTATACCGTTAGTTATATATTCAATTACAGGATTAGGTGCAACCTTTGGAAGTTTTCTAGCACTTATTTTACCTTCTTTTTCGTAGCGTTTCAACTCAAGTGTCATTACCCAGTTAGCTGCTAAAAAAGCTACAGCCACCCAAAATCCAAACATCATAACTATTTTGAAAGCGGGGATGCTGATGCCGAAAATGTCTAATATGGCGTCGTATAAAGTAGGATACATTTTTTATATTATGGGTTTAGGGAGTTAGTTTGAATTGCTTCTGCGAATAAAGGGATGAAATTTTAAAACTTATGATTAAATGAATTAGAATAGACTAAATTTATTGCAGATGCTCTTTTAAGCTTGCCTTGGCCAAGCCACTCTCATTAATTTGATCAAAATTCAGGATTTCAATGGTATTTACTTTAGTACTGTCGTAAGGGGCTTCAAAACGTACATAGTTTTCAGAAAAGCCTTGCATATTGTCACCTTGTCTTTCCTCTTCCCAGAGAACTTGCATGGATTTCCCTAGCTGAGTTTCATAGAAATAGCGCTTCTTTTTTTCAGATAAAATACGCAATCGCTTAGCTCTCTCCATCTTATCGGCTTTTAACACCTTGCCTTCCATCTTTTTAGCTGTAGTATTATTCCGTTCAGAATAAGGGAAAACATGTAAATAACTAATGTCTAATTCATTGAGGAAATTATAAGTATTCAAGAAATGCTCTTCGGTCTCTCCAGGGAAACCGACAATAACATCAACGCCGATGCAACTATTAGGCATTCTTTTTTTGATTCGAGCAATTCTGTCTGCATAAAGCTCACTTAGGTACTTTCGTCTCATCTTTAACAGAATTTCGTCATCGCCGCTTTGAAGTGGAATATGAAAGTGAGGCACAAACTTGTCGCTAGCAGATACAAAATCAATAATTTCATTAGTTAATAGATTTGGCTCTATACTGCTTATTCTATATCGCTCTATACCTTCAACTTTGTCTAACTCTAGAAGCAGGTCGTAAAGTGTCTCTGCATAGTCTTGGTCAGCACCAAAGTCACCAATATTCACGCCCGTAATTACGACTTCTTTAATATTAGTTGCAGCAACCTCTTTGGCTTTAGCAACTGTTTCTGCTACACTGGCATTGCGGCTTTTGCCTCGTGCAAGTGGTATAGTGCAAAAGGAACAAAAGTAGTCGCAACCATCCTGTACTTTTAAGAAACTACGTGTTCTATCACCATAGCTAAATGCAGGCACGAATTCCTGTGTTTCTTTGATGTTCTTGTTAAATACAATTGCTTTTTCTTCCTTCTGAAGTGAATGCAAATGTTCTATCATATTAAACTTTTCTGCCGCACCTAAAACCATGTCAACGCCAGGTATTTCTGAAATTTCTTTGGGTTTTAGTTGTGCATAGCATCCAATTACCACAACGTAAGCCTCGGGGTTTTGCTTTAAAACAGCCTTAACAGTAGTGCGACACTTCTTGTCGGCATTATCTGTTACAGAGCACGTATTAATGATATATATATCAGACTCTTCAGTAAAATCTACCTTGGTAAAACCATTAGATTCTAATTGACGTACAATGGTGCTACTCTCAGAATAATTGAGTTTGCATCCGAGCGTATGAATGGCTACACGAGACATGACTGCAAAGGTATGTGGTAAATTTAAAACTAGTTAAGTAAGATTTAGGGTTAATGCAGGTTTGTAAATTTGTATATAACGGTATAAAATGTTGTGATTGAAAGAGCGAATTGCCATTGTCAAGAAACCAATCGAACGTAGTTTTTCTGTTATCTTTGCCCTCTAAACATGACCACGAACGATATACTTCGAAGAACGCGATACGCTTTTGACTTTAGAGATACGTATATGATGGAGCTTTTTGCCTCCGGAGGTATGGTAGTATCTAAAGAACAACTTAAGGCTTGGTTACTCAGAGATGAATATGAGGGTTTTAAAGAAGCTACGCACAAGGAGTTAGCTGCTTTTTTAAATGGATTAATTAACGAGAAGCGAGGTAAAAAAGACGGCCCTCAGCCAGATCCTGAGGATGTGCTAACCAATAATGTCGTATTACGAAAATTTAAAATTGCCATGAATTGGCAAGATGAAGATATTCTGGAAACGCTCATGCTGGGAGACATGAAATTTAGTAAGCATGAGCTTAGTGCTCTTTTTAGAAAACCAACACACACGCACTATAGAATTTGCAAGGACCAATTAATTCGGAAATTGCTCATTGGTATGCACAGAAGATATAGGCCAAATGAGGCAATCAACACGACGGAGTAATGACATCAAACCTAACTATTGTCATATCGTATTATAAGGCGTTAGAAAATCTAAACCTCATCTTGTTAGGACTTCAAAATCAATCGGATAAAAGATTCGACGTAGTGCTGTCTGAAGATGATAATAATCCTGAAACTGTTGTTTTTTTGGAAGAGAATGCAGCAAATTTCACGTTTGGTATACATCACATTTACCAAATGGAAGACCTCGGATTTCGCAAAAACAGCATGCTGAATAAAGCGATTTTGAAGACTCAAACTGACTTCATTGTGTTTATTGACGGCGACTGTATTCCAGATAAACACTTTGTACGAGCATACCAAAATCATAAAAAAGAAGGGTATATATATGCGGGTAGAAGAGTAATGCTAGGAGAATTATTTAGTAAGAATTTACTTAAAAAGCGCAATATGAGCCATCTGAATTTTTGCACACTACTTAACTCAGATTCTAAGAAAGTAAAAGAAGGGTTAAGACTCCCTTTCCCATTGGCTTTGAATAGCAACAAAGGGCTGCTTGGATGTAATTGGGGCGTAGCAAAAAAAGATTTATTGGCAGTTAATGGCTTCGATGCTGATTATGTGCGTGCAGGGGTAGGGGAGGACAATGATATAGAATGGAGGCTTCTTGAAAATGGGGTTGAATTTAAGTCTATGAAAAACAAGGCAATTGTCTATCATGTTCATCACGAACGTTCTTATTCTGAAGATGGTGTTCAAGCAAATTTTAGACTATGGGATGAAAAGAAAAAAGCAAATAATATCAGATGCTTAAATGGAATAGAACAACTCTAATCCCAATTGTCTCAGCATACAAAAACCAAACTTTAAAGCTAAACGGGTGTTTAAATCACACTAAGACAGGATAGTAAAATGAACACTAGAAGTATACAACACGTCATACCGGCAGACAAAGTAAATATGGGTGGAGACCTTTTAGATCAACCACTACCAAGTGCACGCTTAGAAAATTTGGACCCATTTCTGTTAATTCACCATTGGCACAAAATACTACCAGGAGGACAACGACCACAGGAATTAGGAGTAGGCCCGCATCCGCATAGAGGGTTTTCGCCGGTTACTTTTATATTTAAAGGGTCCGTAAATCACCAAGATTCTCTTGGCAAAAAAGCAACCGTAAATGCAGGCGGCACCCAATGGATGTTCGCCGGAAGAGGTATAACGCACAGCGAACGTTTCCCTAGAGAATTAGCTGAAAAGGGAGGAGAGTTAGAGTTTATACAATTTTGGGTGAATGCGCCCGCTGCTCACAAAATGAATGCACCTTTTTACAAACCTATTAGTCTGGAAGAAACGCCACTTGTAATTGAGGAGAAAAGTAAAATATGGGTAGTAAGTGGTCAGTACAAAGGTACTGATGGTGTGGCTCCTACTTATAGCCCTCAATTGCTTTTGAGAGGAGAACTAACTAAAGACGGAGAATTACACATTCCTATTCCTATCGGGTTTAATGCGCTTGTATATGTGTTGGAAGGTTCTCTTAAAACTTCGGGTGGGCATTTACTCACCAAAGACATGGGAGTGTATAATCTAGATGGGGATGCCATACAGTTAAATGCAACTGCAAATACGCGCTATATTGTGTTAAGCGGAAAACCACTTAATGAACCAGTTGCTCAATATGGTCCTTTTGTGATGAGTAACCAAACACAACTGATGCAAGCCGTAAGAGATTCCCAAATTGGTAAAATGGGAATCTTGATCGAAGAGTTCGACTAATAGCGTATAGCTTAAACTAAATCGTAGGTGCTTAAAATTCGCTGCTTTAGCATGGTGGTTATCCGCTTGGTATAATCGCCTGAGTTCTCCTCGTAGCTATGGTATTCATCTAAAGTAAAAAGGCCTATTATTATTCCTAAGGATTGATTTCTAAATGCTAAATCTTTTTGAAAAAGCTGGTTTAGAGTTGATTCCTTTTCACTTTCGCTGAGTTTTTCAAACAATATTTTATTCTTAATAAGGCAACTGTGAAAGACCAATATAAGCAAATCATGCTGAATTTTAAGGATAGGACGTAAGGTGTTGTTTTGAAACTTTTCGACTACGGTAGAGTCTAATTCAGTATTAATTCGGTTTATTTCTGGTCTTAATTTTAAAATCACTTTAGTTCGAATCATTGTTTAATCAATTTATTTTTGCAAAATTGTCCTTTTTTCACAATAAGCGATTAAAAGTTTTGTACTATTATAAAATAGATGGGCATACCTATCGTAATATTTACAGGGAAGGTAACTGCGAGTGCCATGGGCAGAAAAAGGCCTGGGTTTGCCTTTGGGACTGATATTTTCATGGCGGCAGGTACGGCTATATAAGAAGCACTGGCGGCTAAAATTGCGAACATGAATCTATTCGTAATGTCAGCTGTTACCATCTGGCTCATGAAGGCGATTAATGAGCCGTTAAACAATGGGATGAGAATAGCGAAAAGAATAGGGAAAGATCCAAATGAGAAGAAAGCTTTCAATTTTCTGCCACTCGTTATACCCATGTCCAAAAGGAAAATAGCTAGAAATCCTTTAAAAAGATCGTTGGTGAATGGTTTAATCCCTTCCGCTTGTTTTGCGTTTGCTACGTAACCAATCAGTAAACTTCCGAGAATTAGTAAAACACTCCCATTGGTAAATGAATGTTTCAAAACACTTCGTTTTTTTATGGAAGTAGAGCTGTCTTTATTGAAAGTAGAGATTAAAACCAACCCAATAATGATGGCGGGTGATTCCATCAATGCCATAATTGCTACCATATGACCATGTAGCGTTAATTGCTGAGCTTCTAAAAAAGAAACGGCTGTTACAAAGGTAACTGCACTTACAGATCCATATGCAGCAGCGATTGCTCCTGCATCATATATGCTTAGTTTCCTTCTTAAAATAAAGAATGAATATAGCGGAATCATGAGCGAAATAAAAATGCCGAATAACATAGACCATCCAATTTCAGGAGTGAGTGCCTCATGAGATAATTCTTGTCCTCCTCTAAATCCAATGGCGAATAAAAGATAAAGTGAAATGAATTTGGACGAGTTCTCTGGGATTTCTAAATCACTTTTTAAGTAGACTGCAAATATTCCAAGCACAAAAAAAAGTAAGGCGGGATTGGTTAAATTGTCTAAAAGTAAGTTGTAATTCATTAGCTTAGTTTTTCTATCGTAACGCTCAAGATAAATACTGGATTTGGCTTATTCTCTAAAAAATAGTTTACTTATCTACAATCGACACGGTGATAGTCGAGTGAATGGTTAAAATTTGATTATTCTTCTTAGCCTCTGCTACGATTCTAAGCAATTCATCTATTCCCATTCTTAATTCAGGAATTCGTTTTTTAGCGACGTTATCTTGCTTGCCTGTTTGTTCAAGCGATCGAAGGTTTTTTAGCTCATGAAATTGAATTTTAGTAGAAAAAATATTGAGCAATATTTCTTGCGCTTCTCGGTCGGTAAATCGACCATTAATGATGTCTATTTCTTTGGGTGTGCTCATATGTTTTGATTTAATTGTCTGATAGCTGTTGTCCCAATAATAACGCTAAGAGAAAGATATATGTATCGTTCCGTTACGTTGTTTGTCTTAAATGCTAATGCTAAAAATATTAGCGTTAATATAGGTGCGATTAACATATAAATACGATTCAATTTGCTTGATTTTATTGGTGTTTTGACTGCAAATTTGTAGTAAACTATTCATTAACTTTTATTTATATTTGCAATGCTTAGCATTAAATAATATTATGAATTACACACTTAATCAGCTCAATATTTTCTTAAAAGTCGTGCAGACAAAAAGTGTAACAAAAGCCTCTGAGGAGTTACATCTAACGCAGCCCGCAGTTTCTATTCAATTAAAAAATTTCCAAGATCAATTTGATGTTCCCCTTACAGAGATTGTGGGCAGAAAAATATATATTACAGACTTTGGTCATGAGATAGCGACTGCAGCAGAGAACATAATAAATCAAGTTCATGCTATAAATTATAAAACATTGGCTTTTAAGGGGCAACTTATCGGTCGTTTAAAAATTTCGGCAGTATCTACAGGTAAGTATATAATGCCTTATTTCTTGGCTGATTTTATAAACCAAAACCCTGCAGTTGAGCTTATAATGGACGTTACGAATAAAAATAAGGTCCTAGAAAGTCTAGAAAATAATGAAGTAGATTTTGCACTCGTTTCTATTTTGCCGACAACTTTAAATATTGAAAAACTTGATTTGCTACAAAATAAATTATTTCTTGTGGGCGATACCAAAACCAATTTTAAAAGGAATAATAAGATTGAAGATGTATTTACTAAGCTCCCTCTAATCTTTAGAGAAAAAGGATCTGGCACACGTCAAACTATGGAGAATTTTATCCTTCAAAATAATTTATCGGTCTTACGTAAAATGGAACTAACATCTAATGAGGCTGTAAAACAAGCTTTACTGGCAGGTTTAGGATATTCTATTATGCCGCTTATTGGTATTCGAAATGAGTTGTCTAAAAATGAATTACAAATTGTGCCAATTAAGGGACTACCTATCGTAACTACCTGGAGTCTAATTTGGTTGAAAGGAAAGAAACGTACACCAGTTTCAGGTGCTTTTTTAGAATACTTGACTAATGAAAAATCAAAAATCGTAAAGGAGAAATTTAGCTGGTATGAACAGTACTAAACACTCATTTTCTAATCATTTTTTACTATTAAAATATAGTGCCTGTTCCGTATAGTAATCCTAGAGCGTTTATTCCTAAAGAGTAACTGACTCCTGCATACATTACAAAATTGTCTCCTCGCATTATTCTGAATCGTCCAGCTATAATAGGTGCAATACGCAAGTTATCATTCTTATTAAACAGCAAACTAGCCAAGGGGCCAGCTTCAAATTCAATTTTTGAAGTAGAATCTATTTTAAATTCAAATACTTTGAAAGTTAAACCTGTACCGATGGTTGGTGCAGCTCGTTCGCTTACGGTTAGGCCGTCTATTATAAATTGTTTTGTTTCCGTTGCTAAATTAAAAAATATTGGAATTCTCATAGTCTTGTGAGGTCTTAGCTCCGCAAAAAATAAAATGGCATTTGTAGGAACGACTAATGCTTCTTGCTTACGAAGGTCAATTTGTTTACTGTTGGAGATAAACAATAACGATTGACCAAAACTAAGTTCAAAGTGTTCGTTTTTAAATAATGAATCTCTTATGCTGGCTTGTGATACAAAGTTTGTGCAAATTAAAAGGAGTAGTAAAATATTTTTTGGTTGAGTCATGATTAGTGGTTATGTGGTTTTCAAATTTACCAAATTACTGCAATGTTTAACGTATCACATATATACTAGAAAATAGTTATTAGGTGATAAATAGGATTCGCTGCTGAAATTAGCCTTTCCGAGCTTTTCAAATAGTGCGCGTTCATTTCCCCTACATTTGTCGGATGCAAGATATATTTGGTTTTTCGGAAAGCTTGTCCTGGTGGGTGTGGGTGATTATTGCTGTTTTACTAATAGCAACTAGAGATATATTGCAACGTAAGCACACAATTACGCATAATTTTCCAGTTATCGGACACCTTCGATATATGGCTGAAAAAATTGGTCCTGAAATACGTCAGTATTTTATTGCTAATAACAGGGAAGAACTTCCGTTTAATAGAAAAGAACGTTCGTGGATTTATGCTTCGTCTAAGTCGGAAAATAACTATCAAGGATTTGGTTCTGACCAAGATTTTTATGGAACGAATTACCATTTTCTTAAACCAGATTTATGGCCTTTTCGCATGCCTGAAGGTCACGTTAATATAACTAATCCCGATTTTTTGCCTTGTGCAAAGGTAATGGGTTTAGCAAACGGGAGAAAGAGGCCATTTAGGCCGAGGAGTATTCTCAACATATCTGCCATGAGCTTTGGGTCTTTGAGCGCAACAGCCGTAGAAAGTTTAAACAGGGGAGCGTTCAAGGCAGGGGCGTATCACAACACAGGTGAGGGAGGTTTATCTCCTTATCATAGCAATGGTGCAGATGTGGTTTTTCAATTTGGGACTGCTTATTTTGGAGTTAGAAGTAAAGAAGGGAATCTAGACTTGGATAAACTAGAAAAGCTTGTTGAAAACAATCCGTTTGTGAGGGCTATCGAGATTAAGCTGTCACAAGGTGCTAAACCCGGTAAAGGGGGTGTCCTGCCTGGGGCCAAAATTACCGCAGAAATTGCAGCGATACGAGGAGTAGAAATGGGAGTAGACGTAATTTCTCCAGCAAGTCATAGATGTTTCGAAACGATGGATGAGCTATTAAATCTAATTGAGGAAATTGCTAATAGAACTGGTTTGCCTGTTGGTATTAAATCTGCTGTTGGCAAAACACACTTGTGGCACGATCTTGCTGATCAAATGGTTATTAGAGAGACAGGGCCAGATTTTATTACCATCGATGGGGGAGAAGGAGGAACTGGTGCGGCACCCCCTAGTTTTGCAGATCACATGTCTTTACCGTTTTTCAATGGGTTTTCTATTATCTATAAAATATTTCAGGATAGAAAGCTCACCAATAGAATCGTATTCGTAGCATCAGGCAAACTGGGGCTCCCAGCAAATGCTGCACGTGCACTTGCTATGGGTGCAGATGTTATTAACGTGGCACGTGAAGCAATGATGAGTATTGGCTGTATCCAAGCTCAGCTTTGTCATACCAACAAATGTCCAAGTGGGGTGGCTACGCAAAGTAAATGGCTGCAAGCAGGGATCGATCCAACGCTTAAATCTGAACGCTTATTCCATTATTTACAATACTTTAAGAAAGAATTGATTGCTTTAGTGCACGCAAGCGGCTATGAGCATCCATGTCAATATAAAATGAGTGATATAGAAACCACTACCAATGATCAAAATCAAATGAGAACCATGGATGAAACCTATGGTTACGATAAAACAGAAGTAGAATTCAGCTCAATTACAGATCTTGCCGATTGTCCTCACCTAGGTGGAGTTATGAAACTAAAATAAATCTTTGTCGTTTACAGATTCTTCAGCATTTTCTGCATCACTGTTATTTTGCCCACCTACGTAATTATCACAATTAAGATCTATCGTCATTTCAATATCTGGGGCTTTTAATATACCCCGTCCCCAGTTTAATTTGGAGTCAGCATATATACGTTGCATGTATTCACCAAATATGGGTAATGCCATATTTGCTCCTTGCCCTAGTGCGGTGCTTCTAAAATGTACATTTCGCTCATCAGCTCCGACCCAACACCCACTCACTAAGTTTGGAGTGATTCCCATAAACCAACCATCAGAGTTGTTCTGAGTTGTGCCGGTTTTCCCGCCAATAGAAACATCTCCAGGTATGTTGTAATTGCGCCTAAGTCTTGCGGCAGTTCCTCCAGACATGGTAACTCGTTCCAGCATTTTACAAATAATGTAGGCTGATTGCATCCTAAGTGCTTCCTGTCTTTTAGGCGTAAATTCTTCTAAGACATTTCCGTTTTTGTCCTCTATTCTAGTTACAAAAATGGGTTCTATAAAAGTACCGCCATTTACAAAGGTACCATAGGCTCCCACCATTTCAAACACAGAAATATCCATGGTTCCAAGACAAATAGAAGGGTACGGTTCAAACTTACTATCGTCGATTCCCATATTCGCTGCAGTTTGCTTAACAACATCAGCGCTGTTGGGGCCAAGTCGCTTCATAATACGAGCTGTTATCGTATTGACGGATTGCTGTAAGCCTTGATAAAAAGTAAGTTCTGGAGCAGTTTTGCCAGAGTTTTGTGGGGACCATTGCATCCCATTTCCGTATTCCACTATCACGGGTCCAGTGCTTTCTACCTCACAAGGTTGAATCTTGTCATCATCCAAGCCACGGGCGTATACAAAAGGTTTAAAAGTGGAGCCCACTTGGCGTCCAGACTTTTTATTTACATGATCGTACTGAAAATGCGTATGGTTAATTCCTCCAACCCAAGCCTTGATAAATCCGGTTTGAGGTTCAAAGCTCATGAATCCAGTGTGTAAAATTTGTTTTACATATTTTAATGAATCCATTGGACTTAGTATGGTGTCAATGTCCCCTTTCCATGAGAATAAACTCATTTTAACAGGTTTGTTGAGATGGTAATTAATAGAATCTTTATCACTCCCATACGCTCTTTTAAGGTCACGGTAACGCTGTGAACTTTTTATCATACGAGCAGGATATTCTGGGTCTGCTACCATATCACCTTGTTCATCCTCCTTATAAAAAGGATCTCTGCCTCTACCTTTTGTCTCTGTCCAAAACTGCTGTTGTAACTTAGCCATATGTTTGGATACCGCCTCTTCTGCAAATGCTTGTAGCTTTGAATCTATAGTAGTGAAAATCTTAAGACCGTCATCGTATATGTTATATTTAATGCCAGTTTCCGCTTCATATTTACGAGTCCAATCTTTCATCCACTGATCAAGGTGCGATCTGAAATAGGTTGCTAAACCGCTATTGTGGTCCACAAAATTGTGATTGGTGACTAAAGGTAATTCTTTCAAACTATCACATTCTTGTTCTTCTAGGAAATGGTATTTTTCCATTTGGTTTAATACCACGTTACGCCGACGTGTCGCATTTTCAGGGTTGCGAATGGGATTGTAGTAGGTGTTGGCTTTTAGCATACCTACTAGCACTGCTGCTTCTTCTACATTTAAATCACTTGTTTTTTTATTGAAATATCTTTTTGAAGCTGATTTTATACCATAGCTATTGCCATATGGCACTGTGTTAAAGTACATGAGTATAATTTCATCCTTGGTGTAACGCTTCTCAATTTCAATAGCTAAGAACCATTCTTTTAGTTTTTGAATTATTCTAAAGGCGAAATTATCGGCTCTTTCTTGAAATAAGTTTAATGCCAATTGTTGGGTTATAGTACTCCCCCCGCCATCTTTTCCTAGTCGAATAACTGCTCGTAATAATGCTTTTGCATCTATACCGCTGTGCTCATAAAAACGAGCATCCTCTGTCGCAATTAATGCATCTTTAAGGTGAGGTGGGATATCAGAAAAATCGCAATTTGTTCTATCTTCTTGATAAAACATTTTACCCAAAACGGTATTGTCAGAGGAATAGATTTCAGATGCCAATTTGGTTTTAGGGTTTTCTAACTCTGTAGTGTCTGGCAATGCGCCCCAGATACCAATTTTGATACTTGCCAGCAATAATATACCGATTAAAATGGCTAAACCCAGCCATTTCCATAAAGTAATTACCCATGTAGAATTAGACTTGGCTACTTGTTTTTTTGATGACATCGGGCTTATTTATATTTTTGATTAAAAAATAGAATGTATTCGTCTTCTTTAGTGCTCTTCACTAACGTTTTAAAATTAGACTCTGTTAATGCATAAATTTTAGCACCAGACAAACCTGCATCTCTCAAAAAAACGATGTTTCGTTCCATTTCTTGATGATAATCTAAAGCTAATTTTTGAGATTCAAACTGCTTTATATAGTATAGTTGCTTTTCTCCGAAAATCATGCTATTAACAATCATTTTTCTACCAGAGAAAAAACGCTCATTGTATTCTGTAAGTTGTACTTGTACCTTACTTGGATTCTCGGTAGATCCAGTAATAACATAGTAAAATACGCCTTCTTCTGCAGAGAAAATAGTAGGGATTGTGGAACTCACCTCAGTGGTAAGTAGTCTAATAGTATATGCAGCAATATCGCCAATTTCATTACCAGCATATGCGTCTTGTAGCACTTTTAGTTCTTCAATATAGGCTTGTTTCCCTTTAGTTTTACCAATAGTCAATGCGTAAAGGTAATCTACCTTACCTTGAATTGAGCTGCCAGGGTAATCAGTGTCAATCTCTTTTTTAATTCTAACAGTAGCGTTAAAGTTCTCTGATTTAAATGATTCGTACATTTCCTCATATTTACGGATGGCGTCAGCATCTGCGTTATCCTCTTCAATAGCTACAGCATTCAAAACATTATTGTAGGGAGTTTCAGGAAATCGATCTGCTATAATTCTCGCATATCGTTCTGCCTCGATCGTGTCACCCAATTCCGACTCATTTTTGGATAGATAATAGAGAGCTTCTGGCTCATGAATAGTGGAAGGATAAAGCTTGAGTAAAGTTTTTAAGTTGATTTTACTTTCGTTATATTCTTTTAGCTCGTCAAAGTAGATTTTGCCATTACTCATGTACGCTTCTGCTATTTGTTTGTTAGCAAGCAGCAGTGACGTAGCAGTGAATGGAATATTGGCATAAAATTTCTTTTTATCTAAAGATACATCCTTTAATATTTCATTCTGTTCTTCATCTTCTGCTAGCAGATTAGGCTGTTCTTCATCGTCTTTCTTTTGCTCTTCCTTATCTTTCAATTCGTTGCCCATAGACCCCTTGTTGATAAATCTCCAAAAATCGCTGTGATTTCTATTCCCCCAAGTTCTAATAAAGTCTGAAGACCCACGGCCAACGGCACTCATATTATAAAAATACCAAATATTACCAGATTGATTTAAATCTTGTATTGGCATACCTCCGGTGTTCCGTGAGTTTAATTTCGCTAGTTCAGCTTTTAATTGAGCATCTTCTTTGGCTTTTCTCTCTAGCTCTTGCTCCTCGGCAAGCATTTGGTTCACTCGTTTATCAAGTTCAGCTCTATCAAGTTTACTGAGCGCAATTAAGCTGTCTTGTGTACTTATAGTCTCAATATTTTCAATCAGCTTAGAGAGTACTGTGTGCTTCGTTTTTATTTTTTCAATATTTGGATACTTCTCAGGAATGATAGATACGGTACTATCAAAATATGCTTGCGCTTTCTTATAATTTCGTATACTGAAAAAGTAGTCCGCCAGATATAAATAGGTCTTTGTGTGTTGCGTATTGTTGTTTTTGGAAGTGCTAGATGAAAGCAACATATATTCAAGTCCTTGGTCAGTATTATTTCCTCCAAACTCTAGCTTTGCTAACTCGTAATATATCTGATCATAGTAATCTATGTTCTTCTCATCATCGAGCATACGTTTTAAGTATTTTTTAGTCTTTTGGGAACCCTGTCCTCCAGCCTCGGCGGTACTTCTAGCTAAACCTAAATTAGCTTGAAATACATATTCGTATGGGGCATTGGTTCTTAGCACTTTAAGAAAACTTTCGCTAGCCTTTTTATAATTTTTAGTTTCTAGATACAATTGACCAAGAACAAAATTGGTGCGATAGATTAAGGTTTTATTTTTAAGTCTTGCTAAACCTGCATTGAGCAAGTTGATAGCTTCACTTTTTTTATTTTGCTTCACAAATAAATCTCCAGCAGACAGATAAAGATTGGTTTTAAAATCTTTGTTACTTGAGGTGTTATCTTTTAAAACACTATAAATAGCTTCAGCATCATCATATTTGCCCTGCTGTATATAGCTTTTCATGAGCCACAATTGACTCAACGCTTTAATGTATTCGTCCGTATAGCTGGTGTTTACAAATTGAAAGGTCTCAATAGAAGAAAAATAGTCGCCACTAAAAAATTGTGTTTTACCTATTAAAAAGTATGCGTCGTCAGCCCATTTACTTCTAGGCTTATTCTGAATTACTTTCGAAGCCTTTTTCATCACTTCTTCCATCGCAGGTCTTAAGGCCTTTGCGTCTTCCTGCGATCCATAGGGATAAATGGAAATAAAATCAGAGAAATCATCCTTTTGCTTCAGTGCTAAGTCAGCTAAAGCTGATTGCATTTTTTGATCAGCATTAAAATAAATATTGAATCGCGCAATCATGTTATTCCAATTCTTTTTTACCCATGGATCCTTTTTAGATTGTCCATGTGCATTGCTTACTATGCTCAATAGTAAAATGACTGCTATGTATTTAGTTATTTTCAAACTACTAGTATAAGTATTACCTTTGTTAGCTTATTAACTGAAGAGCAGCAAAAATATTTTAATTATACTTCAATCATTAATAAAAAGTGGGTTCTTTCCGAAAAAAAATATCAACGACATTCAGAAACAGGTACAGAATAATTCTGAGAAGGGATGAGAATTTAGAAGAAAAATTATCCGTCACCCTTACACCACTCAATTTAGTCATAATTCTTTGTGTAGGGTTGTTCATATTTGGAACAGTTATTTACATGCTGCTGGCTTATACGCCGTTGAATAGAATTTTCCCCACTAAGAGTTCAAAATACAGTAATCTGGAACAATTTGAGATGATTCAGAAGATAGATTCCCTTGAACTTAACTTGTCTCAACTCAATTTGCAATCAGAAATTTTAAGTAAAGTTCTTGCAGGCGAAGATGTGGATGTAAATTATGATACTGCTGCAAATAACTTAATTATTGATAATAATCCAATACTTGAAGTTGGGGCTGAATCATCCTCAACCAAACCGGAATCTGAGATATCATTGCGGTCGGCTAGTGGAGAAAAACATATCTATAATTTCATGTCCCCGCTAAAAGGGGTTATAAGTGATACCTTTGATGTGGGCAAGAAACACTTAGCAATTGATATTGTGGCAGAACCAAAATCTACGGTAAAATCAGTGCAAAAAGGTACTGTTATATTTAGTGGATGGACAGCCGCAGGAGGACATACAGCGGTTATTCAACATCCAAACAATTTTATTTCGGTATATAAACACAATGCCACAATACTTAAAAAAGAGGGTACATTTGTTAATTTTGGAGATGCTATTGCGCTGGTTGGCAACTCTGGTGAACTTACATCAGGTCCGCACCTTCACTTTGAGTTATGGAAAAATGGAGTGGCCGTAAATCCGTTAGACTTTATTAGTTTTTAAAATTAAAACACAAATATGTTAGGCAAAAAAGAAAAAATTAAGGAACCAACAGGAGAATTGAATGTACTCGGTGAAGGAACAACTATCCAGGGGAGTTTAGTCTCTAATGGTGATCTAAGAATTGATGGAAAAGTAAATGGAAATGTTACAACACAGGGTAAATGTGTACTAGGAGCAAGTGGAGCTATAATAGGTGATATAAAAGCAAAGTCGTGCGATATTAGCGGCAATGTAACTGGAAATATTAAAGTGGTGGACACACTTTTTATAAAAGCTTCTGGTATTATTAACGGTGATATAAACACAACTAAAATCGTCATCGAAATTGGGGGTCAACTTAATGGGTCTTGTACTATGGGAGTTGATGTTTCAATTAATACAGTTTCATAAGAAGGTGATCAAACGCACAAAATCAAATTCACTAGATAATTATGCCGGACTTGGGTTCCAATTGGTGGCATTTGTGATTGCCTTGGTGTATGGAGGTAATTGGGCTGATAGTTATTTTAAAACAGAACCAATTTTCTTGTTATCTGGAGTTTTTCTAGCGGTTTTCGGCGTAATTTATATGTTAATCATAAAGTTTAAATAAAATGAAATTAGGATTTGTATCCAAGTTGGTAATTGTAACCATAGCGCTAGCCGTTTGCACTGCTACATTTTTATATTTTTCCCAAGCTAAAGAGCAGTTTTGGTTTTGGGCTGCATTACTGTTTTATTTTATTACAGGATTGGTAATAGGAATACGAACTCAAAAAGCGGTTACAAGCGAGTCTAACTCGCAATTTTTTACAGGCGTTATGGGAGGAACTGGTCTAAGAATGTTAATATCTCTTTTATTTATAGGTACATATCTGATTACCAGCAACCTGAAAAGCAATCAGTTTATCATATACTTTTTATTTTTATATTTATTTTTCACAATATTTGAAATATCTCAATTAATTTATAGATTGCGAGCCGAAAAAAGAAGGAGCATTGATAACACAACAAGCTAATTGTCAGACATTTATGAACAGAACGAAAGCAAGCTTTTTAGCATTAGCACTAGTTTTTATGACGTCTTTAGTAGTTTATGCTAATGACGATAGTGCTCATTCAGAAGCAGAATCATTCGTTCCAGGTGATGTAATCATACATCACGTTTTGGATAATCATGAAATTCATATCGGTAATTTTCATGTGCCATTACCCATAATCTTGTATGACGAAGCAAATGGAGGTATAGTAGGACCATTTAGTTCTCATCATTTGGCTGAGGGGTCAAATTACTTGGGATATGTAATGAGTCATGAGAAAATATATTTTGTGGGTGAGGGAAATGAGATTGTGCATGACGAGCAGGGTCATATCAACGCTCCAAAACCATATGACTTCTCTATAACGAAGTCAGTAGTAGGAATATTTGTAACGGTTTTCTTATTGATAATTATTTTTAGCATTGCGGCTAAAGGATATAAAACGAGAGAAGGTCAAGCTCCGAAAGGTTTGCAATCGGCTGTAGAACCTCTAATACTATTTGTTAGAGACGAAATTGCTAAGCCTTCGATTGGAAAGAAGTACGAGCGATTTTTGCCTTTCCTTCTTACAGTATTCTTCTTTATTTGGATCGCAAATATGTTGGGACTTATACCTTTTATAGGAGGGTTTAACGTAACGGGTAATATCGCAGTTGCATTAGTTTTAGCATTGCTTACGTTCTTTATTACTGCAGCCAATGGAAATAAAGATTACTGGATGCATATATTATGGACACCTGGAGTTCCTTGGTGGCTGAAAGTTCCCATACCGTTGATGTTTATTATAGAGTTTATAGGATTCCTTTCTAAACCAATTGTATTGATGCTTCGTTTGTTTGCTAATATAACTGCAGGACATATTATAATCTTAGCCTTTGTAAGTTTGATATTTATCTTCAACAATTTATATGGAGCCGCAGGAGGATTTGGAGTTTCGATAGTTTCTATCATATTCTCTATTTTTATGTTCTGTATAGAGTTGTTAGTAGCATTTTTACAAGCATACGTATTTACATTATTGTCGGCATTATATTTTGGTAGTGCGGTAGAAGAACATGCTCATGAGCATTAATTAAAAACGAACAAGAATTTTTTAAATAAATATAAATCAAAACAAGTAACAATTTACAGAAATGGAACTTTTAACAATTTTATTAGACGGGTTAGCACACATGGGTGCAGGTATCGGAGCAGGTATTGCGGTAATCGGTGCAGGTCTTGGTATCGGACGTATTGGTGGTTCAGCTTTAGAGTCTATGGCTCGTCAGCCTGAGGTGTCTGGCGACATTCGTGCAAACATGATTGTAGCGGCGGCTCTAGTAGAGGGTGCAGCGTTCTTCGGAATCATTGTGTGTCTTCTTATAGCACTTAATTAATTAACAGAAATATAACGGTGGGCGAGGTCATCTCGCCCACTAAATATATTTTTAAAATTATGGAGTTACTAACACCAAACATTGGTCTCGTATTTTGGATGTCTTTGGCATTCCTGGTTGTACTTTTTTTGTTAAAAAAGTTCGCGTGGTCAGGAATTCTGCAGGCACTTAAAGATAGAGAGGATTTTATTGAGAAATCATTAAAATCAGCTGAAGAAGCTAAGGCTCAAATGAGCTCGCTCAAAGCGGAAAACGAGAATTTACTTGCTGAAGCAAGAGCTGAAAGAGAGCAAATCTTAAAGGAAGCTAAAGATATGAAAGATAAAATCATGTCTGATGCTAAAGTATCTGCTTCTGAGGAGGGTAATCGTTTAATCAATGCTGCGCGCACTGAAATAGAGAAGGAAAAAAATCAAGCACTTTCAGATATTAAGAAGCAAGTAGCTGAGCTTTCTATTCAAATTGCAGAGAAAGTAATTAGAACAGAGTTAAGTGATAAAAATGCTCAACAAGCATTGGTAGATTCTCATCTTAATCAAACAACGGTTAATTAAATTAAAACGAATGGCATCAAGCAGAATTGCATCTAGATATTCAAAATCGCTTATCGAGTTAGCTATAACCGGAGAAAAATTAGAAGAGGTTAGAAATGATATGGAGGCTGTAGCAGTTATTTGCAAAGACTCCAAAGATCTGGCTAATCTTCTAAAAAATCCTATTGTAACAGCCGATGCGAAGAAAGCTATCTTGTCCAAAGTATTTGCAAGTACAAACGATATCACCACGAGCTTTATTTCCTATCTTGTCGATAAGAAAAGAGAAGATGAACTGCTTTTGGTTGCCCATAGTTTCATAGCGTCTTACAACGAAATGAAAGGCATAGCCAGTGCTACTGTAATATCTGCAACACCGTTAAATGAATCAACACTTTCTAGTATGGAACGATATGTTGAATCATTGGTGGGTAAAAGTGATATAACGTTGGTAAATGAGATAGATCCGTCTATTATAGGAGGTATTATCATTAAGCACGAAGACAAGCTGCTAGATAAAAGCGTGTCAAAAGAACTGAGAGAAATTAGAAAACAATTAATTTATAATTAAAACAACACAATGGCT
>OCVQ010000465.1_pt1 | contig 38257 bp, 35 predicted proteins | sample 1539061 | NCBI WGS metagenome assembly OCVQ01 (sample SAMEA3355526, study PRJEB22509) | marine metagenome | biome: marine; feature: river plume; material: water | place: USA | collected 2010-08-08 | depth 0.5 m | reverse complement strand
GATTACAGCACAGAATTGCGATGGGCTCAGAAGTAAGTGTAGGTGAATTATTACACGGCACATTTTTCAAATCTAACTCAGCATCTGTCCATAAATTTTGATTTGCAGCTCCTGTTGTAATGGAGCCGTTACGGGCATAGCCAACAGAACCAAATGTAATTTTGCCAGTACAATTTTTCAGTGAACTAAGGGGAGACGTATTAAAATCTAAGGTTCCTCTGTAAGTATGCTCTTCTACACCTTCTCCAGTTCCGTATGTATTTTGGGGTGAACACCCCCCTGTAGCCGTAGCGCAAATAGGAGTTATTTCTCTAATACTTATTAGGGTTAGTGTTACGTTTTGAGAACTACCGTTAGAACATTTTACTTGAAGCGGACTGTTACTTAGAGAAACACCTCTACAGTCTCTATACCATTTTAGGGTAACTTCAAATTTGAAAGAGTCGATACACTTGTAGGTAATATCGGCGCCCATGTAGTGGGTCGCTTCTGCTTTTTGGCTTCCGACTAGAAACGGAAGAATAAAAAATAAAGCTAAAGCACTCTTTTTGAGTATTCTAGATATTTTGTTTCTGTTTGTAAAAATGTCATTAGTTTTTGCTGGAGCAAGATAAATAGATTCTATCGCTTTTCTAAAACATGACGCAGTTAGTAGTGTTCTTATCATATATCTTCTGTTATATTAGAGTAGTTCTTTATGGATTTATTAATATATCTTATGTTTATCTATTTTTTGTCTGTCAAGTTAATATTTTGGATAGCTATTGTTCTGAAATCTATATTTTTGTGATTTGCGATTTCGACTATGTTTCAATTTTGAAATCTTTTTAACAACTTTTTTTGAAGCCTTCTTCTTTTGACTCGTAAAATCTGTCTTTTGAATATCGAAAATATTCTCATGATTTAACTCTTCGTTGTCTTTAATTAAATCTGTATTGTGTTTGTTAGAAATCTCGTTTCGCTGATTTACAACATTTGGTGTGCTTGTAATTTTTCTGTCTACATCTAACTCACCTATGGTTGTGAAAATTCTAATTTTGGAAGGATCAACGTTTTTATTCTTTAGGTATAATTCAGCAAATTTATCGGCTAGTTTTTGATTAAATATTGGAGAAACGGGTAAAGGATTAGCTTGTTTAATTTTAGAAGTGGCATTAGAATTAAGCTGTTTTTTATCCCTTTGAGATATGTTTATTCTGGTCTTAATATTAACCATTTCCTCTTCATCATTAAATGCATGGGTACTTGTATTGCTTTTTTTATCTTCAGCATTTTCACGATTTTTTGTTGGTTGTGTCAGTAAATATTCCGCATGTTGGTGCTGTTTTTGAATGGTTAACCGATTTTCAACTTTTGATAAGTAAGCAAAAGAAGAAATAATTATGACGGACATTAAACCAGCTAAAGCCCAATACCATTGAGACCGCTTATTTTTTGCCCTTTTAATCTGAATAGTCTCAAATAAATCAGCGCGTGGCGTTGATTCATAACTATTAAATTTTTCCTTAAAGATATTTTCGATCTTGTTGTTCATATTCTCTTTATGCCATACTTGGCAAGTAGTTTTATTAGATGTTGTTTCGCTCTACTGTATTGAGTTCTGGATGTAACTTCAGACATTCCCATGATCTCACTTATTTCTTTGTGACTATATCCTTCTATTGCATATAGGTTAAAAACGGTTCGATATCCCTCGGGTAATTCTTGCAATATTTTCAGAAGACTTTCTGTCTCCATGTTACTTATTGCTTCGGCATCAAGACTTTGCTCTGAAGTATTTTCCAAATTTCCTGGTTCAAACTTCGCAATTCGTTTATCACTACTTTTAAGAGCAGTAAAAACCACAATTTTTCTGATCCATCCTTCAAAAGATCCTTCTCCTTTGAACGTATTTATCTTGTCAAAAATTTTGATAAAAGCATCTTGCAGAACATCCTCTGCTTCCATTCTACTGTTGCAATATCGTAAACTAACACCCATCATTTTAGGAGAAAACTGTTCATATAGCTTTTGTTGACAAAATACGTCATTTCCAATACATCCTTTGATAAGATCTGCTTCATTCAATTGGTTCGGTTTAGTAAAATGGCTTTTTTGGTTCAAGGGATAGACTCTGTACGATGCAAATATGTTGCATTCGTCTTGAAATATTTTTTTTATTCAAATTGGTTTATTCTAAATAAGTTAATGTCAATGGTTTATGGAAGCTAAAAAAAGATGCATTTTTGTGCCGAAATGCAACTATTTACCAAAGATGAGCTAAAGAAATTAGCTGTAAATGTTTTTACCGCCATGGGGTGTGACAGGCAAGATTCAGAAACAGCAGCTGATGTTTTAGTGAGTGCTGATATAAGGGGAATTGACAGTCACGGGGTTTCTCGTCTCTCTGGTTACGTTTCTCTTTGGAAAGCTGGACGAATCAATATGTCTCCCAAAGTGGAAATTATACGTGAGCGTAAGTCTACTTTTACGATTAACGGTGATGGCGGATTAGGTTTAATAGTGGCACCTAAGGCTATGAATATAGCCATAGAAAGAGCTAAAATATATGGTAGTGGATGGGGCGCGATTAGCAATTCTAATCATTTTGGGATAGCGGGCTATCATGCTATGATGGCACTTCCTCATGATATGATTGGAATGGCCATGACCAATGCAACTCCCTTTATACCGCCTACCCATAGCAAGCAGGCAATGTTAGGTACAAACCCTATTGCATACGCATTCCCTACTTTAAAACAAAAACCTCTTGTTATAGATTTGGCAACTGCCTCTGTGGCCCGGGGAAAAATTGAGATTGCCAAGAGAGAAAATAAAGAAATACCATTAGGGTGGATGGTTGATAAAGACGGTAATCCCAGTCAAAATATTGATGAATTACTAGACGGAGGTATGCTTACCCCCTTGGGTAGCTTAGAAGAATTAGGGAGTCACAAAGGATATGCTTTAGGAAGTTTAGTGGATATACTAACTGGCGTTCTGTCTGGAGCTAATTATGGTAAGTGGGTTCCTCCATTTGTGCCATTTTTACCTTTGCTTCCTGATTTGCCTGGAAAAGGGTTGGGGCATTTTGTTGGCGCCATGGAGATTGAAGGTTTTAGACCTGCTAGTGAATTTAAAGATAGTATGGACCATTGGATAGAATCATTTAAAAATGCAGAAAGGATAGATGAGTCTCAAGAAGTTTTTGTGCCTGGGGAAAAAGAATTTTTAATGGAAGAAGAACGAAGTTTAACTGGAATTCCGCTGAATGACAAGGTAGTTCAGGACTTAGAAGGTTTATGTAAAGAATTGACTATAAATTGGCTATAAGTTAAAATAAAGTACTTTAATTATTACCATTTTTTAACAAAGAGACTTCAAATTAACGGTTAAATTTGCCCGCAATGAACCGGTTAATTATGAAACAAGCAGCACAAAAGATGTGTCTTCTCTTGTCATTCTTTTTGTTAGTTTCTAGTGCATCTCTAGCACAAGTTGAATTTGAAACATCTCTCCCTTATGATTATTTTGGAGCCATTAAGTCTAGTAAGAATTTCCTTTTTACGATGACGCCCTTAAAGAAGACCTATGACCAGAGTGAATTGATTATTTTGTCTTTTGAGGGAGAAGAATTGAGTCGGTTACAATTTCAGAATCGTAACAGACCTACAATTACTAAATTTGGGATGATGGGTGAAAGTACAGTATTTATGATGAGTACAGGAGAATTTGTCCTGCTAGATGCAGATGGGAAAGAAACATCAAGGCATACGCTTACGTTTGAAGAAAAGATTAAAGGTTCGAAAACACTCATTAGTGATAAGGGAATAACGGTTATACAAGAAGTAAAAATACCTAAGGTGGGCTCTGCACTTAGGGTTACCCAATTTTCAACAATGTTTGAGGAGCAATGGAAATATGAAGAAATAGCGGAGAAAGGTAAATATGATATTGAACAGGTTGTTTTAAGTAATAATGGACAACTGGCAATTTTATATAAAAAAGGAATGAACGCAGATCTTGGCTTGTGCTTATTAAACTCCATAGGTCAAGAAAAAGCATTCGTAGATGTACCTAGAAAGACGGGTCAGTTTTCATCATATTATTTCGAGTATAAAAGTAATGGTGATCTGTTGTTGGTGTCAGACTATGGGTCTACAAGTACCGAAATGTTCAAGGGTATTCCTCTCGCTATGAGTGTAATTACTTTAGACGGAGTGAGTGGCGCTGTTAAGAGTGATGTATTGGTTGATTTCCTTGAATTACAGCAGAAATTAGGCGATAAAACGACAGATGACAAACCTGTTTATAGCCAAATAGCCCCGGCTTTACATATGCTCGAAGTGGTACAAGTAGAGGGAGAGTCCTACTTGATATGTGAGAGCTATTTATCACGAGATAGGAAGCAGAATGTACCGTCTACCACACCAGGAAATCCAGGAACAGATACTTATTACACTCAAATGGAGTTACTCGATTATTATTTAATAAATCTAGATAATCCTCTGGAAAAACAAAAAAGAATCTGGAAACAACCAAGAACGATAGAATTAGAACTTGGGAGTTTTGGCAGTGCGAACAGCGCTAGACCAAAAATGCAGCAAAATGGACTTTTTAGTTACCAAGGAATGTATAACGGTAAAATAGTTTCTCGGGGTTACGGTCAAATGCATAATTATTTTACTCTCATAGATCTTAACAAAGGCAAAGAAGAATTAGATAAGCGCACTTTTTGGGGAACACCTATTGGGACAGATTATAATGTCCTACCTCAGCGTAAATCATATAACGTTGGATTTGGTTCCACTTTTATGGAAGACTATTTTGCTAGAGAAGGCATGTTATCTTTAGATGGATACTTTACATTGTACCAATATGATGTTTCTGCAAATACATTAAATCTTGCTAAAATTAAATTTTAATAAAATCAAGCCATGAAAAATACTTTACTTATTTTTTTCTGTTTAGCTATTGCATTTACGGGTAATGCACAAATAGCTTCACGGAAACAATATATCAATCCTGCGCAAGTAATAGGAGTTTATAACTTTGGTAAATATCCTGCAGCATTATCTAATGAAGGTGTACGAGGAATGAATCAAACACAATTATTTACCTTACATTTTCTTGCAAAAGGGGTTTCTGACCAAGAAATAGCCGTACCTAGTGGGAGTTATATTTTTGATGTTGAAACTTCTGCGAGCAATAGCGTGATTATTTTTAACGGTAGAAAAGAGGTTACTTTGGTTAAAGTACATCAAGGAGAACAGCCAGTTTACACTACCATTGAAACAGCGCCTAACTTTAATTTTTATGGGATAAATAGTTCTGCTATGGATCAAAATGGCAACATGGTTTTAGTTCGAGGATATGCTGAGAATGGCTTTGATGCTAATGGAAGAAGTACAGTAATATCACGTGGGATGGAATATATTCATATACTAGCAGATGGAACAGTAACTCAAAAACGGTTGGAAAAAATGGAAGATAAAAAGGCCTTCTCATTGGTTAATATTTTTCCAACTAAAGGTGGTATGGTCTACCTGATGGAACACAACAATAGAAGAGAAAGTGCTTACGAGTTAAAACTAGTAATGTGCGATCTAAACGGAAATGTTTCAGGAGAGTATACATTATCAGGAGATCAAACTTTTTTTCCATCTGACATTTTAAATGACAACGGTAAGCTCATAATTGCAGGATACTACCTAAATGGAACAATATATACCGCCAAAAAAACAGAAGGATTGTTTCTAACAATAATGGAGCCCGATGGCACTGTCAAAGCTAAAAATACATTTGATTGGAGTGTCATGAAAACAAAGTTGAAAAATACCAAGCGTAGTGACTTTGTGTTTAGTGGTAAGATGAATGTTATGGTTGAGAAAATTGCCGTTACTGAAACGGGATATGGTATCATTTGCGAAAGCTATTCTACGGGAAGTGGTATTACAGGGGCTGAGCTACTCATTGGAGGTAACTCTGGAAGAGAATTAGTACTTACTGTTTATGATTTTATACTTTTTGATACAGATGCCAATGGTAGTTTATTGAATGTAAATATATTAGAAAAGGAAGCATCCAATATTGAGATGGCTGGATCAAGTAAAAATATGGGAATAGTTCAAATGACCAGTTTGCTCAAAAAATTTAATGTTTTGCCATTTAGAGGATATGACAATGGGATAATTTCATTTATTAATTACAAGGCTAAGAAAGGGTTTTATAGTACACTAAATACGGGAACAGGTGAGCTTTCTGAAGGTAAGTCTATTGATCTTACTATTGTAAAAACTAAAACGGTAGATAAAGATGCAGAAGCTTTCATTGCGGGGAGTTCAGCGCTTAGCAAGTTGGAGAGAATGAGTTCTAACCTTGATAAATTTGCGGATATAACCGAAAATGCTATGAAAAAATTAGAATATGGAATCGAGAAAGTAGATGTGGTTTTTAGTCCTTATGCTAAATCGAACGAGGGTTTATTTATACTTTCGGATGGCAAAGTCTTAAGCTACAAAATGGATCAAGACGACTATAGTATTTATTATGACTTTTTAAATTAAGCCTCCTCATTTCTTCCTTCAAAAAAGGTCAAGTTGTTAAATTACTACAGGTGTTGGCTACTTGACCTTTTTATATTAAATAAATCTATCATTCCCCCAAAATATAAAAGCTAAACGAGAGGTGTATTTGCTCTGTGTTTAGGCACTATAAAAGTCTTTTGCATATATTCGCCTTTCAATTTTTTAAAATAGAATAATGAAAAAAATATATTTAATAGCAGCATTGATTGGGTTTTCTAATCTAGTCATTGCGCAAGAATTACCACACGAGAAGCAACAACAGGAGGGAAATCAAGGGCTACTTCCACTACCTCCTCACTTAGATCCTAATGTTTTTGCAGATCTCAAGGTATTAACATATGATGCAAGCTCTATAAACGAGTTGACCGTTAAACAAAAGGAACTAGTCTATTACCTGAGTCAAGCAGCATTAAGTGGTCGTGAAATTATTTATGCGCAAAACTATAAGCATAATATATTGATAAAAAGAACTTTAGAGGAGCTTTACGCTAAGTATGAGGGTGATAAAGGCGGTGAATGGATGCTTTTTGATACCTATGTGAAACGTTTTTGGTTCAGCAATGGTATTCACCACCACTATGCTGAGAAAAAGTTTGTACCTGAATTCCCACAGGAATTTCTGAGACATATGATTAACGAAACTCCCAATCTAAACTTACCTAAAGAAAAAGGAGAAACGGATGATCAATTCATCGAACGAATAGTTACTATTCTTTTTGATGAAAGTTTAGACGCTAAAAAAGTTGTTAAAGATAAAGGGGTAGACAAAGTAGCTTTGTCTGCTAATAATTATTACGGAGACGGTGTTACTGAGGAAGAAGCTATAGCACACTATGCTAAAATGGGCAAGCCTGGAGATAAAACACCGGTAGAATATGGCCTGAACTCTAGATTAGTAAAGAAGAACGGTAAACTAGTAGATCTAGTTTATAAATCTGGAGGACTTTATGGTACGGCAATGGATGAAATGATATTCTGGCTAAAAAAAGCCAAAGACGTGGCAGAAAATCCTGCACAAGCAAAACACATAGCCATGCTAATAGAGTATTTTAAAACTGGAGATCTTAAGCAATGGGATGCAACTAATATTAATTGGGTAAATAGTACGGAAGGTGACATTGATTTTATTTTAGGCTTTATCGAGGTTTACGGTGATGCCATAGGTTATAAAGGTGCTTTTGAAGGCGTAATACAAGTTAATGACAAAGAAGCTTCAAAAAGGATGGAAGTCTTAAGTAAAAACGCACAGTATTTTGAGGACAATAGCTCTATCATGCCAGAGCACAAAAAAGCAAATGTGGTAGGCGTAAGTTACCGTGTAATAAATGCAGCTATGGAGTCTGGTGACGCAGCTCCTGCAACTCCAATAGGGGTTAACCTGCCCAATAGTAATTGGATACGCAGTACACATGGTAGTAAATCTATAAGCTTAGGAAATATAGTTGAAGCATACAATGCTGCTGGAGGAAGTAGCTCACTTAATGAGTTTTATTATGATCAAGCGACACGTGATAGAATCGTAGCTCACGGAAAACTGGGAAGTAAAATGCATACTGCAATGCATGAGGTAATAGGGCATGCAAGTGGTAAAATAAATGATGGTGTAGGAACTCCAAAAGAAACCCTTAAAAACTATAGCAACACGCTAGAAGAGGCTCGCGCTGACCTAGTAGCACTTTATTATATTTATGATTCTAAATTAGTAAAACTTGGTCTTATGCCTAGCTTAGAGGTAGGGATGGCAGAGTTTGATACGTATATAGCCAACGGCATGATGCTTCAATTGAGCAGATTAGATTTAGGTGAAAATATTGAAGAAGATCACATGCGAAACCGACAATTGAATGCTTCTTGGGCATACGAAAAAGGATTAAAAGACAATGTGATTGAGAAAAAAGTAATAGAAGGTAAAACGTACTTTGTGATAAATGACTACGCTAAGTTGCGCGTTATCTTTGGTGATTTGCTTAAAGAGATACAACGAATTAAATCAGAAGGAGACTATGCTGCGGCAGAAGCTCTTGTAGAAGGATATGGAGTAAAAGTAGACCAAAAGTTACACCAAGAAGTGATCAAAAGATATGAGAGCTTAAAACTAGCTCCATATTCTGGTTTTGTGCAACCTAAATTGGTTCCTGAGTTTGATGCTAAGGGTGACTTTAAAAACCTAAAAGTAGAAAAAGAAGGCTATGTAGAGCAAATGCTCAGATTTGGAAAGGAATATCCTTTTGTTAACGTTGGAGAATAGATCTACACTATAAAATACGGAGGAGTATTATGGAGTTAAATCCTATTTACTCCTTTGTTTTTTAATGATTATGAAGAATAAATTTATTAAAATACTGATACTTTTACTGTTTGTTGGAGGCTTCATTGGATCTGCAGTATGGATGTTTAAAACCTACGTTAAACCCAATAGTCCATACAATACAGAGATTAAATTAAGAGGCCAAAAATAATGAGAGCATGGGATTTATTCCTTGAAGCAGAATACAAGAAGCCCTATTTCACCAGTTTACATTTTTTTTTAGCGGCAAGAAGAACCGAAGGTGTCATTATTTATCCATCCGAAAAGGAATTATTTGCTTCTTTTGAGCTTACCCCTTTTGAAAAAATAAAAGTAGTAATCTTAGGACAAGACCCATATCATGGCGAGGGACAAGCCCATGGTCTATGTTTTTCGGTAAGAGACGGATATAAAATTCCTCCTTCGCTTCGAAATATTTTCAAGGAACTACATTCAGATTTGGGTTTGCCAATACCTACCAATGGTAATCTTACCAAATGGGCACAAAATGGCGTTTTCTTGCTCAATACTATTCTTACTGTGGAGCAAAAAAGTCCTGGAGCACATAAACAAAAAGGGTGGGAGACGTTTACCGATGCGGCTATTCAACATATCTCAAGACATCAGGAAAAAGTAGTTTTTATACTCTGGGGAGCATTTGCTCAACAAAAAAAGAAGCTAATTGATTGTTCTAAACATCTGGTGCTAGAATCTCCACATCCGGCAGCGGAAGTGTATGCTGGGGGTAAAGCTGGATTTTTTGGCAGCAAACCATTTAGTAAAGCAAACGATTATTTAGGTAAGAATGCGGTAGATTGGCAGTTATAGCTATTCTACTACTTCTACCTTGGTTAAGAAATACTTGGTGTCTCCTAAAAAAGGAATGATGACAAACTTTTCATCGTAGTATAAGCGCACCATTGACTTGTTGGCCTGCTTTATTTGTTCAAGTAACTCAGCATCTTCTTTCTTTACAGAAAAATTCCATATACCGCTAGCTGTATCTCCCTCGCTAAATCCTCCAGTATTAAGTTGACCTTCGTTTGTTTTAAATAGGTAGCCTTTCTCAGATATTTTAATAATTCGGCCAACGTTATAACCGCTACTGTAGTTTGCGAAGAGAGCAAACAGTGTTACGAGAATAGTGCCTGTAAGGATGATACCGATTATCCAAAGTACTAATTTTTTAAGAAAAATCATATTGTTGTTAAGTTGGTTGCAAAGCTATTGCATTATGCCATTGTCGCTCAAAGCAACGCACAAATTCGTCTGAGAATGATGCGATATCCGTTTTACCTATTTCTTTAGAGATAGAAGTAACTTCTTTGTCGGTGATGCCACAAGGTACAATATGTTGAAAGTAGGAAAGGTCGGTATTTATGTTAAGTGCGAATCCATGCATGCTTATGCCGTTTTTTACACGAATCCCTATAGCACCAATTTTACGTTTTACATCGCCTTCACGTCCAACCCAAATTCCTGTTAATCCTTCGATTTGATAGGCATATATATTGAATTTTTGCAAAGCTTGTATAATAGACGCTTCTATGCTTTCAACATACTTTTTAACTCCAATACCACGCTTGCGTAGGTTAATAATAGGGTATCCTACCAGTTGTCCCGGTCCGTGATACGTAATGTCTCCACCTCTGTCAGTCTCAAATGTTTCTGCCTGTAATTGCTTTAAAAAATCGGTATTAATTAGAAGGTTAGCTCTATCGGCGCTTTTGCCAAAGGTATAAACATGCGGGTGTTCACATAAAATTAATGTATCTAAGCCTCCTTCTGCCACTTTTTTATGTACTTTTTCTTGTATTGATAGCGCATCAGCATAGGCCGTAAGACCTATATTTTCGATATGTAAATTAGATTCTTTCACCGCTACTTTTTACTTTTTTTGTGCGCGTTTTAACAAACATACCAAGCAAGAAAAATAGGCCAGTAAAACTCCCAAATCTTCCGATATAGTCTCCATGCCTTGCAAAGAAAGTTAGGTTGTTAAAAGGGTTAACTTTTACTGAGAGCACTACAGGTTCCCACCATTCAGTATGTTCTTGTATGCGACCTAGTTTGTCAATACGGCAGCTTATACCTGTATTTGCACTGCGTAATACTTCTCTTCGATTCTCGATAGCACGTAGGCAAGCATAGTACATGTGCTGCTTGTATCCGTCGGTATTTCTCCACCAGCCGTCATTGGTTATAACCACCAGTATTTTAGCACCCTTTCTGGTAAATCCTGCAACAAAACCAGGAAAAACACTTTCGTAGCATATCAATGGAGCAATGTCTGGTTGATTACCAGCCTTAAAAGCCTTTGGTTCTGGATCTACACCTAAACTTCCTGTTATACCGCCTAGGTCAAGTGCCAGACCGTTTAAGAACTGAAATAGTGTAGGGTAGGGCATTCGTTCAGCACCGGGCACTAGTTTAGATTTATGATAAAAGTCTAATTTACCAGCACTGTCCACTTCCATGGCGGTATTATAACTTTCATAAAATTGACCGCCACTTTCTCGTGCGGTGGCTTGCATTTTTTCGCCTGGATCGTACCAATTATGGGTAGATATTCCCGTAATGAGGTGAATCTGTGGATGCTTTTTGGTGAAATTTTGGAGTATATCTATACTTTGAAAACGTGTTGGGTTATCTTCATCCACATACTCTACTACCGCAGTTTCAGGTAGGACGACGTAGCTCGTTTTAGGCGTAATGGCTTTTTCTACCATCGATAGCATGGCGTTTAAATTTTTGACTTCTTCGCCAGGTACAAATTTGAGATATGGATCTATGTTGGGTTGTACCAACAAGGCTTCTGCTTGGTCAAATCTCTTATTCGCATTCAAGGAATAGTCTAAGTCATTTGCTATATAAAAGGGAATGGAAATGAATATAGGTATGAATACTACCAATGATGGCTTAATCCATTTTGTCCATTTTTCTTTTTGTAAGGCTAGGTAAAAAGAAATATTTGCAGCCAATACCCAAACACTTCCGCCTAATGTACCCGTAACTTCATACCATTGAACGACAGCATTATGTTTGGCAAATATGTTTCCTAAAGTAAACCATGGCCATGTTATTTCCCAGGTCAGATGTAGGTATTCAAATGATATCCAGAGGCTAGCGAGTACCCACATTGCCTTATTGTCTCCAAATATTTTTCGCGCTTTTCGGTAACCCCACCATGGCAGGTACATTAACCAGGAGTTGGCAGCGAGCATAAATAGACTGGAATAAAAATCAGCATGTCCTACCCACCACGATACCATAATATTCCAAAAAAGAAGTGATGCGTAAATTAGCCAACCGCTTCTTTTAATGCCATTCGTCTCTTTTTCAAGGATTAATAACGGAACAAAAGCCAAAAAACTCAGAAAGAAAAAATCTCGTGGAGGCCAAGCCAGCCAGAAAAGAAGTCCTGGAAGCAGCGTTAAAATGGTGAGTTTTATTTTTCTATTTTGTATCATTTCCTGCCACAAGTAATACAAATTCTCCCCTTGGCTCGTTCGTTTCGAAATGAGCTAAAACTTCAGCAACTGTTCCCCTAACGTGCTCTTCAAATTTTTTGGTTAATTCTCTGCCGATACACACTTTTCGGTCATCACCTAATAGCTCTTTCATAAGTGTAAGTGTCTTTACAATACGATGTGGACTTTCATAAAAAATGGTAGTTCGTTTTTCTTCGAGTAAACTCAAAATTTTAGTTTGTTTTCCTTTCTTATGAGGTAAAAATCCTTCATAAACAAAGGTGTCGCAAGGAAGTCCGGAGTTTACCAAGGCGACAATTGCAGCTACGGCACCAGGCAGGGTTATTACGGTTATCTCGTTTGCTATGGCCTCGCGAATGAGTAGGTAGCCAGGGTCAGATATACCCGGCATTCCAGCATCACTGCACAGCGCAAAACTCTCACCATCTTGTAGTTTTTTGATCACCACTTGTAAGTTTTTATGCTCGTTATGCTGATGAAAAGGCATAAGTTTTTTTTCTACTTCATAATGGTCTATCAGTTTTTTTGTTTGACGCGTGTCTTCACAAAGTATTGCATCCACCTCTTTAAGTACTTCAATAGCTCTGTAAGTGATATCGCCCAAATTGCCTATAGGCGTGGGTACTATGTATAATTTTCCGCTGCTCAACTGATTGCAAAAATAGCGATTATTATATGTCCCCAAGGATAGGATAATGTTATATCATTTTGTTGGTCTACTTTTAATTTTACGTATCCAATGTCAAAGTAGTTTTTGAGCTAACTAGCTAAATGCGCTAATATGAAGTATCACTTTGCTTTGTTAAAATGGATAATAATCTTTAAGATTAAAACATACCAAGTCAATTTTATTTATAACATTTGCCTTAGTATCTCATGTCTAACTATTTAATTTTTATTTGCATATTTTTTATGTCATTCTATACTCAGCAACAAGAAAGTTTCAAGGAAAGCCAGCTTAAACATAGCCGAGTTTTTGAAGCGTATGAAGATAAAGGTGCCGCCGCTATCGCAAAACTAAAAGCAGTTGGAGTTGATCCTGCAAATTGCGATGTTTTGATTCGAGGTTTTAAGTTTGAGGAAGATCTTGAGGTTTGGGCAAAAAATGAGGAGGACAGTGTGTTTTCCCTGGTTACGACCTATAAATTTTGTGAGAATATAGGTGAGCTAGGTCCTAAGCGAAGAGAGGGCGATAAGCAGATACCAGAAGGTATGTATACGCTTTCTAAGTTTAATCATGCGAGTGATTTTTTCTTGTCGTTAAAGGTAGATTATCCCAACAAGAGTGACCTATTTTTTGCGGACACGGCGTCACCAGGTGGTATGATATTTATACACGGAGGCTGTAAAACAGTGGGTTGTATTCCGATTACCGATGAATGGATAAAAGAACTTTATGTTTTTTGTGTAGAGGCTAAAAATAGTGGCCAGGTGGATATTCCTATTCATATATATCCAGCAAGGCTTACGGATGAAAACTACGGACTACTTAAAAAACAATACAAAGATGAATCGCTTCTTAAATTCTGGGATCAACTGAAATTGGGATATGATTTATTTGAAGAAAATAAAAGCCTTCCTCGTATGTCAATCGGTGATTCTGGCGAGTATTTTTTCTCTAAAAAGTAGTCGTATTTCAGGTTTTACCTTAACTATTCCATGACTTAAGGTCTGTATCCGCTTTTTTGAAAAATAGCTTGATTGTTTTTGTCCGCTAGCAATTGATAAATCGTGATGTTTGGGTGTTTGTCCATATACGCACGTACGATTTGCCATCCTAACCAGGCTCCCGTGCGAGGTGCACTCTCGTTGCCAAATGGAGTAGTAAAAGGACCATCATTGAAATAGTGCTTTTGAAATTCGTTTTTATTAGAGTTGAAAATCACTTCCTTTTCAATTAAGTAAGACCACATGTTACTTTCTTGCTCAATCACCCAAGCTTGTTGCTGTGCAGTGTAGTTTATTTTTAAGGAATCCTCCGCGTCTGGAAGCAATAGGTCAAGTAGGTATAATCTTTTACCTTCATAAATTGCCTGATCCATAAACGTAGTGCCATTAAACTCTTCAAGCTTGGAGTCAACATACGTTTGAACGCAATTAGGCACTATACGATAGGGCTCAAACTTGCGCACGCGATAGGCGGGAAAATTTTCTGGATTTATAATTTGATATACTTCAAAATCGGCCCCGAGATACATGTCTATACCTACTCCAAACTCTTTTTGCCCCTGTAAATACACACTTCCATATTGAAAAGTGGAAATAAACGTCGTGACTTTTTTAATAGTGTCTTCAGGAAAATACAAAGCGATATACTTACTTGCTTCTTGCAATTCTTCGCGATAAGGTTCAAAATTGCCAAACTTCTCTTGTGTTATTTTATACAGAGAATCCATGTCGCGGTGTGCTATGTATCTATACAACTCAACGGACACATCATCAGGTGTACTATTGATTCCTTTTACCATGCCTCCTAATATATTGGTTACGTATATATCGTAAAAATCAGGATATTTTTTAGGTAGCAATTTAAGTTGCTCTACGCTCTTGCAAGAAAACAAATCTTGCTCAAAACGACTTACTTCCATCTCTATCAAAATGTCTGATGTATCTTTAACATGCTTATTTTGAGTACATCCAGTAAATGATGCAGCTGCCGAAAAAATTAAAACAATGTGTAGAAGTATTCCTTTTTTAAACATAACCTTTGCAAATAGATCAATTAAATAATATCAATATGAAAAACGTTACAATACTAACTTTAGGGATGTTACTTACGCAACTATCTTTTGCACAAAAACAAGGTGAATTTAGATTTGGATTAAAAGGCGTAGCGAATTTGGGCTGGGTAGCCGGAACAAATAAAGCAATAAATAGCGATGGTGCAGCGGTAGGTTTTGGTTATGGCGTAGTGGGAGACTACTATTTTAAATCAGGTAGTTATGGAATAGGGGCCGAATTACTGATAACCGATATTAAAACAAAATTTACATTGGCCAATAGTCAAGTTTTTCGTGGTGCTCCTAATGATACGTTAATAGGCTTACGCTACACCTACAACTTACAATACTTGGAACTGCCCGTAAGTATAAAATTTAGGACCAAGGAAATAGGTAATGTTACCTATACTGGTAATTTTGGTTTTGCGCCGGGTTTTGCCATAAATGCACGCACAACTATCAACGAAATTGGACTACCTAAGGTGATTGCAGATGCAGACCCTACTAACTATCGGGTTAATGAAAATGAGGGTGAGCCATTTACCTTGTATGATTTTGATGATCAAGTATTTTTGTTCCGTTTCCCCATAATTATAGGCGGTGGGGTCGAGTATAAACTGGCCGGTAATACAACCTTAATTGGTGGTGTACGTATATCTAATTCTTTTACCGATATGTTTGTGAAGGATAAAACGGCATTAGCTAAAAATAACTGTGTGTCTCTTTCGGTAGGGATACTTTTTTAAATCTTTAAATAATAAAAAGGTAAAATTACCTTATGAATATAGCTTTAGCACAACTTAATTACATCATAGGAGATATAGAGGGCAATACAACAAAGATCTTAGCTGAGGTAGATGCTGCCAAGGCGGCCAATGTTGATCTTGTGGTTTTTTCTGAGTTGGCTATTTGCGGGTATCCACCCAAAGATTTACTAGATTATCCCAGTTTTATAGAGCGTTGTGAACTTGCTTTAGATACCATCAGAATTGCATCTATTGATATTGGTGTTCTTGTTGGTAGCCCATCGTTAAGTGGATTGGCAAAAGGAAAAAAACTATACAATTCAGCGTTTTTCTTTTCTGACCAAAAACTACTTGCTAAGGTGAATAAAACCTTACTTCCTACCTACGATATTTTTGACGAGTACAGGTATTTCGAGACGAATAACGTGTTTGAATGCGTAGACTTTAAAGGCGAACGTATCGCAGTTACCATTTGCGAAGACTTATGGAATTTAGACAATGAAAAACTGTATAATGTAACTCCGATGGATGAGCTTATTAAACAGAATCCTACGGTTATGATAAATTTAAGTGGTTCGCCCTACAGTTACAATCATGTAGAAAAACGCCGTACCCGAATGCAACTCAATGCCAAAACCTATAGTTTGCCTCTTTTTTATGTAAACCAAGTAGGGGGCAATACAGACCTTCTATTTGATGGAGGTTCTATGTTTATCAATAGATTAGGAGATATTGAAGAAGAGTGTGAATTTTATAACGAAGACTTCAAGGTCATTCAATGGGATAGCAGTACGCTTTATGAAGACAATCACCAAGAATACTATGATTATGATATCGGCTTAATACACGATGCATTGGTAATGGGAGTGCGTGATTATTTCAGTAAAGTTGGTTTTAAAAATGCAGTTTTAGGTAGCAGTGGAGGTATAGATAGCGCAGTGGTTCATGCAATTGCTGCAGAAGCTTTAGGAGCGGAAAATGTCAAGGCGATTACCATGCCTAGTAAGTATAGTAGTTCTGGGTCGGTAGACGATGCACAGAAGTTGGCACAAAATCTAGGTTCTCCGTTTAGTATAATTCCTATTAAAAAAGCGTTTGATGCTTTTGAAGAAACACTTGCTGATGAATTTATAGGTACGGAGCCCAACGTAACCGAGGAAAATTTGCAAGCTAGAAGTCGTGGCATTATTCTCATGGCGTACAGCAATAAGTTTGGCAACATGGTACTCAATACCAGCAATAAGAGTGAAAGTGCCGTTGGCTATAGTACCTTGTACGGAGATATGTGTGGCGGATTATCTGTAATAGGTGATTTATACAAGGAACAAGTGTATGAGTTAGCACGCTTTATCAATCGTTATGGTGAGGTAATACCCTATGAAATAGTAAACAAAGAACCAAGTGCGGAGTTAAGGCCAGATCAAAAAGATATTGATTCGTTACCCCCATATCCGGTATTAGACAAAATACTATTCCACTACATAGAAGGGAAAAAAGGATGGCAAGAAATAGTTGATTTGAACTTAGAAGGCGCAGACGAAATACTGATACGCAAAATAATACGTATGGTAGATCGCAATGAGTATAAACGTTTTCAAGCACCACCAACGCTTCGTATCAGCCACAAAGCATTTGGTTTTGGTAGAAGTATGCCAATAGTGGCGAGGTATAATCATTAGGGACTCACTTACACTATTTACCTTGATATTAACCGAAATAAGGGAATAGTCTAAACAGATAGCTAGATAAAGCTAAACAAATCCGTCAACTAATCTGTTAGTTAATTAAAACACTTTACAAATATGAAAAGAACAGCAACAGCCCAATGGAAAGGTGCCGGTATAGATGGCACAGGAAGTCTTACTACCCGTAGCGGAGCCTTCCAAGAACAACCTTACTCTTTTAAAACCCGTTTTCAAAATGAAGATGGAAAATTAGGCACTAATCCAGAAGAACTAATAGCTGCTGCTCATGCAGGTTGCTTTAACATGGCGCTTAGTTTTCAACTGGCAGGTGCAGGGTTTCCGGCTAAGGTGTTAGATACAGAGGCTGTGGTTACCATGCGCAATGAAGATGTGCATTGGCATTTTGATTATATTACATTGAATCTAGTGGGAGATGTACCTGGTATTGACGAGGCTAAATTTTTAGAATTAGCAAATGCGGCTAAAGACTCATGTCCTATTTCAGAGGCTCTTTCTGCGGTAAAAATCGTTTTGAATGCAAGCTTGAAATAAAGTTGACCTTCCCAGTTTGGAATAGTAAACCAAGCTGGAGTTAAGTCTATACCTATCTGGTAAATTGAACCTTTACGTAGTGTACTTGTAGTTCGTTTATTTTAAGCGCTATAAAGTATTGTCCGTTTGGTAATTGAGCGTCTGGTGTCCATGATGCTTCGTATTTTTCGGGAGTCAGTATTCTCTGCTCCAGTATAGCCACTTGTCTTCCTTGCATATCAAAGACCATAAGGCTGATTGCTGCGGTATGAAAAATCCCGTAATTAATAGCAAGGCTTGATGTAAATGGATTAGGAGATGCATGGTAAATGATTCCTTTGTCAATGTGGAGATCATTTGTGCCTAAAGTACCATCGCCGTCCAAGGCGATATCCCAAGTACCTTCAAGTATTCCATTGCCATCGTCTGTAAGTGATATTATACGATGTGTTGCGTCATATTGACCGCTGGTAATACGGGCGGCAGCATCTTCGGCAATATCTGTATCTCCCTGAAAATAGAGTTGAGTAGTAATGGTAGGAAATCCGGGAGGAGTGATTTTTAAGTGAATATGTGAAGGGCGGTATTTATTGCCATTCAGGTATTTGCCCGGTTTTATGGTTTCAAAAGTGTAAAATCCTTGCGCATTGCTAGCTATTTTGCCTCTTAACTTAAAACCAATAGTATCATATTCTCCGTTATGGTTAGCATGCCAAATGTCAACTATGGTGTTGGGTATAAATTTACTGCAATCTAATGTTTGAACTCTGCCGCTTATTCTTATTCGAGTGCCTATCTCAGCATCGGACGCCAACTTTTCGGAGGTTAAGGTTGGAGGATTGGCACTATAAAATGGCCCCTCGCCGTAATAGTCGAGTGTGGTTTTTTCACAGGCGTTTTGTTTGTTGATTGAGGTGCTTCGTGCACTAGATGCTAATGGTGAGAAAGTAAAAGCAGCTGCTGTAAGAGATATGTTTCTAAGAAACTGACGTCGAGATTCTTTATAGTTAGACATAGGATGTAAAAATACATTAATTCGGTAAAACGTTTTACAGTAAATCGATGTTACGCACAACGGATATTATTAATCCGTAATCATGGTTTTATTTTATTTTAGTTCCAGTGTAAGTCGGTCTTCTAAAAACAACACCGTCCATAATAACTACACTTCTAGCAGAATGTGCAGGAGGGGCAGCTTTAGCGATTACCTTTGCACCCAATATTAAAAAATAGGAGTGAGGTCTTTAACCGATTGTCATTTCAAACAAAAAAAATATGACATTCAAAGAACTAGGCCTTTCCGAAGCCTTATTAAAAGCGGTAGCCGACAAAGGGTATGATACTCCAAGTCCCATTCAAGAAAAAGCAATTCCAAGAGTACTAGAAGGTAAGGATATCCTTGCTTCTGCTCAAACAGGAACAGGTAAAACAGCTGGTTTTGCTATGCCAATGATACAGTTACTATGCAAAACAGAACCTCAAAAACGAAGAGTAATAAGAGCATTGGTACTTACTCCTACGCGTGAGCTAGCAGCACAAGTACTAGAAGATATTCAGACCTATAGTAAGTATGTAGACCTCAGAAGTATGGTGATATTTGGGGGGGTTAATCAAAACCCACAAGTAAGCAAGCTTAGAAGCGGAATTGATATTTTGGTAGCAACGCCAGGTAGATTAATGGATTTACAAAATCAAGGATTTATTTCGTTACGCGACGTCGAATTCTTGGTGCTTGATGAAGCCGACAGAATGCTAGATATGGGTTTTTTACGTGACATTAAGAAGATTATGAGTATGATGCCGGACAAGCGTCAGAATTTACTTTTTAGTGCTACGTTTTCCCGCGAAATAAGAACCCTCGCCAATGGTATCCTAACTAATCCCGTGACAGTAGAAGCTACACCAGAAAATACTACTGCCGAGTTGGTAGATCAATTGGTGTATAGATGTGATGCTAAGCGAAAAATAGAATTAATTACTAAGCTTATTTGGGATGGTAACTGGCATCAGGTATTGGTGTTTACCAGAACAAAACACGGAGCGAACAGACTGTCAGAAAAATTGAATAAGGCCAATATTACAGCAGCCGCTATTCATGGAAACAAATCACAAGGAGCGCGTACCAAAGCATTAGCAGGCTTTAAAGATAAAGAAATAAGTGTACTCGTGGCTACCGATATAGCCGCTCGTGGACTCGATATTCCCTTACTTCCCTATGTTATCAATTTTGAACTACCAAATGTGCCAGAAGATTATGTGCATAGAATAGGTAGAACGGGTAGAGCGGGAGCAAGTGGAAAAGCTATCTCACTCGTAAGTGCGGATGAAATAGAATATGTACGAGGCATAGAAAAGTTGCTTGGTATGCGACTAGAAAGTACCGTTATAGAGGGCTTTGAGCCAACAAGTGGTCCTGTAGATGGTGGTAAGAAAAGAACGAAAGAAAATAAACCAACCGGAACTAATAAACCAACCAATAGTAGACCCGCAAATAGAAGCCAAGGTAGAGGCAATGGAACTAGCGCTACCGGGAGTGGAAACAGCAATAGTGGGAATAGCAACGGTCGTAATTTTCGCCGTAAGCCTCGAAATACTTCTGGTGGAAACACCGGAGGCAATTCAAGAGACTAACAGCTAGTATTATTATGCTAAATCTAAAAAATGATTTAGCCTCTTGTGTTTAATTGTGTCAATGCTCATTTTTGACAATGTCGTTGTACACTTAAATTCGCATAGAATAGAGTACACTTTATGGATGTTTTAATAACGAATAAATAAGTAATAAACAGACTTTTATTACTTTGAACTAGTTTTGGAGTCATTTATGTTATTGGAAACGTACTCAAATACTAAAAAGATTAACCATGAAGATTAATTATACACTCATTTTAATAAGTTGCTTAACGCTGGCAGCTTGCAATTCTGGACAAAAGCGTATGGAGCAAGGTGATTATGATACAGCGGTGTATCAAGCGGTTAAAAGGCTTCAATAAAAACCACAAAACGAAAAAGCAGAAAAAGTATTACGCCAAGCCTATACGTTAGCAGTTAATGAACATACTAACGTGATCGTATATCAGGACAAAACCAATAATCCATTTAAGTATGACGTGATGGTGAGTGAGTATGAGAAAATTGCCATGCTCAATAACGCCATTAGAAGATATCCTATGTACAAAGATCTTGTAGAACTCACGGATGTTACGGATGAGTTGATTATGGTGCGCGATGGTGCTGCCAGTGCCCACAGAAAAGAAGGTGTCCGATTGCTGAATTCAGGAAACAAGCAACGTGCAAGGGAAGCGTTTATTCAGTTCATAAAAGCCAATGAATACGTGGCAAGAACGGTTACCGAAGAAGAGCTTGATAATGCCCAGAATGCAGGAACAGTAAATGTGATTATACAGTTTGCCAACAGCAGGAATTTTTTCAGAGATTATAATTCAGATGCTGTCTTTGGTGCGGTACGAAATAATTTTAAAGGTACACGATACCGTTTTATGAGAGTCGTAGAGCCTGGAGAATTAAGTTTTCCTGCCGATGAAATAGTACAAATCGAGATGGAAGATGCGCATATTGGTGGCGTTGATTTTACTAAAAATTCGTTCGAACTTAAAAAAGAAAAAGTGTATGTAGGTGAGGCAAAAACAGATAGCGGTGAAGTGGTAAAAGTATATGGAACAGTTACCGCAAATTATATAGAATACACAAAGACGATTAACAGTTCTGCTCAACTGATGATACAAAGACTAGACGGGGTAACCTGCGCAGTTATCAACCGTCAGGTATTTCCAAGTTCTTTCTGCTGGACGGAAATGTGGGGAACCTTTAGAGGCGATGAACGAGCTTTAACCTCTGCACAACTTGATTTTGCAAAACGAAGCGAACCTAATCCCCCCGGAAATGAATGGTTGTTTTCTCAGACTACCGCACCTTTGGTAGCTAGAAGTGGAGATTATTTGCGGAATGAATACAGCTACCTTAGGTAAGTACGGTTAAATTAGGGTGTTAAAAAACGAGCTAATGAATTTCATTAGCTCGTTTTTTTTAAGGTTATTTTAAATCCTAGATTTTTAGGCTGGCCACTCTACGGTGTCCTCATCTATATGATTGGGAAACATAGTGATAGAGTCTACAAAACCATCTTGTATCCAAACACTTAATCCTTTTGAATCAATCGTGTAGTCTTTAGCGTTAAGTTCTTCAAATGTTTCTTCCAAAATTAAGTCGTCAAATTTTGCGTCCTTTAAAAAGTCTGCTTCGCTCATGCCTGCATAAGATTGCTCGTCTAACGTAAAAGTTGGAGCGAAACAAGTGATAAGTCCAAGTCTAAAATCATCTTCAGACATAAAACTAAGTTCTGCGCCGAGATCTCCATACATAAGCGATACGTCTTCTGAATCGTCTTCGTGTTTTTCTCTAACAGTCTCTGTCGGTTCGCCCAGAAGTTCTTTAATTTTCTCTAAGCTCATTCCAAATTTCACTTGATTAAATCCTACGAAAGGGATGATTTCAATATTCATGGTGTGTTTATTTTGTGTCAAAGGTCGCACAAAAGCAGTAGAATATAAGATAAAGCCTAAAAAATGCAAGAAAAAGTACGGAAACTACTAACTTCATCCTACAAGATTTATACTACCCGTAATCGAGAGCTTACAGATGTATCTACTAAAGCCTAATTCAAATCTTGGTATATTTGCCACTTAAAATTACAATGTTGCCGAATGAAATAAAGCAATGTCACAATACCTTATTTAATTATCCATGAACAGAAAATACCAGATTGCTGTCATACAACTCAACTTGAATGATACGCCTTCCAATAATCTTATTAAGTGTACCCAATGGGTTACTCAAGCTGCGCAACAAGGTGCGGAGGTAATTTGCTTGCCGGAGCTTTACAGTAGTCATTATTTTTGCCAAAGTGAAGATGTGGCAAATTTTGAGCTGGCAGAGCCATTATACAGCACCTCATTTATCGCTTTTAGCGCGCTTGCCAAGCAACTAGGTGTGGTTATCATCGTGCCATTCTTCGAAAAAAGAATGACAGGTATTTATCATAACAGTGCCTACATCATTGATGTAGATGGCACAGAAGCAGGTCTTTATCGTAAAATGCATATTCCTGATGATCCTCTTTTTTATGAAAAATTTTACTTTACACCCGGTGATTTAGGCTTTAAAACAATTAATACGCAAAAAGGAAAAATAGGAACACTTATCTGTTGGGATCAGTGGTTTCCTGAGGCAGCTAGACTCACGGCTTTGCAAGGTGCCGAAACGTTGTTTTATCCAACAGCCATTGGTTGGCATCCTTCAGAAAAAGAGCAGTATGGTCAGAATCAACACGCTGCTTGGATGAATGCCATGAAGGGTCACGCCGTTTCAAACGGGATTTACGTAGCCGCGGCTAATCGTATTGGGTTAGAGAATTACTTGCCAGATGCTGATGGGATTCAGTTTTGGGGATCCTCTTTTATTGCAGGACCTCAAGGGGAAATTTTAGCACAAGCCTCACATGATCAAGAAGAAATTTTGATGGCAGAAGTAGATTTAGATTTACAAGAAAATGTGCGCCAAAACTGGCCATTTTTTAGAGATCGAAGAATTGACGCTTATGAGGATATCACCCAACGAGCAATAGATTAGAATCAGTTATTAACTAATAGATATGACAAGACGATTTCCAGCAGAGTGGGAGCATCAAAAAGGCATCTTACTTTGCTTCCCTCATAACGGTAATGACTGGCCAGGTAAATACCAAGCAGTACAATGGGCTTATATAGAATTTATTAAAAAAGTAACTTGCTATGAAACGGTGTATCTTATGGTAGCAAGCGAAATGCTTCAGCATAAAGTAACCGGAATGTTACAGAATGCTGATGTAAATCTGGAGAGAGTAGATTTTATCTTACACAAAACCAACCGAAGTTGGATGCGCGATTCTGGACCTATTATCGTACAAAACGACCTTGGAAATCGAGAAGCTATTTCCTTTAATTTCAATAGCTGGGCAAAATATCCCAATTATCAGTTGGATAGGAAAGTGCCAATGATGGTTGCCGAGCATTTAGAAATAGCGTTAACAGAAGCATATTATAAGGGGAAAAAGGTTGTTTTGGAAGGGGGAGCTATTGATGTGAATGGGAGAGGAACACTATTAACCTCAGAGGAGTGCCTATTACACCCAAGTATACAAGTACGAAACCCTGGATTTACTAAGGATGATTATGAGGCGGTTTTTTCAGAGTACCTGGGTGTTACCAATGTAATTTGGCTCGGTGACGGATTGTATGGCGATGATACACATGGTCATATAGATGATTTATGTAGGTTTGTGAATGAAGATACTATTGTAACCGTGGTCGAGAAGAATCCCGAAGATGCGAACTATCAGCCGTTACAAGATAATTTAAAACGACTGAAGGCCGCCAAATTAGAAAATGGAACGTCTCCTAAGGTCATAGAACTACCTATGCCTAAAAAAATGGTTTTTGAAAACCTCCGGTTACCAGCGAGTTATGCCAATTTTTTAATACTGAATGGTGCAGTGCTGGTTCCAACATTTAATGATGCCAATGATCGCATAGCGCTAACCATACTTTCTGAGTGTTTTCCTGGAAGGGAAATTATCGGGATAAGCGCAGTAGACTTTATATGGGGATTTGGATCTTTACACTGCTTAAGCCAACAAATGGTATAGAATTATACGTAGAAAAGCGATTGTTGTCTAAGGTCTATACCCTAACTAACTAGATTGCTATTGTCATAGTGATGTATTTTGTGAGAAATACTCATACAAATGTTAGTTTTGCACCAATGAAAGTAACAGTAGTAGGAGCGGGTGCAGTAGGTGCTAGTTGTGCCGAGTACATCGCCATCAAAAATTTTGCAGCAGAGGTTTGTCTTATTGACATCAAAGAAGGCTTTGCGGAAGGTAAAGCAATGGATCTTATGCAGTGTGCATCGCTTAATGGTTTTGATACCAAAATAACAGGTGCTACCAATGATTACAGCAAAACAGCAGGAAGCGACGTTGCGGTAATTACAAGTGGTATACCGCGTAAACCAGGTATGACGCGTGAAGAGCTTATTGGTATTAATGCAGGTATTGTTAAAACCGTTGCTACTAGTATTCTAGCACATTCTCCCAATGCCATTATTATCGTTGTTTCTAATCCTATGGATACAATGACTTATTTGGTACATCAAGCTACCAATATCCCTAAAAGCCGTATTATCGGAATGGGAGGAGCTTTAGATAGTGCTCGTTTTAAATATAGATTAGCAGAAGCTTTGGGTTGTCCGGCGTCTGACGTAGAAGGTATGGTTATAGGTGGTCATAGCGATACAGGAATGGTTCCCTTGATAGAGAAAGCAACACGTAATAGCGTAAATGTGGCTGAGTTTTTAGCTGCAGATAAAATGGATGAAATAGTAGAAGCAACTAAAGTAGGTGGAGCTACGCTTACTGGTTTATTAGGCACTAGTGCTTGGTATGCTCCTGGAGCTGCTGTTTCTGAAATCGTAAAAGCAATTGCCCTAGATTCTCAAAAAATGATTCCTTGTTCAGCAATGCTTGACGGAGAATACGCTCTTTCGGATATCTGTATAGGAGTACCATGTATTATTGGCAAAAATGGTATTGAGCGCATAGTAGAAGTATCTTTATCAGACGCTGAAAAAGCTAAAATGATTGAGAGCGCTGAAGGCGTAAGAGGCACGAATGCATTGTTAAATTAAGCATTCATTGTTATCAAAAAAGGAGTCATTCTTGCCAGAATGGCTCCTTTTTTTTGACCTGAATTTGGCGTTAGAAGGATAATCTATTTCCTTAATGCTTCTACAGGATCCATTCGAGCTGCCAGTAATGCCGGTGATATGCCAGCAATAAGGCCAATAACAATGGATATAGCCACACCTAACATAAATATAGTTGAGCTAAAGTAAATTTTAAAGCTAGTAAAATGAGAAGCTAACGTTCCTAAGGCAAAAACAAATAAAATCCCAATTAGGGCTCCCGCAATGCATAGTATGACGGCTTCAAAAAGGAACTGAGACATTATAAAATTTCGTTTAGCGCCTAGTGCTTTTTGAAGGCCAATGATGGAAGTGCGTTCTTTTACCGAAACAAACATGATGTTGGCTATACCAAATCCACCTACCAACAGAGAGAATCCCCCTATAATTAGTGCGGCAATGTCTATCATCCCGAAGGTTTGATTGAGTTGGTCCGATATCATGGTAAGTTTGTTGATAGCAAAATTGTCTTTATCCTTCGGTCTCAGCTTTCTAATAGATCTCATGATTCGTTTAATCTCAAAGTCTAGTGATTTTAAGGCTACGTTCTTATGACCATTGATGACAATAGACGATTTAACGCCTTGTGTATTAGGTTTGGCAAATTTTTGAGCAAAAACTGCCGGGAGTACCATTATGTCGTCATATTGTGGTCCACCTATGGCATTTCCTTGTTTGGCTAACACACCTATAATATTGACTTTGTTGCCGTTTATGAGGACCGATTTTCCTTCAGGATTTTGTCCGTTATAAAGACTTAATGCCAATGAATATCCTACAATAGCAGCATTTTTGCCTTTGGCGAGTTCCATGTCGTTAAAGGTTCGTCCAGATGCCAGTTCCCATTGGTTTATCTTGAAAAAGTCACCTTTTATAGCAGTGATACCTACATTACTTACCTCTTGCAAAGGAGACTTTACTTTATTATTTCCAAATTCAAAAAAGAAGGCGACATCTTTTACCAATGACCTATCAGCTTCATTGCTTAGCCTTTTATATTCTGCTATGCTTGCTTCGGGTCTATTGAGGTATTCCCACCAATTATAACTTCCACCAAAACCCCATGGCCATTTTTGGACATAAACGATTTTATCTCCGAGCTTGTCTACGTTCGCTCGAATATTTTGTTCTAGTGAATGGGTTGCTGTAAGTATAGATACGATGCAAAAAATGCCTATAGTAATTCCCAGAACAGACAGTACACTTCTTAGTTTGTTGGCGCGCAAAAAACCAAAAGTAAGTGCCATAGATTCTTTAAACATTGTACCTTTATTCATATACTTGGTCAATGATACGATCAAGACGCTGATGTGTAAATTAAAATCGATAAAGGTTATTATTTACATGCCGATATAATGCTTGAAGGAGGCTGTTTTGGGTATGAACACAAGATAGATTGAATAAACACTTGACTTCGCTTTTTAAATAGCGTACTTTTGCACCCTTTTTTAGAAGAGCCACGTTTCTTAAAATATACACATGAAATTATCAGAATTCCACTTTGACTTAGATCCTAGTAAAGTAGCAGGACACCCACCGTACAATCGTGATGAGTGCAAGCTAATGGTTGTAGATAAAGCTACAAAAACCATTGAACATAAGATGTTTAAAGACATTTTGGAAGAGTTTAATGAAGGCGATGTAATGGTATTAAACAATGCCAAAGTATTCCCTGCAAGACTTTATGGAAATAAAGAAAAAACAGGTGCCAAAATAGAAGTTTTCTTGCTACGTGAGCTTAATAATGAGCTTCGTTTGTGGGATGTTTTAGTCGATCCAGCCCGAAAAATAAGAGTAGGGAATAAGTTGTTCTTCGGCGAAGATGAGCTTGTTGCTGAGGTTATTGACAATACTACAAGTAGAGGAAGAACTATACGTTTCCTTTTTGATGGCTCTGATGAGGAGTTTAAGAATGTGGTAAATAAATTGGGTCATACGCCTATTCCAAAATACTTGGAGCGTGATGCTGTTCCTGAAGATGAAGAAATGTACCAAACTATTTTTGCGGAAGTAGAAGGCGCTATCGCTCCTCCTGCAGCAGGCCTTCATTTTACCCGAGCACTCATGATGAGGCTCGAAATAAAAGGAGTAAACTTTGCTAAAGTTAATTTGAATATTGGGCTGGGTGCATTTAGACCGGTAGAGGTTGAAGACCTTACCAAACATAAAATGGATAGTGAGCACTTCATGGTATCGCAAGAAGCCGCCGATATTGTGAACAAAGCCAAAGACGAGAAGAAAAAAGTCTTAGCCGTTGGGTCAAGCGTTATGCGTGCTCTTGAGAGTTCTGTTTCTGCATTTGGACGTTTAAATGCTGATGATAGCTGGACAGATAAGTTCATATTCCCTCCGTATGAGCCAAGAATAGCGAACTGTTTTTTAACTAATTTTCATGAGCCACAATCTACACTAATGATGCTTACGTCAGCTTATTTAGATGACCATAAATTGGCGATGGAAGTCTATGATTCTGCTGTAAAAGAAGGATATAATTTCTTGTGCTATGGTGATGCGTTGCTTATTAAATAGGATTTTCTATTTGATAAATCAAATTTACTAACGCTTATTTTTTATTAATTAAAGGTATAAAATTTGGAATTATTTTTAATCATATTATTGTCTGTTGTCGCTTATCTTTTAGGAAGTATTCCCACGAGTGTGTGGATTAGTAAAGCCTATTTTGGGTTTGACATCCGCGAGCAAGGAAGCGGCAACGCGGGAGCTACTAACACCTTTAGGGTGCTTGGTAAGCAAGTAGGTACAGTGGTCCTTTTTATGGATGTAATTAAAGGGGTTACGGCTGCAAGTTTAGTTCATTATTTAGGTGGTATAGAACATGGAACAGACCGTTTCATAAACCTACAATTGCTTTTCGGACTTTTGGCAGTGGTTGGGCATATATTCCCTGTTTTTGAGCAGTTTAAAGGTGGCAAAGGAATTGCGACTCTTTTCGGTATGCTGATAGGAATACACTACGTGTTGGCTTTGGCAATATTGGGTTTGTTTATCGTTGTCTTACTTCTTACTAAATATGTGTCTTTAAGCTCTATTTTAGCTGCAATAGCATTTCCGATTTTAACAATCTTTGTTTTCAAAAGAGACGAGCCTTTACTGATTGCATTTGGTATAGCAGCCGCTGTAATGGTTATTTTAACCCATAAGAAAAATATTACACGGTTACTTAATGGCGAAGAGAGTAAGGCTAAGTTATTTAAGAGCAAATCATGATTTTAGACACACATACTGAGCAGCAAGAGTTAGTTGATGTACTGACTGATGTAGATACAGGCTTCGTTATTATTTTATATAATGATGATGTCAATACATTTGATCACGTGATAAACTGTCTTATCAAGTATTGTAAGCACACTCCTGAGCAAGCAGAGCAATGTGCTATGCTTGTGCATTTTAAAGGTAAATGTGCGGTAAAAAGTGGATCAGAAACTGAGCTATTGCCTATTTGTTCAGCATTGACAGATAAAGGTCTTAGTGCTGTATTAGAAGAAGCTTAATACTGCTCGTTTTCGTTTGGAAAATTAACAGACTTTACGTCTGCAATATATTGTCCCACGGCACCTTTCATTTCTTCATATAAATTCAGGTATCTGCGTAAGAATCGAGGAGAAAATTCTTTAGTCACTCCTAGCATGTCATGTAGTACCAAAACTTGGCCGTCTACGTCACTACCTGCTCCAATTCCAATTACAGGAATGGTTAGAGATTCAGCGACTTTTTTAGCCAAACTAGCCGGTATTTTTTCAAGAACTATCGCAAAACAACCCGCTTCTTCCAATAATTTGGCGTCTTCTATAAGTTTATTGGCTTCTTCTTCTTCCTTAGCGCGCACGGTGTAAGTGCCAAATTTATATATACTTTGAGGGGTTAAGCCCAAATGTCCCATTACGGGTATACCTGCACTCAGTATTCGTTTTACAGATTCTATAACCTCAGAACCTCCTTCTAACTTTACGGAGTGTGCACCACTTTCTTTCATTATTCGAATCGCACTTCTTAAGGCTTCCGTGCTATTTCCTTGATAGCTTCCAAAAGGAAGGTCTACCACAACAAATGATCTGGTTACAGCACGTATAACCGATTGTGCATGGTATATCATCTGCTCTAAAGTTATGGGCAAGGTGCTGTCATGACCCGCCATTACATTACTTGCCGAGTCGCCTACTAAGATAACATCTATACCTGCATCGTCCACTATTTTGGCATAGGAGTAATCGTATGCAGTTAGCATAGATATTTTTTCGCCACGAGTCTTCATCTCTTGAAGCTGGTGGGTAGTCATTTTTTTTATGTCTTTTTTAGCTACACTCATTGCTGTTTATTTCTGGTTATCAATAATGTATTTTAGTCGTTTTATTTCGCGTAATAATACTTCGTTTTCAGTCTTTAACGCCTTATTTGATTCTTCGGCCAATTCGGTTCTTTGCAACGATGCTTGTTGGTCTTTTTTGACATCTGCAAGTATAGTTGTTAAACTTATGACTAAATCACCGTTGTTCCCTTTTTCAATATCTGCTTTTAGAGATTCTAGGTATTCTAGTCGCTTCTTATCTTGATTTAGCACTCTGCTAGTTGAGTCTAATTTAAGTGTTAATTTTCTATTTGCTTTTAACAATTCTCGTGATCGAGTAACTAAACTGGTATCGTAATTAAGCATGCTTTTGCATTTGTCAAGTTCATTTTGAAGTGTAGATATTTGCAATTGCTGCTGATCTATTTTGGTTTTAAAGAGCAAAATTACTTCTTCAAAGACAGGGTTCGAATTTGAAGAGCTAGATTGAGCAGTTTCTACTATTTGCTTGCCTAAAATGTTCTTATGTTGTTCTTTATTACTGAGTATGATGAAGTTTGAAAGTATGATTTCTGAATTATTCTCGGCAAAAACACCTATTTTGCCACTGGTGTATTCAGTGTCAAATGCAGTAAAAACGTAGTGGTTATTAAAATAAAGATCAAAATAACCGTGCTCCATTTTTAAACGAATAGTGTTTCTACCAACTGAAGCTAAATTTTTATTTTTTAGCCATCCGTTATCTTTAACTGTTCCGCTCAAGTTTTGGTGCTGGGAACCGGATTGTTTATATATCCGGAATTGTCTTTTTTTATTGAATTCAAGAAATATGGCTCCATTGCTCATGGTTTGACCATAAAGAACTATGCCTCCGCCGTTGTTACTTCCATTGGCAATTTCAATTTCAGCAATTACCTCACATGCATATATTGTGTTATCAGTTTTTAGATAGGAAATGGATTGACCCTGGTCACTCAATCTTTTGAGGCGGTACTGACCATTTTCAATAATAGAAATTTCAGATGAAGTATATTTTTGGGGGAAGTTGGATTTTTGTGTAGTAAAATCATCTTTTGATAACGTATCAGTAAAAATGCTAAACACATTTTGAGCATTAACATAATGTGACAAAGTTATTATACATAGAAATGATAGTAATCTCATTTAATTTGTGAAAGTTTGCAAAGCTAAACTAAAAATATGCAAAAAACGACTGGGTTCTTCCTGATATTAGTGTTGATTATGAGTGCAATAACCGCCTGTGATAATGAAATATCAGTAGCGGCAAATTGGGAGGAAGTAGTCATCGTATACGGTACGTTAAATCCAGAGCAGGCGAAAAATTACGTAAGAATTCAACGGGCTTACTTGGATGAAAGCATTGCTGCATTGTCATTTTCAAATACGCAAGATTCTTTATATTATGACTCACTAGATGTCAAAATTGAAGAATATACCAATGGAAAGTTGACCAATGTTTTTACCCTTTCAAAGGTCAATGGAAATGATATTGGCATGCCGAAAGATTCCGGTATTTTTTATAGTGAAAATAATTTTTTGTATGAGTTGAGTGATCCTATAAAGGCATCTATTTCAGTGATAGACTATGATTATAAACTGATCGTTAGAAATCCTAAAACGGGACATGTTTGTACGGGCATTACGCGCAGTCTAGGTAAACCTGAAGTTAGTGATCCGATAAATGATATATACTCAAACATTGCGGTCAACGTACAAAAAGACCATACTATTCTTTTTCGTTATCAAGAAGGTAAATGGGTGCGCTCCTATTCGTTTGTAATGGATATGCGCATAGAAGAATATAATATTAATAACCCTTCAGTAAAGATAGAAAAAATAGTGAGATGGAATATGCTAACGGATTTGAGAACGATTAATTTGCAAGGATTCAATATAAATAAAACCAATACCCAATCAGCAAACTTTTTTTACAGCTTAGCAGGAGCACTTGATGTAAATCCTAATGTGCGAAGAAGATTAATAGATTTTGATGTAAAAGTGTATGGGATATCTGATGACTTCAATACCTATATATCTGTAAATAAGCCTTCTATTGGAATAGTGCAGAAGAAACCTGAATATACCAATATGACCAACGCATTGGGATTATTTACCTCGCGACACATAAAGACGTTCAAAAATCAAACTTTTAATGCCACCACCTTGGCTCAAATTAATCTGTCAGATATTACCAAGAATCTCGGATTTATAGAATAGCTTGTGTCGTTTTGGCATATACTTTTTGTTATAACTGACAACTAATCTCTTTTTGGTACATGGCACTCATATTGTTTAAGTGCAAGCAATTAATAATCGAATTTTATAAAAATGAGTAAAGTAATTGGAATTGACTTAGGAACCACAAACTCGTGCGTATCTGTAATGGAAGGTAACGAGCCTGTAGTAATACCTAACAGTGAAGGAAGAAGAACAACGCCGTCAATTGTAGCCTTTTTGGACAATGGAAACGGAGAGAGAAAAGTAGGTGATCCTGCTAAAAGACAAGCTATCACTAACCCAGAGAACACTATAAGTTCTATCAAGCGATTTATGGGTTCTACCTATGACGAGGTGGAAAGTGAAATTAGACACATGTCTTACAAAGTAGTAAAGGGAGACAACAATACTCCTCGTGTACTTATTGGAGATAGAAAATACACCCCACAAGAAATTTCAGCCATCATTCTTCAAAAAATGAAAAAAACGGCTGAAGATTACTTAGGTACCACGGTTACTAGAGCGGTTATAACTGTTCCTGCATATTTTAACGATAGCCAAAGACAGGCTACCAAAGAAGCTGGAGAAATCGCTGGTCTTAAAGTAGAACGTGTAGTGAATGAGCCTACAGCGGCTGCATTAGCTTACGGACTAGACAAGAAAGACATTGACCAAAAAATAGCTGTTTACGATTTAGGAGGAGGTACATTCGATATTTCTATCTTAGAACTTGGAGATGGCGTATTTGAAGTAAAATCAACCAATGGTGATACACACTTAGGTGGTGATGATTTTGACCGTGTTATTATAGAATGGTTGGCAGAAGAGTTTAAATCTGACGAAGGTATAGACTTAAGAAAAGATCCAATGGCGCTTCAAAGACTAAAAGAAGCTGCTGAAAAAGCGAAGATTGAATTGTCTAGCTCTACACAAACAGAAATCAACTTACCATATGTAACAGCAACTGATTCAGGACCGAAACACTTAGTTCGTTCACTTACAAGAGCTAAGTTTGAGCAACTTGCAGACGACCTTATCAAAAGAAGTATGGATCCTTGTAAACAAGCGTTGAAAGATGCAGGTTATACAGCTGCTGATATTGATGAAGTTATCCTAGTAGGAGGTAGTACTCGTATTCCTAGAATACAAGAAGAAGTAGAAAAATTCTTTGGAAAAGCTCCAAGTAAAGGCGTGAATCCTGATGAAGTGGTAGCAATTGGTGCTGCTATTCAAGGTGGTGTACTTACAGGTGAGGTAAAGGACGTTCTTCTATTAGACGTTACACCATTATCTTTAGGTATTGAAACTATGGGCGGTGTATCTACCGTGCTAATAGAAAGTAACACTACTATTCCATCTAAAAAATCACAAGTATTCTCAACTGCATCAGACAGTCAACCAAGTGTAGAAATACACGTATTACAGGGTGAGCGTGCTATGGCAAGGGATAACAGAACTATTGGTAAATTCCATTTAGACGGTATTCCTCCAGCACCTAGAGGAAGACCACAAATTGAAGTAACTTTTGATATTGATGCAAACGGTATATTAAACGTAAGTGCAAAAGATAAAGATACAGGTAAAGAGCAAAATATCAGAATAGAAGCAAGTTCTGGTCTTAGCGATGCTGAGATAGATAGAATGCGTAAGGAAGCAGAAGCCAATGCAGATGCAGACAAAGCAGAGAGAGAAAAAATTGATAAGCTTAACCAAGCAGATCAGTTAATCTTTACCACTGAAAAACAAATATCCGAATACGGAGACAAAATACCTGCTGAGAAAAAAGCGGTTATTGAATCTGCTAAAGAAGATCTTAAAACTGCACACGCTGCAGGCGACATAGCAGGTATAGAAGTGCACATGGAAACGCTTAATAAAGCGTGGGAAGCAGCTAGCCAGGATATCTATGCAGCACAGCAAGAAGGTGGCGCTCCTGGAGCAGAAGCCAATGCAGGTGGCGAGCCTACAGATAATGCTACCGAAGCAGAAGACGTAGACTTTGAAGAAGTAAAGTAAGCTTCGATGATTAGTTAGGGATATCCGTTAACAGGATTTCTTAAGACTGATTCATATAGAATTGAAAGAGCCGCTCACAGAGTGGCTCTTTTTTTATTCTATGGGTAAAATATTGCTAAGGACATTTTGAGTGAGACCTCAGGTGTTTCGTTTATGTGCACAATTTCTGGACTTTTTATATTCAATATCAAAAATCTTCTAACTTTACCGCCAACTTAAAAGTAGAAGAAAAATTGAAACTTTCAGTACTCAAAGAAACAGATGCAGGCGAAACTCGCGTAGCCATAGTTCCTAAATCCATTAGTAAGTTAATGTCCTTAGGGTTTGAAGTGATGGTAGAAACAAATGCAGGAGTTAGCGCCGCGTTTACCGATATAGATTACATCAATGCAGGAGCAAGTGTAGTTGCCGGTGCAAAAGAAGCGATTGAACTAAGTGATGTGATTGTTAAAATAAACCCACCTTCTTCGGAGGATTTAGCGAATCTAAAAAGTGGTCAAATATGGGTGTCCCAACTGTTTCATAGATTAAACGAAGATCTTATCCTTAGCCTCGAAAGTAAAGGAGTGAAAGGGTTGAGTTTGGATGCTATGCCCAGAATAAGTAGAGCCCAAAGTATGGATATACTTAGCTCTCAATCCAATCTTTCAGGCTATAAGTCTGTGATATGCGGTGCCGACAATTTAGGTAAAATATTTCCAATGCTTACTACCGCAGCGGGTACTATTACGCCGGCTAGAGTCTTGATCTTTGGCGTGGGCGTGGCAGGATTACAAGCCATTGCTACGGCTAAAAGACTTGGTGCTATTGTAGAGGCTACAGATGTGCGCATGGAGTGCAAAGAGCAAACAGAATCATTAGGCGCTAAATTTATTAGTGTAGAAGATGACGGTGCAGGGGTGAAGGTAGAAGGCGGTTATGCCAAAGAAGTATCTGAAGAATATTTAGCCAAGCAAAAAGCTGCGGTTAATAAATCATTGGCGCAAGCCGACTTAGTAATTACCACTGCATTAGTGCAAGGAGCAAAATCACCTATTCTGATTAGTCAAGAGCAAATCGAAATGATGAAAAATGGCTCTGTAATAGTGGATATGGCTGTTGCCAAAGGCGGTAATACTGCGCTGAGCAAAGCAGACGAAACAGTAATACACAACGGAGTAAAGATAGTAGGTATAAGCAACTTCCCTGCTCAAATACCAACTAATGCCAGTGAATTACTAAGCCGAAACATCGATACATTTTTATCGCATATGGTAAGTGAAGGCAACTTTAAATGGGATATGGAGGATGAGATAACTATCGGAACTCTGGTAACTAAGTAACTAAGCCCAAAAAATTTAACGTTTAAATAAAATTGAAATGATAGAATTTTTCACAGAAAATAAGGACATGATTTTTATCGTCATCTTGATGATATTCGTAGGAGTAGAAGTGATAGGTAAAGTGCCTGCAGTACTCCACACACCACTGATGTCTGGCGCTAATGCTATACACGGTGTGGTAGTGGTCGGAGCCATTTTACTCATGCTAAACACAGAAACAGACAATTACCTAGCGCTGGCCCTTGGCACCATAGCTGTATTTTTAGGAACGCTAAATGTGGTGGGCGGTTTTGTAGTGACAGATAGAATGTTAGAAATGTTTAAGAAAAAATAATGAATTTAGAGATACAACACATTATATATTTATTGTCGTCAGTTACCTTCATTTTAGGACTAAAAATGCTAAGTAATGCCAAAACCGCAAAGAAAGGAAATTCCTTAGCAGCGGTTGGTATGATAACGGCTATCCTTACGGCAATAGTGTTTCATGACGGAGCGGTAAGTCCTCTGGTTTACGGGCTTATTTTTGGAGCTATAGCGATTGGTACTGTCGTTGGTTGGCTTACTGCCAAGCGTGTACAAATGACTAAAATGCCAGAATTAGTCTCGCTATTCAACGGTATGGGTGGTGCATGTGCTGCTCTTATCGGTTTGGTAGAGTTTCATCACAATACAAGTAATCCTACCAATATGGCAGTCATACTGGCAGGAATGGTCATAGGGTCAGTATCTTTTAGTGGGAGCATGGTCGCTTGGGCAAAGTTAAATGGGACCCTAAAAAATGCTATTCGATTGCCGCAATACAACCTCATCAATACCGCGATTATGTTTGGCTTGTTTGCTTATTCAGCATGGATGGTTTGGGTAGGAACTGCTGATGAAATGCACTTGTATATTTTGTTTTTTGCGTCTATTGCCTACGGTATTTTGTTTGTGTTGCCTATAGGTGGTGCAGATATGCCCGTAGTTATTTCATTGTTAAACTCATTTACCGGACTAGCAGCAGCTTTTGGCGGTTTTTTATACGGAAATCAAGTAATGCTTACAGGTGGAATACTGGTAGGTAGTGCAGGTACCTTGCTTACCTTGGTAATGTGTAAAGCGATGAACCGACCTTTGTTTAATGTGATATTTGGTGCGTTTGGAGCAGGCACCACAGCAGCTAGCGAAGCAGGACCCCAAGGCAATGTAAAAGAAGTGGGTCCTAGTGATCTTGCCGTGCAATTAAATTACAGTAAGAAAGTAATTATTGTTCCGGGATATGGTCTTGCAGTGGCACAAGCACAACATGTGATTAAAGAATTAGAAACTATTTTAGAGTCCCGAGGTGTAGAAGTGACTTATGCCATACATCCAGTAGCTGGACGTATGCCAGGTCATATGAATGTATTGCTGGCAGAAAGTAATGTAGAGTATGATAAGCTAAAGGAAATGGAAGACATTAATCCTGAGTTTGCGCAGACTGATGTGGTCCTGGTAGTAGGGGCTAATGACGTGGTAAATCCCGCAGCCAAAAATGATCCTAGTAGTCCGATATACGGAATGCCAATACTGGATGTAGAAAATGCCAAAGCGTGCATTGTAAACAAGAGAAGTATGAATGCTGGGTATGCTGGGATCGAAAATGAATTGTTTTTCAGAGATAAAACCCAAATGCTTTTTGGTGATGCCAAGAAAGTTTTGACCGAACTGGTAACAGAGTTAAAAGCGTTGGATTAATGGATAGACTTGAATAATCTATTTTATACCCAATCCATATCAGGAGCCTCACTAACCCTCGAAGATCAAGAAGCAGCTCACTGCGCACTTGTGCTTCGCAAAAAAGTAGGTGAAATTATCTACGTGATAGATGGAAAGGGAAATAGATACAAGTGCGGTATAGATAAACTCAGTAAGCGAGATGTGGAGTGTACCATACTAAGCACCGAAACCAAGCAAAAATCTGAAAATATCACCATAGCCATAGCGCCTACCAAAAATAGAGACCGACTGGAGTGGATGGTCGAAAAACTGGTAGAAATAGGAGTGGAGCGTATCGTGCTTATGCATACCAAAAATACTGAGCGTACCCGCACCAATTTAGAACGATTGGAGAAAAAAGCTGTTTCGGCAGTGAAACAAAGTCTACGATTTTACATTCCAGCGGTGATAGAAATGGAATATGCAGACGTGCTAAAAATAGAAGCTACAGCAAGGTATATCGCGCATTGTTACCCTGAACAGCCAAAGAGTGAATCCCAATTATCAGTTAGCAAATTAAGTAATGCACTAATCTTGATAGGACCCGAAGGTGACTTTACAACACAAGAAGTGGAGCAAGCGTTCAAACTAGGTTTTCAAGGCTTAGATTTGGGTGAGTTTAGGTTGCGTACAGAGACTGCGGCTATTGTGGCCGTTACCCGGTTTCAGTAAGATGGAATTTCTTATTTTCGTGACCCGAATATGAAGTACAGCATTCTACTCGCACTTATTATTTTATCGTCTAGTTTTCAAACGGACTATTCTATTAAAATAGCCAAGCTAAAATATGATGGCGGTGGCGACTGGTA
>OCVQ010000455.1_pt1 | contig 38466 bp, 41 predicted proteins | sample 1539061 | NCBI WGS metagenome assembly OCVQ01 (sample SAMEA3355526, study PRJEB22509) | marine metagenome | biome: marine; feature: river plume; material: water | place: USA | collected 2010-08-08 | depth 0.5 m | reverse complement strand
CCGGTGGAGTTTTTGATTGCCGCAGAGGGGAATGAACCTGACATGGCTGAGCATCAGGCGCTTTTTGTGGCCAATTGTTTGGCGCAGTCTCAGGCGTTGATGCTAGGGCGCAACTTGGCTGTGGCGCGCGAGATTGTGGCGGGGCGGTTTGCTGAGGATGCGGTGGAAATGCAGGCGCGCCATCGGGTGTTTCCGGGCAACAGACCGTCGATCACCCTCGCTTATGATCGTTTGACGCCATTTCGGCTTGGGCAAATCGTGGCGCTATATGAGCATCGGGTGTTTGTGGAAGGCGTGGTTTGTGGCATCAATTCCTTTGACCAATGGGGCGTGGAGTTGGGAAAGGAATTGGCAACCGCGCTCCAGCCCATGGTCGACGGCACGCAAGATACCGCAGGGCAAGACGGGTCTACGGCCGGGCTTATAGCGTTTTTGCGCGCTTAAGCTTCGGCTTCCAGAGATTTGATAATAGGCGATAAATCTTCAGCTTTGAGGCTTGCGCCGCCGACAAGAGCCCCATCAACATTGGAAACCGCGAAAATCTCGGTGCAGTTGTCGGGTTTTACGGAGCCGCCGTAGAGGATGCGGACCGCTTGGCCGACGCCGAGGCCGAACCGGCGCTCCAGACGAACGCGGATGAAGTCATGCACCTCGCCGATCTGGTCAAGGGATGGGATGAGCCCGGTGCCGATGGCCCAGATTGGCTCATAGGCGATAATGAGGTTGAGACCTGTGGCCCCATCGGGGACAGAGGCGGAGAGCTGGCCGTCGATGATATCGAGGGTATTCAGGCTCTCGCGCTGATCAAGGCTTTCCCCGAGGCAGATTACAGTTGTCAGGCCTGCCTTTTGCGCGACGCGTGCTTTTTTCCGCACGATTTCAGAGCTTTCTTCATGATCTTCACGCCGCTCGGAATGGCCAAGGATGACCGCGCTTGCGCCTGTGTCGGCAATCATGTCGGCGGAAATATCGCCTGTATGCGCCCCCGAGGCCGCGTGGTGGCAGTCTTGGGCACCGATGAGGAGCGCATGCCCCGCGGCGCGCAATGCGGCTTCTGCAAGCAGAGGGGCGGGCAGGCAGAGCATCAGATCAACAGCGGGGTTGGGGTGGAGGGCCGTGAGGGTGTCCAGTTCGGCCAGATCCCGGCGCAGGCCGTTCATCTTCCAATTCCCAGCCACCAATTTCCGACGCATCCCCGTCTCCTCTTTCTGTCAATAGCGCGGCAACTTCGCGCCTTTCCGTCTGGCTATAACGGGGATATGACGCAGGGCAAGCCATTTGGGGAGTTTGAGATGATCCCGAAGATCAATTTAGATGCCTTGGAAGCGGGGGATGCCACGCAGCGGGCGGCGCTTTTGGACGGGTTGACTGGAGTTGGGTTTCTCACTTTGGAAAACACCGGAATTGCCCGAGCAGAGGTGTTGGAAGTGATCGCAGCCTATCGGGCGTTTTTCCGCCTGCCAGAGCGGCAAAAGCAAGCGGTGGATATGGCGCGAACCGGGTCGAACCGGGGATGGGGTGCGCCGGGAACCGAGCAGGTCGATCCCGATGCGAACCCCGATTATAAACAGGTCTTTGACATCGGTTACCCCTTTCCGGATGGTCATCCGCTACTGGCGCTCAGCGTCTATGGTGCCAATCAATGGCCTCAGGCGATGACAGAATTTCGTTCAATCGTAGAGGCTTATTACTTTCGAGCCTGTGCCGTGGCCCAGCGGCTGTTGCGCCAGATCGCAGCAGTGATCGGCGAGGATGCCGCCTATTTTGATGATAAATTTGATCAGCCCATGGCGCTGTTGCGGGCGAATTTTTACCCGCCTCGGCCGTCTTGGGCAGGCGAGAAAGACTGGGGCATTGCCACCCATACCGATTATGGCTGTGTGACGCTTTTGGCAACCGACGGCGTCTCGGGGTTGGAAGTGCGTCAGCGCGGTGGTGGGTGGCTTGCGGTCGAGGTGGCGCCGGGAAGTTTCGTGATCAACTTCGGCGAGATGTTGGAGATGTGGACCGAAGGCCGGGTGAAAGCGACGCCACATCGGGTGCGGGGAAGCGAAGCGGAACGGATTTCTGTGCCACTGTTTTACAATCCGCGCCACGATGCGAATGTCGCTCCGCCTGCGTCGGGGCAGGTCATTGAAGCTGGCGCGCATTTGAAAAAACGCTTTGAAGAGACCTATCTTCACTTGAAGAAAGCTATGTAAATACCTGTTTAGGAAAGGTATTTTAGAGAATTTCGGGCGAGTTCTACGGCCTCATCCGGGTCATCCAGCGCCGAGTCTGGCAAGCGCCAATAGGGCATAGCAACGGGCTTGCCACCTGCCCGTTGATAGGCCCAGCGGGGCCAACCTTCGGATTGCATCCGGGCTTGCATCGCGCCTGCACCTTTGAGCCAAAGGCTGCCGTCGGAATAAAGCAGGGCAAAGATGACGCCATCGCAATAAAGGCAAAGGCCACCCATCATTTTGCGCGTTGTGAGCGGGCCAAGTCCGGAGAAGAGGTCGCGCGCGAAGGCGATTTCCTCTTCTGAGACGCTCATTTTTCGACGCGTTCGGCTTCGAGTTCGGAAATGTCTTTAAATTTGATCGATTCACCGCAGCCGCAGGCATCCACGACATTAGGATTATTGAACTTGAAGCCGGATTCGAGAAGCGAAGATGTGTAGTCGATCTCGGTCCCAAACAGAAACATCTGGGCCATTGGTGCGATCATCACGCGGGCGCCATCTTGTTCAATAACCTCGTCCATAGAGTTGATTTCATTGGCAAACTCCATGGTGTATTCCATGCCCGCGCAACCACCCTTTTTCACGCCGATGCGAAGCCCGGTGGAGGCGTCTTTCTCCATCAGAGACCGAATCCGCTGGATGGCGGCGGGGGTGATTGTGACGGCTTGCTTGCCGGGGATCGAAAACATGGCGCTATCCTGTCATTGAACCGTAAAGATAGAATAACTGCCCGTACGGGGCAAATCACATAAATCCAAGCTCTAGGCGGGCCTCGTCGGACATCATTTCCATGCCCCACTGTGGCTCCCAAGTGATGTCGACATCAACTTGCTTGACCCCCGGCACTGCGCCGACAGCATCGGCCACCCAACCCGGCATTTCACCGGCAACGGGGCACCCCGGCGCAGTCAGGCTCATGATGATGCTCACTGCGTTTTCACCATCAATTTCAATGGTATAAACAAGGCCAAGATCATGGATATTCACAGGAATTTCCGGATCGTAGACTGTGCGGCATGCATCGACCACGGCGTCAAAAAGCGGATGATCGGTGCTGGATGGCTTGATCAGGGGCGTGCCTTCCAAAGGCTCGGCAGCATGGGTCATTTGGGGCCTCGCGTCTTTCCTGAGCATTCATATAGGATTTGATGCGCTCCAAGTCCAGAGAGCCGATTTTAAGGTTTGTCGGTTAAGAAAGGTTAATCTCAAAATATGTATGATTTGCGTATGGTGCGCGTCTGGTTTGCGTCATGACACAAACCCAACCGTTTGGTCGGGAATACTTTGTTAACGTTTTCCCGCTACAGTGCGAGTCGTCAGGTCAATCAAGGAGATCAGAAAAGACGCGCGGCTTCGCGGGTAAGGCGGCCTTCATCCATGAAGTGATCGATCATGACGGGGGTGGCCAAGGCATAGGCGTCTTCGAGGGAGAGGCCGAGATGGGCGTCAAGGGCGACCTTGCCAGCGGCGATCGGGCCGGGATTGCGGGTGGCAAGCTTCATCGCAAAAGCGAGGGTGTCGCGATGAAGGTCCATGGGCGCGTAGAGCCGGGTAGCCAGCCCGGAGCGCGTGGCCCAATCTGCGCCCAATGCTTCGCCCGAGAGCGCGAGCTCCATCGTGTGATTTCGGGAGATGGCGCGTGAGACACCGACGGCTGGGGTGGTGCAAAAGCCGCCATTATTGACACCGGGCAGACAGAAGGTGGCCGCGGTGGAGACAAAGCGCAGGTCACAGGAGGCGGCGAGTTGAAGTCCTGCGGCGGTGGCGATGCCATCCACCATTGCGATGGTGGGTTTAGGAAACCGGGCCAAGGTGAGCATCATCTCGGCGCAGGCCGTGAAGAGTGTGGTGAGGAAAGCCTTGCCGCGATCGGCGTCGAGGCGATGTTGGGCAATCTCCTTGAGGTCGTGCCCGGCGCAAAAAATATGGCCAGGAGCCGTGATGAGGAGCACGCGGGTTTCTGGGTCATCGGCGGCACGATGCAGCGCGGCGTGTAGAGCCGCAATCATTGCGCTCGACAGCGGATGTGCGCGCCCGTTGAGCAAGGTCAGGGTGCGGACGCCCTCGGTGAGGTCTTCGGCCATCAGGTCGGTGCTGGAGCTATGCTGGTTCACGGTGGTCTCCCTCGGACACGAACTGTGCGCTGGATGAACTGTGCGCTGCATGAACTCTGCGCTGCGTGGGCCGTGTGATCAAGTGGGGGGCGTGACGTTGAGGGAAAAGAACAAGGCGGATCTGAAGATGTCGGTGCCAGAACATGCCAAGATTGGGCAAGATCGCTTGGGGCGAGGGACGCGCGCAAACGGGGTGCCTAGACGAGCGGCGATTGGGGGCGAGAGGCAGAGTGATCTGCTGGGGCTTTTCTTTTGAGGGCGACGGAGGCAGAAGGGCGCCATGACACAGAGATTTACCTTTGCCCTGCAAGCCACCGACGGTGCCGCGCGTACCGGAGTCATTCACACGCCGCGCGGCGAGATCCGCACGCCTGCGTTCATGCCTGTTGGCACCGCCGCGACGGTGAAGGCCATGATGCCGGAGTCTGTGCGCGAGACAGGTGCCGATATCTTGCTTGGCAATACCTATCACCTGATGCTGCGCCCCGGCGCAGAGCGGGTGGCACGGATGGGGGGGCTGCATCAGTTTATGAATTGGCAGCGGCCCATTTTGACCGACTCGGGCGGCTTTCAGGTGATGAGCCTCGCGGATTTGCGGAAGCTGACCGAGAAGGGCGTGACATTTCGCTCGCATATTGACGGCTCAAAGCATGAATTGACGCCAGAGCGGTCGATGGAGATTCAGAAGTTGCTCGGCTCTGATATTGTGATGTGTTTTGACGAATGCCCGGCCTTGCCTGCAGATGAAGCCCGCGTTGCCGCGTCGATGCAGTTGTCGATGCGATGGGCCGCGCGCTCGAAAGAGGCCTTTGGTGATCGGCCCGGGCATGCGCTTTTTGGCATCATGCAAGGCGGAGTTACCAAGGATTTGCGTGAGGAAAGTGCGAAGGCGCTGACAGATATCGGGTTTGATGGCTATGCGATCGGCGGGCTTGCCGTGGGAGAAGGGCAAGAGGCGATGTTTTCCGTTTTGGATTATGCGCCGGGGTTTTTGCCGCAAGACAAGCCGCGCTATTTGATGGGTGTGGGCAAGCCTGATGATATTGTTGGCGCAGTCAAGCGCGGGGTGGACATGATGGATTGCGTACTCCCGTCTCGGTCTGGTCGGACTGGGCAGGGATGGACCCGGCGTGGCCAAGTGAACCTGCGAAACGCGCGCCATGCGGATGATCCGCGCCCGCTGGATGCGGAATGCGGCTGCCCGGCCTGCCAGAATTATTCCCGTGCCTATTTGCATCATGTGGTGAAAGCGCAGGAAATCATCGGTTCGATGCTGCTGACCTGGCATAATCTGCGATATTATCAGGATTTGATGGCAGGTATGCGGGCCGCGATTGGGGCGGGGCGCTTTGCGATGTGGGAAGCGGAGTTCCATGCCCGGCGCGCGGAGGGTGATATCGCGCCGCTTTGAGAGGCCTCGCGCGGAGCGAGTCTGAGTGGTATGCTGGGTTATGCCGAGCCTGTGTCGCGACTGTTTGACTCAATTTGAGCGGGGGGCGCGATGCCCGGCCTGCGGGCGACCGCGTGTGGTGGCGCATGAGGAACTGTTCACGCTGTCCATCGCGCATATGGATTGTGATGCGTTTTACGCCAGCGTTGAAAAGCGCGACAATCCTGAATTGCGCGATAAGCCCGTGATCATTGGCGGCGGACGGCGCGGCGTGGTGTCGACGGCGTGTTACGTGGCGCGCATTCGTGGGGTGCGCTCGGCCATGCCGATGTTTCAGGCGTTGAAACTCTGCCCTGACGCGGTGGTTATCCGCCCTCGGATGGAAGCCTATGCGGAGGTGAGCCGGGCCATTCGGGCGATGATGCTGGATTTGACCCCGGCAGTGGAGCCGCTGTCCTTGGACGAAGCGTTTTTGGATCTGTCGGGCACGGCCCGGCTGCATGGCGTGGCCCCGGCGGTGGTCATGGCGCGATTGGTGCGTCGGATGAAGGCGGAATTGGGGGTGACTGGCTCTGTTGGGTTGTCGCACAATAAGTTTTTGGCAAAGATTGCCAGTGACTTGGACAAACCTCATGGGTTTTCCGTGATTGGGCGTGCAGAGACGGCGGCGTTTCTACGCCCGAAACCTGTGCGGATGATTTGGGGCGTCGGCGGCGCAACTCAAGGCGCATTAGAAGCGGTTGGGATCCGCAGTTTCGCAGATTTGTTGCGATGGGAAGAGCGGGATCTGGTGGCGCGATTTGGCAGCATGGGGGTGCGGCTTTATCATCTGGCGCGCGGCGAGGACCAGCGGCGCGTCTTGGCTGATGAGCCGATGAAGTCGATTTCTGCCGAAACAACGTTTGACGCGGATTTATCGGATGCAGAGTTGCTGGATGGGCATTTGTGGCGATTGGCGGAGAAGGTCGCTGACCGCGCAAAGGCCAAGGCGCTGGCTGGACGGGTGGTGACGCTGAAATTGAAGAGCTCCGAGTTCAAGTTGGTGACCAAGCGCGCGACGCTACAGGCCCCCGGGCAGCTGGCAGATGTGATTTATGAGCGGGCGCGGGCGCTGTTTGATGTGGTGCCTTCGGGGGCGTGGCGGCTGATCGGCGTGGGGATTTCGGAGTTGGTGCCCGAGGCGGCCGCTCGGGATGGTGGTGATTTATTGGATCCGCAATCGGCGGCGCGGGCCAAGGCAGAGCGGGCAACGGATGCGATCCGGGCGCGGTTTGGCGCGGGCACAATCATCAAAGGCCGCAGTTTGCGCTAAAAAGCAACGTTTTGGAAAGCTTTCCACCCTAGAATTGCCGCATGACACAGGTGATTTGGGCAATTTTGCAGATCTTCAGCCGATTATTCGGCCGCATGACGTTTGGGCCGCGCGCCCATGCGGATCATGTCGGCGATCACATCTGTGAGGAGATGGCGGAACGTTTCGAAATGCGCGTTTGGGCGGATCTCGAGTTCGTTCATATAGAGAGAACGGTCGATTTCGATTTGCACGACATGTTGGCGGCGCGAGGGCCGCCCATAATGTTGTGCCGTGTAAGCCCCGGCAAAGGGCGCGTTGCGGCTGACAGTGAGGCCCGCACGGGTGAGGGCAGATTCGATGCGCTCCATGACATCCGCACCCGCAGAGGCCCCAAAGCGATCGCCCAGCACAACATCGGGGCGGCGCAATCCGGCGCGCGCGACGCCGTCTACGGCCTCGTGGGGCATGGAGTGGCAATCGATCAAGATCGCCTCGCCGCAAGCGGCATGCGCTTCGTCGAGCAGCGATTGCACAGCCCGATGGTATGGATGCCAATGCGCGTCCAAACGGCGCTGCACCTCAAAAGCGGTGAGTTTCCCGCGATAGATCGCGCGCCCATTCGCGACGACGCGAGGTATAACGCCCAAGCCAGAGGCGATCCGGGGATTTTGTATCGTGGCGCGATGGCCATCGATCAAGGCGGGATCCCATTCCTCGGCGGCGCGATTGAGATCGACATAGGCCCGCGGCACATCGGCCAGCAGAAGCGGCGCGCCAAGCTTGGGGGCGGCGGCAAAGAGATCATCGACGAATGCATCTTCGGACGAGCGAATGCTATGGGCGTTCAGCACCGTTGTGCGAAGGAAGTCGCGGCTGTAGTCCCGCCCGGAGTGGGGCGAGGCAAAGATCACGCTGGAGGCCAGCGTGGTCGGTCGAAGGATGCGGTAAGACGGTTGCGTCATGCGAATTCCCATGGTGCGATGATAGCGCGAAAAAAAGGATTTCCAAAAGCCCTTGATCCCCCTCACGACTCCTTTTATAGACCCGCAGAACGAGAGCACCGCGTGTGCTTCGGGGCGGTTAGCTCAGTGGTAGAGCACTACGTTGACATCGTAGGGGTCACAAGTTCGAACCTTGTACCGCCCACCATTTCACCGGTTAGGCGCGAGAGCGTCTGCCACCCGATTAAGCGCCGCGTGAGCGGCACGACAGATGGAGAGACCCATGAAGGTCGCAAACTCGCTGCGTTCGCTCAAAGCGCGTCACAAGGATTGCCGTATCGTGCGCCGCAAAGGCCGCGTCTACGTCATCAACAAGACCCAGCGTCGCTTCAAAGCCCGTCAGGGCTGAGCCCAGTATCACGGTTGAATGAGCCGCGTGACACAGGTCACGCGGCTCATTCGTGTGTCTGCTGTCCACATGGTGAATTCTGCTGCGTGCCGCGCAGGCGGAGGGGTGAGTCAGCCGTGCTGGTGGCTATAGGCGGGCTGAAGGTCGCCGGGCAGTGCTTTGGCGGCTCGAATCGCACGGGCGATTGCGCGGGCCATGACGCAGGCCGCAGCATGACCAAGGTAAAGCGTGTCCGCAACCGGAGCCTCCAAGGGGAGACGCCCGGTGCTGGCGGCGAAAATCAAATCCCCATCCATCGGCGTGTGCGCCGGAACCAGAGCACGCGCATAGCCATCATGGGCCGCAGTGGCCAACCGGGTGCAGTGCGCTTTGGTCAAGATCGCATCGGTGGCGACGATGCCGATCGTGGTATTGGCATGCGCCCGCAGCTTCGTTTCGGGGATTGCAGGTTGGGGGTAGTGGGGGGCAGGGCCATGCGCGCCGAACTCGCCGTTGATCTCGAAGGGGGCTGCCCAAAAATGCGGGCCGTTGCCGACCGTTGCGGAGCCCAAAGCATTGACCGCCACCAAGGCGCCAACGGTATGGCCAGAGGGCAAAACCACGGAGGCCGAGCCCAAGCCGCCTCGGAAATTGGCCGTTGTGGCGCCTGTTCCCGCACCTTCCGAGCCTATGGAAAAGTCTTGCTGCGCTTTTTCAAGTGCTTGTTTTCCCAAGTTTTTATAGGGGTTTTCCGCCCAGTCCTTGGAGCCGCCATTGAGCAAGTCGAAGAGTATGGCACCCGGGACAATGGGAACGCGGATATCGCCGACAGCAAAGCCGCGCCCCATAACGCGCAGGGCATCCGCAACACCGGACGCTGCGTCAAGGCCAAAGGCGGAGCCGCCGCTGAGCACGAGGGCATCGACCGCCTCGACAGTTTTGTCGGGTGCGAGGAGGTCGGTTTCGCGGGTGCCGGGCGCGCCGCCCATAATGTGAACCCCTGCGGTAAAGGGAGCATCCGCCAGCATCACAGTGACGCCGCTCTTGATGACGAGGTCTTGGGCGTTGCCGACGCGCAGGCCGGGGACATCGGTGATCAGATTGCGCGGACCGGGGACAAGGGACATGCTTGGGCTTTCACTTCAAAGGGGGCTCACAGGCGAATTACGAAATCTTTCAACGTAGTTTCAACGACTTGCCACGTTCCAGTCAGGCCGGGACGGAGGATGTGGGCGTCGCCCGGGCGCAGATGAATGGCGGGTGCGTCATCCGGAGTGAGGATCGAGTGGCCCTCGCGGATATGAAAATACTCCCATTCGTCATAGGAGACGCGCCATGTTCCGGGGGTAGATTGCCAAAGCCCGCAGTAGAGCCCGTCGCGGTCTTCGAGGAGCCATGTGCTGTGGACCGGATCGCCGGCGAGCACCTTGGAGGTGTCGGGGCGGGTGATCTCGGGTGGGTGTGTGGGGGCGAGTTTTTGGGTCAGCATGCGCGAAGAGTGGACTTTGGCTGCGATCCGTTCAAGCCGTCTTGACGCTTTTCTTGCAGAGCGGCACTTGCCAGACTTCCATTCGCGTGAGTGCGGGCTTAGGTGTGAAAGGGTGGATCGCAGAGGAGGGGGTTGGAAACATGATGGGCTTGGTGCGGTTGTTGGTCTTTGGGTTCTTGTTTCTGAGTGTGATTTACTTGGCGATTTCGGTTTATTCGCGGTCGGTGCGCCGGGGGAAGCTTAAGGCACAGTGGGATGAAGAGGGGCGCGACGGTGATCGAGAGGCATTTGTGCGGGCAGGAATGCGCGACTATGAAAGGTCTTTGCGTCACAAACTGATTTTGTTGGTCTATATCGTGCCTGTAATGGCGATTGGGACCATTATTTATGTGACGAATTATCTGTGAGGATTTTGCGATGATGCGGGCGGTGAAATGGGTGTTTTGGGGGGCGATCTGGCTTTTTGTGGCAGGGTGGCTGCATTACACGCTCCCTCAGCATGATGTGGTGCGGATCACAGATACCTATTCCAAGCGGATCGATTTCGGGGCTAATTCGTGGTTTTGGGCCACGGCGGATGTGGGGACGGATGGCACGCAGATCAATCGCGATGTGTTTTTCATTCAAGCCAAGCGCGCGGATGACAGCATCATGGTTTATCGCAACGAGGATACCGGGTGGGGATGGCCGCCCTATTTCAAGTTCGACACTGCGAATTTGCAGGCGGAGGCCGGGGATTTGAAATCCACAGCGGCGGCTCCTCAATGGGCGGTGCTGCGCCACTATGGATGGCGAAACGAATATTTGACGATTTTCCCGAATGCAGTGGAGATTTGGCCTGTTGAGGGGCCAGAAGTGCGGATTATTCCTTGGTTCAATATTGTGGTGCTGACCTTGTTGACGGCTATTTTCTGGGCGCTGCGGGTGCGGTGGGTGCGGTTTCGCAGCAAGCGGATTGACCCGGTCTTGGAGGATGTCGAGGAGGCCTTTGACGCGGCGGGAGAGCAGATTTCGGGCACGCGCGGGCGTTTGGGACGGTTTTTCAAACGGTCATGATCTTGTCGCGATAGCGCTGCGGACTAGGTTTTGAGCATGAAACACACGCTGCTCACGGTTTTGTTGATGTTTGGCATGGCGATGCCCAATTTTGGCGTGGCGCAGGAGGCGGGGATTTCGGCGGTCATCCGCGACCAATTTGCGGATTTCGCACAGGCCGATGTGGAGGGCGCGTTTGCCCATGCCAGCCCCGGTCTGCGCTTGAGGTTTGGCACCGCGCAACGCTTTGGCGAGATGGTGCAGCGTGGCTATCCCATGGTTTGGTCGGCGAAGGATGTGGCGTTTGGCCCTTTGCGCGAGATTGCGGGCAACCTGTGGCAAAGGGTGGAATTGCGCGACGCTGCGGGGCAGATACATTATTTGGACTACAAGATGATTGAAACAGCAGAAGGGTGGAAAATCGATGCGGTTCAATTGCTTGAGGCGCCGCCACCCTCCGTATGAGGCTGCGTGCGGATCAATGAGCGCGCGTTAACCCTCGCAGAATACCCCTGTTCCCGATTGGGCGCGAACGGCGCTCTTGGTGGAAAGGGCGTTTCATGAATAAGGCGATCACGGACGGTATTTTGTTTACACCCTCGTCCTTTTCGGCGGGGCTGTCGCAATGGTCGAGTGGCGATGGGGTGCCGGGGTCTGACAGCTATCAAAATGCGGCCAATGCCGCTTTTGTGCCTGCTGATCAGGATTTCAGTGGTTGCTTGGAGCTGCAAAAGACCCAGAGCCTGCAAAAGCTACGCTTCAAGGGGCAGACACCGATTTTGCCGGGCTGTTATTTGCGGGTGACGGCGCGGATCAAGGCGATTTCGGGGGCGCTGCCTTCGGTGCGAATTGCGGGTTTTGCGGCCGGGCCGGGCGGGGCGGCTTTGCCCGGTGTGTTGACAACAGGAGCCTCGGTGGCGCTGACGTCTTATGGCCAAGTTGTTGAAGTTTCGGCAATTGTGGGCACGGGCGCGCGGGCGGGCGTGACTATGGCCTGGGGGCTGGATGCGATTTACGGGCATTTCGGGCTGGATCTGACGGGGCCGAACGGCGGCACAGTGCGAATTGACGACATTGAGATCGAAGACATCACGGGTGTGTTTTTGCGCGATATGCTGGGAACGGTCGATGTGCGCGATTTCGGAGCCAAGGGCGATGGTGTTGCCAATGATGCGGCGGCGTTCTTGGCGGCGGATGCCGCGGCCAATGGGCGTTTGGTGGTGGTGCCTGAGGGGACATATTTTCTAGATTCGGATGTAACGATTCAAAGCCACATCCGCTTTGAGGGGCATATCACGATGCCCGTCGCGCGGGTGCTGTCGCTGGCGCAGGACTACCATTTGGCAGCCTATATTGATGCGTTTGGCGATGAGGTATTGGCGTTCAAGAAGGCGTGGCAATGCCTGATCAATGCCTCAGATCATGAAAGCCTCGATCTGTGTGGACGGCGGATCGATGTAAAGGCGCCGATTGATATGGCTGCGGCTGTGCCCAATCGGACGGAATACGCCCAGCGGCGTGTCATTCGGAATGGGCAGTTCTTTGTCGGGAACAGTTCGGATTGGGATGACACGGTGGTGACCAGTCAGGCCAGTTATGCGGTGAACCAACCTTTGAAGCTGACGGGGGTGGTGAATGTGGCCAATGTGCCTGTGGGGGCGTTGATCACAGGTGTTGGGGTGGGGCGCGAAGTATATGTGCGCTCCAAGAATGTGGCGACGCAGGAAATTGAGTTGTTGCAGCCGCTCTACGATGCAGCTGGCGCGCAGGTCTATACGTTTCGACGCTTTAAATATGTGCTGGATTTCTCGGGTTTTGCCAAGATTTCCAAGATCATCATTGCCGATGTGGAATTCAATTGTTCGGGGCGGGCGAGTTGTTTGCTGATGGCACCAGCGGGTTTGATTTTTCAGGTGCGCGATTGTGTGTTTAACGACCCGAAGGACCGCGCGATTACCAGTCATGGCGAGGGCTGTCAGGGGATGCTGATTGATCGAAATCAGTTCTTGTCGGCTGAGGTGAACATGGCGGCTCAAGATCGCAAATCGATTGCGTTCAATACCAATGGCAATGACGTCAAGATCCGTGACAACCGGATCACCCAGCATCGCCATTTTGCGGTGATCGCAGGCACCTCCAATCTGTTTGCGGGCAACCATTGGTATCAGGGGGATGCGACGGGGCAGGGGGTGCGGCTGGCGGGTTTGGTGATGACGCAAAGCAATTGCCGCAACTCGATCGTGGGCAATTACATCGACAATTGCTTTTTGGAATGGACCAACGAACATGATCCAGCCCCCGATTTCAGTTCGGAATATTCTTTTGCCGGGCTGACCGTGTCGCAAAACGTGTTTCAATGTGGCCATACCGTGCCTTGGTTCACGTTTATTGTGCTCAAGCCCTATGGGCCGGGGCATTTTATTCAGGGCCTTTGTGTGACTGGAAACACGTTTCGCACAATTGGCAATGCCATTGATCGGGTGGAATCCGTGGATACCAGTCTGGCGGATCTGGATTGGACGCGGTGCCGAAACGTTTGGATTAAGGGCAATAGTTTCAATGGGGTAAGCTCAATGATCGAGAACCCGCGTGCCTTGCCCTTGATCGTGAATACGGCGGCGAGCACTTGGACGCTGGACACCTCGGGCCTTTTGCCATTTGGCGGTCGGGTGCGGAATGTGGAGGCGGTGGTGCCGCGCGGCCCACTTCGGACGGGCGCAAATGCTGTGGTTTGGGCGCATCCCTATGTGGAGACGGAGCGCGGCACCGGGGGGCGCTCGGTCGAGTTGGTCTGGCCGCAAGCGCTCAAGGGAACAGCGAGCGTGACTGTGCGGATCGACAATTAAGTGCGTAAGTCTGCGGGCGTGAGGTGAAAGGCGCGCCCGAAGCCGCCGTTCAGATAGAGCTTTAGCGGGTGAAAGCGCACGAAGCCAAAGTCGGCAAAGCCAATGTAGAGCTTGGATTTCGGGTGGGTGGAGAGCCAAAGTTGGGTCAGGGCGCTATGCTCTGGCCCATGGCGGGGAATGGGGCTGGCATGTGCCAAGAGGGTGAGGCGGGGGTGGGTGAGCGGGTCTCCCTTGGTGCCGGGCTCACCAACCAGCAGCGAAACGCGCGGATCTTGGGCAATGGCGCGGGCATGGGCGGAGAGATCAGAGATCAGGGTGAGCGGCGTGGCCGTGGCATCTTGGCCAAAGGCAATCCGGCTGACGAGGGGGCTGCCTGTGTCAGGGTCGAGAACCCCCAGAGCGGCGAAACGGGCCGTTGCAAGCAGATGCTGTGCGAGGGCGATGGCCTCGGCATCGGTTGGGCGAATGGGAGAGGGGGCTTGGCTCATGACAGCAGAATAGGCGTTGGGTGCGGCTGCGCCAAGGGGGTCAGAAGCGTTGCCAAAGGCTGAGTTTGACGCGCGGTGCAGCAGGGCCTTGAAGGGCATGGCTGAGGCCGAATTCAAGCTGGCTGGCTTTGCCAAAGTTGAAAAGCACCGCGGAGGCAAGGCGGGTTTGTGGCTGGCCGCCGTGCCGCAGGCTGGTATTGAGCTGCACCATGGCGGTGAGGCGGGGGTTTAGCGCAAGGCCGAACGTGAGGTCCGCCTGATAGAGCGGCAAGCGCTGTCGGAAGATTTCGGCATTCAGATCGAGATTGAGCCAGCCGGATCGATGGCCAAAAGACAGGCTGCGCCCAACCGAGACGCTGGGCCGAAGAAAAGGGGCTGGCCCGTCTTGGCCAATGCCGAGCTCAATCGCGGTGACGGTTTTGCCCAAAGACAGCGGCAGCGGCAGGCGCAAGAACGCGCGCAGCTTTGGCGCAGTTCCATATGGGCGGCCGATGTCGAAACCGAGTGTGAGGCGTTCAGTGGCCCCCCATTCCAGATAGGCGGCACCAAATCCCGATGCGGGCTGCAGGGCGAGGTCCCCTTGCACGGATAGCGAGAGAAAGACTTCCCCCTTGGCGCGTGGCCATGCGCCCGCATCAACAGGCTGGCCAAAACACAGGCCGAGCAAAACAAAGATGCAGAGCCAACGCAGCACCGAGGCCTCCCAAAGGTTAGCCTCTCACCTTTGGGTAGTCTTGGTTAAGAACGGGTTAATGACGCCCTTAGCCCCAAAGGGCTGCGGAAGACGGATGCACCCCGGATGCATCATAATGAAGGGCGTCCATCCGATCTTCTGCCATCAACAGCGGCCCATCAAGATCGGTCACCAGAGCGCCCTGTGCCACCAAGACCGCAGGTGCCATGGCCAAGGAGGACCCTACCATGCAGCCCACCATGACTTTAAACCCCTGCGCCAAAGCAGCCTCCCGCAGCGCCAGAGCCTCCGTCAGCCCGCCTGTCTTGTCGAGCTTGATATTGATCACATCGTATTTTCCGTTGAGCGATGCCAATGAGGCCCGGTCGTGGCAACTCTCGTCCGCGCATACGGGCAACGGACGCTTCATGCCCAAAAGCGCCTCATCTGTGGAGGCGGGAAGCGGTTGTTCTACCAAAGACACCCCCATCCGCACCAGATGGGGCGCCAGCTCTGCATATATTTCTGCGCTCCAGCCCTCATTGGCATCGACGATGATCTGCGCCAAAGGCGCACCGCGCCGTACCGCTTCCAGACGCGGCATGTCATCGGGTGTGCCAAGCTTGATCTTCAACAGCGGGCGAAAGGCGTTCTTGCGCGCTTGCGCCTCCATCTCCTCGGGGGCGGCAAGCGACAAGGTATAGGCGGTGATCTCGGGCCGAGGCGCAGGCAACCCCGCCAATTCCCACACCCGCTTTCCCGCGCGTTTGGCCTCTAGATCCCAAAGGGCGCAATCCACAGCATTGCGTGCGGCTCCAGCAGGCAAAAGCGCTTGCAAGGCCGCGCGGTCGAATGTGGCAGGCAGTTTGCGAATCTCCGCCTCGACACTCTCCAGCGTCTCGCCATAGCGCGCATAAGGCACGCATTCTCCGCGCCCGGTCAGGCCCGCTTCGGAAACAGACACCGTCAAGACCTGCGCCTCGGTCCGACTGCCACGCGAGATCGTGAAGACCTGCGCCAATTTGAAAACATCGCGGGTCACATCGATCAACATTGCAGCTCTTTCATATCCGTCTTCTTGCTCAAAATATCCCGGGGGGAGCCCGGAGGGCGGGGGGCAGCGCCCCCCTTTTGCCGCCCAGATCCAAGACATCAGATCAAGGCAAGCGCGTCCACCAGTTTGCCTGCGCCGAAACGATAGGGGTCCGTGGCGGGCAGGCCGAGGCCGCGTTCTATCTCAGCCAGATAGTTCTTGGCGTCCTCTTCTTTCATGTGCTGGGTATTGATTGCATATCCAATCACCACACAGTCCGGGTTGGCGACGCGGGCAAGTGCAAGTGCGGTGTCGCGCACCTGTTCGAGGGTGGGCAGTTGATAGCCCGGCAGGCCGCGCATATGCGCGCGGGTGGGTTCATGGCAAACCACCAGCGCGTCCGGTTGACCGCCATGCACCAGAGCCAGTGTCACACCGGAATATGAGACGTGATAGAGCGAGCCTTGGCCTTCGATCAGGTCCCAATGGTCGGCCTCATTGTCGGGTGTCAGCCATTCGATCGAACCTGCCATGAAATCAGCGATCACCGCATCAAGAGGCACGCCATTGCCCGTGATCAAGATGCCGGTTTGACCAGTGGCGCGGAAGGTGGCCTTCATGGCGCGCGCACGCATTTCTTTTTCCATGCACAGGGCGGTATACATCTTGCCGACGGAGCAGTCGGTTCCGACGGCGAGGCAGCGTTTACCGCTGCGTTTGATGCCGTTGGCGATCGGATATTTGACAGCGGGCACGCGAACGTCGTGGAGGCTGCGGCCTGTGGCCTCGGCCACGGCTTTGAGGTCGGGCTCGTCGCGCAGCAGATTGTGCAGGCCCGAGGCAAGATCGAAGCCTTCTTCGAGGGCTTGGACGAGCACTTTCTTCCATGCCGGGCTGATAATGCCGCCGCGGTTGGCCACGCCAATGACTAGGGTTTTCACGCCTTTGGCTTTGGCTTCCTGCAGCGATAGGTCAGGCAGGCCGAGGTCTGCGTTGCAGCCGTCCATGCGGAATTGGCCGACGGCATATTCGGGCCGCCAGTCCCGGATGCCGATGGCAACTTTGGCGGCCAGCATATCCGGCGCGTCGCCGAGGAAGAGCAGATAGGGGGTCTCGATCATGGCGCGTCTCCTGAAGATGTTTGCGCCATGATGCGGGAATTTACACGGGACGAGGTTGCGAATTGGGCGCTGGTAGAAGATTATTCGCAATAATCTTCGTTCAAGAAGGCCTTGGTTCGAATTATCTTCTGCGGCATCGCAGTCTTGCGCTTACTCCTTCGGGCCAACGTTTTCGGCAAAGGCGATCTCGAAGGCGGCTTTCTTTGCCGCGTCTGCTTCGGTTTGGTTCTGTGCGCGCCATGTGTCGTAGGGCATCCCGTAATACAATGTGCGGGCGTCTTCTTTGGTCATGTCAATGCCCCGGTCATTGGCGGCTTCTTGTACCCAGCGCGACAGACAGTTGCGGCAAAAGCCTGCAAGGTTCATCAGGTCGATGTTTTGCACGTCGGGGCGCTTTTCCATCAGGTGATGGCGCAGGGTGCGGAAGGCGGCGGCTTCTAGTTCGAGCATGGTTTGGGGGTCAATTTTGTCCATCGGTCTCTCCTTCATAAGCCGCTGGCGGCAAGGGTTTCGGTGAAGATGGGGGCAAGGCGCTGGGCCCAGAGCGTTTGGTCTTTGTGTGTGGCGATAAGATCGTTGCGAAGCTCGATCAGGATGTTGGGGCGGTTCTGGCGCAGGGCGTGGCGGTCTATCGCGTCGCCGGGCAGGTGACCGCTGTAGGGTTCATTGTCGCCGATGCAAAGGTCGGTTTCCAGCCGGAGCCGGGCGATCAGGAGTTTGGCGAGCCGCATGTCGAGGTGAGAATAGAGAATGCCGACGTGCCATGGGCGCGGTGGTCGGCCACGCAATTGCGGGGTGAACGAATGTACGGCGCAGATCACAGTGGTATCGCTGCGGGCTGCGAGCCCTGCATAGGCCGCGTGATAGGGGCGATACATGGCCGCTTTGCGGGATTCCAATTCGGCGTCATCGGCGTGGCGATTGCCGGGGATAATGGTGCCGTCGTAAAGTTTCATCAGCAAGGTGGGGTCGTCTTCGCCGCGGTTCGGATCGATCACAAGGCGCGAAAAATTGGACAAGATGGCGGGGGCATTGAGGCTGTCGGCCAAGGCGCGTGTTAGTCCTGCGGCTCCGATGTCATAGGCGATATGGCGATTCATATCATCAGTAGAAACGCCCAAAGAGCCGCCGTTGATAAAGGGCGGCACGGTATTGGTGGCGTGATCACAGGTGATCAGCCAGCGTGAGGGGCGGGTGGCGCCAAGAATTTCGTAAGGAAAGTATGTCATAGCCTTGTCAACTGTTGCTTCCATGGACTTATGCGAGTTGCCGGGGGAATGGAATTAGACAATGATTGTCGTGAATGGAAATCAAGCCGCATCAAGACGGAAAGGCAGAGCAGAATGAGACGCCATCGCAATGTGAAAATCGTGGCCACGCTGGGGCCTGTTTCGTCGACTTACGAGATGATCCGCGCTTTGCATGAAGCCGGTGCGGATGTGTTTCGGTTAAATATGAGCCACGGCACTCATGAGGAATTGGCCGCGCGTCACGCGGTTATTCGCCAGGTGGAGCGGGATTTGGATAGTCCGATTGCGATTTTGGCAGATTTGCAGGGACCAAAGTTGCGGGTGTCGACCTTTGCCAATGGCGCCGAAGATTTGGTGGAGGGGGCGGCGTTTCGGCTGGATCTTGATCCGGCCGAGGGGGACATGACGCGGGTGTGTCTGCCGCATCCGGAAATTTTTGCGGCGCTGGAAGTGGGCGCGCATTTGTTGGTGAATGACGGCAAGATCCGTCTGGGGGTCGAAAGCTGTGGCGCAGATTTCGCCGATTGCACTGTCGTGACAGGGGGCACGATTTCCAATCGCAAGGGGGTGAACGTGCCAGATGTGGTGCTGCCTTTGGCGGCGCTGTCGGAGAAGGACCGCAAAGATCTGGAATTTGCCTGCCAATTGGGGGTGGATTGGCTGGCGTTATCGTTTGTGCAGCGTGCGGGCGATGTGGAGGAGGCGCGGGATTTGGCCAAGGGGCGGGCGGCGATCTTGTCGAAGATCGAAAAGCCTTCCGCTGTGAAGAGTTTCGAGGAGATTCTTGCGGTTTCTGATGGGATCATGGTGGCTCGGGGCGATTTGGGAGTGGAATTGCCCGTGCAGAATGTGCCGCCGATTCAAAAGCGGTTGGTGCGGCGGTGTCGTGCGGTGGCCAAGCCGGTGATTGTGGCAACGCAGATGCTCGAGTCGATGATCGAGAGCCCGATGCCGACGCGCGCTGAGGTGTCGGATGTGGCTACAGCGATTTACGAAGGCGCAGATGCGATCATGCTTTCGGCCGAGAGTGCCGCAGGGCAATACCCGGTAGAGGCTGTGCGAACGATGGATAATGTCGCGCGTGAGGTGGAGCATGACCCGACGTATCGCGAGGTGATCGAGGCGAGCCGCCGGGCTGTGCGTCATACTGTGGCGGATGGGATCGTTGCGGCGGCGCGCGAGATTGCCGAGACGACTGAGATCAAGGTAATTTGTTGCTATACCCAATCTGGCCGAACCGCGGCTTTGGTGGCGCGCGAGCGCCCTCGGGTGCCGGTCATCGGCATGACGAGCCTTCGGTCCACCGCACGGCGGATGGCGCTGACTTGGGGGGTCACATGTGTGATGACGCCAGAGTTGGAGCGATTCAAGCAAGCGGTGGTAAATGCGGCGCGCGCGGCGCGGAGTTTGGGGATGGCAACCGAAGAGGACCAGATCGTGGTTACTGCCGGGGTGCCGTTCAATGTGCAGGGCACGACGAATATCTTGCGCGTCGCCCCCTGTGCGGAACGTTTGATTTATGCCAGTGATCCGGAGTAATCTACTATTGGTAGAGTATTTTGATCGGGAGTATTGGGTTTGGATGCGGATTTAGCTTTGGTCGTCGGTTTGATTATCGCTGTTTTTTCAGTGCCTTCGGTGATTTCCGCGATCACGGAGTCGCGCGCGCCTCGCGTGGCAGCAATCGCGCTGATTGTAGGGGGCGGGATGGTGGTATGGGCCGTCAAGGAACACCCCGGTGGCTATAAGGTTGACGAGATCCCCAATGTGATTGTTCGGGTCATCGGGCGCTATATTTGAGGCGGAAGGCAGTGCGGCCTTTTCATGGGCGCGGTTGGCATGATTTACCCTTGCAGCGCTTCACAGGGTCGCCTATACGGCCCGCCTATCCCGTGTGACCGGCCAACGTGGCATGCCGAGTCGCGCGTATGACCGACCTAAAAGTTCGAGGAGACGGAAATGCCCAAGATGAAGACCAAGTCGAGCGCCAAAAAGCGCTTTAAGATGTCCGCCACCGGTAAGGTGATTTGCGGTCAGGCCGGCAAGCGCCATGGCATGATCAAGCGGCACAAGAAATTCATTCGTCAAGCACGTGGAACGACGGCGATGTCGGCAGCTGATGCCAAAATCGTCAAGATCTACATGCCTTACGATCGCTGAGCGAAGGAGACTGACCTATGTCCCGTGTTAAAGGTGGTACCGTCACCCACGCTCGTCACAAGAAAATCCTGAAGGCAGCCAAGGGCTACTACGATCGTCGTGGCCGGACCTTCAAGGTTGCTACGCAGGCCGTTGATAAGGCCAACCAATACGCAACGCGTGACCGCCGCGCCCGCAAGCGGAACTTCCGCGCATTGTGGATCCAGCGGATCAACGCAGGCGTTCGGGCGTTCGACATCGAGATGACCTATTCGCGTTTCATCAATGGCATGTTGAAGGCTGGGATCGAAGTGGACCGTAAGGTTCTGGCAGATCTTGCTGTGCACGAGCCAGCGGCGTTCAACGCGATTGTGGAAAAGGCGAAAGCCGCGCTGGTCTGATAGGCCGCGTTTCGGAATTGAAGAGGGCCGCTCGATTGAGCGGCCCTTTTTCGTTGCGCGATGAGTGGTGTTGATCACAGGCGTGTCGCGCCCATCTGTTTTGCGAGGGCGTGGATACTATCGTCGGCGAAGTATTCAGAGTTTTCTGCGGTCAGATAGACTTGGATTGCGGCGCTGGCCAGATCCTCGGGGGAGAGGCCCAAGAGAACGGCATAGCTGACATTGGCGCCTGCAAGGCTATCGGCCAAGCTTTGCGAGGTTACGGCGGGTTCAACCAATGTGCCGATGCCAAGGGGTGTCTCGATTTCCGAGAGCCGATAGTTGAGTGTGAGCGTATTTGCGCCGTTCTCTAGGGTCAGATCTGGTGCATGGACGCCGAGAAGGAGACCATCTTCGTTGGGGTCGAAGTCGGTGATGACTGCACCGGGGGTGCCGCCGGATTGGGTGTAGACCATGACGTGATCGGCGCCAGAGCCGAGCGAGATCAGGTTGACACCGTCTTCGATCAAGAGGCCGTCATTGCCATCTCCTGCGGAGATGACATCGGCATCAGATTGGCCGACATAGCCAGTGAGATAGGCGCTGTCGAAAATATTGTCGTCGCCCGCACTGCCATAAATGATGTCGCTACCCTTGCCTCCTACAAGAAGGTCGCCGCCGTCTTGGCCCGCGAGTATATCGTTGCCGTCTTCGCCAAAGACCTGATCAAAGCCGCCGCCAGCGAGGAGAGTGTCATCTCCGGTGTCGCCAAATAGCGCATTGTAAGCGGAGTTGCCGATCACGACATCGGAGCCGCCGCGCCCATCCACCATATCCATGCCGTCGGTGACGTCCTCGGGGATGACGGCAAAATCATCGCCTTCGGTGGTGATGGAGGTTCCTGCCTCAAGGTCATATTCGGCAAGGCTGAAACGGCTTTCAGGGGGTGGGGCGTCGGAGAGAATGGGATCGGAGCGCAAGGCGGTTTCGAGAGCGTCGAGTGCTCCGTCCTCAAGGAGGGGAAGCTTTTCTTCCAGCTCAGCGTCTTCGATGCTGTCGTTGGCGGTTTGGCTGACATCGCCGAATGCCCCCATGAAATCCGCCACTAAATAGAGTCCAGTTACTCCGGCCAAGCCCAAAAGGATCAGAGGGAACATGAAAAACCTCCACTTTACACAACACCAAAAGAGTGTGAGCTATTTTTTGGACTCAATCTAGAGGTTTTTGCCTGTTGCAGGCAGGGGGCGTTGGAGCAGCGAGAGCACGGCCCCTGTCAACAGAAGTGTCGCAACGACAAGGAGGCTCACACCGATGGAGCCCGCGAAATCGCCGATCCAGCCCGCCGCATAGGGACCGGCGGTTTGAGCGAAGGCGAAAACGACGGTGAAGAGGCTGATGGCGCGGGCCCACGCCTCGGGCGGGAGATTTTGCCGCGTGAAATTCGTGACGGCACCCGGGGCCATGAAAACGCACAGACCAAAGACAAAAGCAGAGGCAATAAGGCCCGTCTGCGTGGCCCAAAGCACAGGAAGGGAGAGCCGATGGCGATGCCTGAGAGGATCATCGCAAGCGGGGTGCCCCCGGCGAAACGGGCGAAAATACCGCGCCACAAGAAAGGAGAGACCGTGATGCAACTGCCCAAGAGCACCCAAGTCAGGGCGATTTGCATCGGATTGGCGGCCTGTTCGCGCATCCATGCGGAAAGGAAGGTCAGGTAGACGATATAGCCAAGGCCAAAGCTGGCGTAGCCTGCGTATTCGGGCAGCATGCGCCCGATGGGCAGGGGGGCTGGGCGGGCGGCGCGGCCACCGAGGTTTCGGAGGTGCCATGCGGCCCAAAGTCCGGGAGGCGTCATCAGAAGGCTGGCGCTGCCGACCATGACCCAAGCCCAAGGCCATGCCTCATCGCCTTGCAGGCCCAGCATAGGGGGAATGGAGGCTCCGGCCAGAACAATGCCCAAACCGCCGCCTGAACCGAAGAGTATGGCTATGGCAAGCGCGTTCTTGCGCGGCTCATTGGCAAAGAGCCCTGCGGTCAGAGCACCTGCTGTGGAGAAGGACATGGCCCCAAAAAGCCCCGCAGCGATGCGCCAGAAGGTTTGCCAGCCCAGAGCGGGCACCAGTCCTGTGGCTAGGAGGGAGAGGGTGGTTGTGAGGAGGCCGAACGCGAAGAGACGGGCAGGCGGGATGCGACCGATCAGGCTCATGGTTAGGATTGCGCCTGCGATGTAACCCATGGCATTGGCGGTGTTGAGCCAGCCCGCTTGGGCATAGCTCCACCCTAGTTCGGCGCGCATTGACGGCAGGATGAGACCGTAAGCGAAGCGTGCGAAGCCGTTTGTGACGGTGACCCCGAGGGCCAATCCGGCGAGAATGATCCAGTCGCGGTGCATGGGGGCTCCGTTTCGGCGCACAGGTGACGTCAGGCATCAAAGCCTGCATCTAAGGGGAGCGCAATGCTTGCATTCCGGGGTGCCTGTGGTAGCAGGAGCGCCAACCCGAGACCCCGAGGAAGACCCGATGACCCTTGACGCCCTCGCATCAAAATATCGTGCCGCAATTGCTGCTGCTGTGGATGAAGCCGCATTGGAAGATGTCCGTGTCGGCGCCATGGGCAAGCAGGGCGAAATCAGCCTGAAAATGCGGGAGCTGGGTAAGATGAGCCCAGAGGAGCGGCAGGTCATGGGGCCGGCGCTCAATGCGTTGAAAGATGAGATTGCGTCGGCTTTGGCGGCGAAAAAAGCCGGGCTGGCCGATGCGGCGCTGGATGAGCGACTGCGCTCGGAATGGTTGGATGTGACGCTGCCTGCGCGCGGCCGCCCAGCGGGAACCATTCACCCGGTGAGCCAAGTGACCGAAGAAGTGGCGGCGATTTTCGCGGATATGGGATTTGCCGTGGCTGAAGGCCCGCGGATCGAGACCGATTGGTATAATTTCGACGCTTTGAATATTCCCGGGCATCATCCGGCGCGGGCTGAAATGGACACGTTTTATATGCAGCGCGCCGAGGGGGATAACAGCCCGCCGAACGTGTTGCGGACGCATACAAGCCCGGTGCAGATCCGCTCGATGGAGGCGCAGGGTGCACCTATTCGCATCATTTGCCCCGGTGGTGTGTATCGCGCGGATTATGACCAGACCCATACGCCGATGTTCCATCAGGTGGAGGGCTTGGCGATTGATAAGAATATCTCCATGGCGAACCTGAAATGGACGTTGGAGGAGTTTTTCTCGGCCTTTTTCGGCACCAAGGTGAAGACACGTTTTCGGGCCTCGCATTTCCCGTTCACTGAGCCATCGGCGGAAGTGGATATTCAGTGTTCATGGGAAGGTGGCACGGTGAAAGTGGGCGAGGGCGACGGCTGGCTTGAAGTGCTGGGCTCGGGCATGGTGCATCCGAAGGTGCTGGCGGCGGGCGGGATCGATCCCGAGGTGTATCAGGGCTTTGCCTTTGGCATGGGGATCGACCGGATCGCGATGCTGAAATATGGCATCCCGGACCTGCGCGCGTTTTTTGAGAGCGACTTACGCTGGCTGCGTCATTACGGCTTTGCGTCGCTCGATGTGCCAACGCTGCACGGCGGCCTTTCCAGATAATGCAAGGCGGGGCATTCCCGCCTTCCCGGCAACGACGGGTTGAAACCTGTCCTACGGAACGGACTTGAGATCATGAAATTCACACTCTCCTGGCTGAAAGAGCATCTCGACACGCAAGCGAGCGTCGAGGAGATTGCGGAAACGCTTACGGACCTCGGGCTTGAGGTGGAGGAAATTGTCAACCCGGCAGCGCGTTTGGCGACATTTACCTTGGCCAAGGTGCTGCATGCCGAGCAACATCCTGATGCGGATCGGTTGCGTGTGTGCCGCGTGATGACCGACGAGGGCGAGAAGCAGATCGTGTGTGGCGCGCCAAATGCGCGGGCGGGGATCACGGTGGTGCTGTGCAAGCCCGCCGATTATGTGCCCGGTATCGACACGACGCTCGGTGTGGGCAAGATCCGTGGCGTCGAAAGCCATGGGATGATGGCCTCTGAGCGCGAGTTGGAGCTGTCAGACGAGCATAACGGGATTATTGAATTGCCGTCGGGCGAGGTGGGTCAAAAGTTCACCGACTGGCTGGCGCAAAATGCTCCTGAGAAGATTGACCCGGTGATCGAGATTGCCATCACGCCGAACCGCGCCGATGCATTAGGCGTTCGCGGTGTGGCGCGAGATTTGGCGGCACGCGGACTTGGGGAGTTGAAGCCCGCGCCTACGGCCTCGGTGGAGGGGCTGTTTGCATGCCCGATCTCTGTGACGATCGATGAAGATACGCGCAGCGAAGGCTGTGAGGTCTTTGCGGGGCGGTTGATCCGGGGTGTGAAGAATGGCCCCAGCCCCGCATGGTTGCAGCGACAGCTGACCGCCATTGGATTGCGTCCGATTTCGACATTGGTCGATATCACCAACTTCTTTACCTATGATCGCAACCGTCCCTTGCATGTGTTTGATGCGGATAAGGTGCAAGGCGGGCTGCGGGTGCATCGCACTGCGGGTGGCGAGACCATGGTGGGCTTGGATGACAAGAGCTACACCTTTGCCGCAGGCCAAGTGGTGATTTCCGACGATACGGGGGTGGAATCCATCGCCGGGATCATGGGGGGCGCCGCGACGGGCTGCACTGAGGAAACGGTCAATGTGTTCCTTGAGGCGGCGGTTTGGGAGCGCATTCAGATTGCGACGACGGGGCGTGCGCTCAAGATCAACACTGATGCGCGGTACCGCAACGAGCGTGGGATTGACCCGGCTTATAACATGCAGGGCCTCGAAGATGCGACGCAGATGATCTTGGATCTATGTGGTGGCGAAGCGTCGAGCGTGGTGGTTGCCGGGGCTGTGCCGGATGTGGCGCGCGCCTACAAATTGAACCCAGAACGTGTGCAAAGCCTTGTAGGGATGGAGATTTCCGAAAGCGAACAGCGCCAGACGCTGACGCGGCTTGGTTTTCGGATGGAAGGCGAGATGGCGCATGTTCCGACATGGCGGCCAGATGTTTTGGGTGAAGCGGATCTGGTGGAAGAGGTGGCGCGGATTGCCTCGCTGACGAAGTTGGTGGGCAAGCCTTTGCCGCGCGTGCAGGCCGGCGTGCCCAAGCCCATCTTGACGCAGTTGCAGGCGCGCGAGCGGATTGCTCGGCGGACGGCGGCGGCTTTGGGCTATAATGAATGCGTGAGCTATTCGTTTATAGATCAAGAGGCGGCTGCACTCTTTGGTGGTGGCACAGAAACGACCATGCTGGCCAACCCGATTGCCTCGGACATGAGCCACATGCGGCCGGACCTTTTGCCGGGCTTGTTGCGGGCAGCGGCGCGCAATCAAGCGCGCGGCTTCATGGATTTGGCGCTGTTTGAGGTTGGGCCTGTGTTTCATGGTGGCGAGCCGGGGGAACAATCGGTGCAGGTGACGGGGGTGCTGATTGGGCGCACGGGGCCGAAAGACGTGCATGGAACGGCACGGACTGTCGACGTTTACGACGCGAAATCAGATGTGGAAGCGATTTTGGCTGCGCTGGGCGCTCCCGCTAAGGCGATGATTTTGCGAAATGGCGCGGGCTGGTGGCATCCGGGGCGGCATGGGCAAATCGGTCTTGGTCCGAAAAAGATCCTTGCAACCTTTGGCGAGCTGCACCCGAAAGTATTGCGCGAGATGGATATCAAAGGCGCGGCTGTTGCCTTTACCATTTGGCCTGAAGAGGTGCCTGCGCCCAAGGTGAAAACCGTCGCGCGCCCGGCGCTGACGCTGCACCCCCTGCAAGCAGTTGATCGCGATTTTGCCTTTGTGGTGGACGCGCAGGTAGAGGCGCTGACCTTGGTTAATGCCGCGCAAGGTGCTGATAAAGCGCTCATTGCTGACGTAAGAGTTTTCGATGAGTTCATTGGAGGTGCTGTGGGTGAGGGCAAAAAATCTATTGCCATTACTGTGCGGCTGCAACCTACGGAAGCGACGCTGAAAGAGGCAGAGATTGAGGCGATCGCGGCCAAGATTGTGGAAAAGGTTTCCAAAGCTACGGGCGGCGCTTTGCGCGGCTGAGGTGGTCAAAAGTTAACGTGATGCGGCCCCGGAGCGATCTGGGGCCGTTTTTCGTAGGAGTGACGCAAAAATGGCGGGACTGCCTGTGGATATTTCCCCTGACCCAAAAGGATAGTTGTGCTAATCTTATGCTTGGGCTGAAAAAAATGGTCCAATAAAAAGGGGAAGAGACGTGATCAACGAGTTCAAAGATTTTATCGCCACGGGCAATGTGATGGACATGGCCGTTGGTATCATTATTGGTGCCGCCTTTACTGCGATCGTGACGTCGCTAGTGGGGGATTTGATCAATCCGATCATCGCACTTTTCACTGGCGGCATCGACTTTTCGGGCTGGTTCTACGCAATGGATGGTGGCGATTATGCCTCGCTCGCGGCAGCAAAAGACGCAGGCGCGCCAGTGTTTGCCATCGGCAGTTTCATCATGGCGATCATCAATTTCCTCATCATCGCCTTCGTGGTGTTCATGCTGGTGAAGATGGTGAACCGGGTGAAGGAGGCTTCGGTCAAAAAAGAAGCGGAGGCAGCTGCGGCGCCTGCTGGTCCTTCTGAATTGGATGTCCTTTTGGAGATCCGGGATGCTTTGAAGAAGTGAGCCGGGTTTGAGCGGCGGAAAAGGGCGGGCTTCGGCTCGCTCTTTTTCTTTTGGGGGAAGGCTTTGCGCCTCCCTAGGCACCAGAGAGCGGGTAGTCGGCTAGGGCCTCGTAGACGGGGCCATCCTTGGTGCGGAGACTTTCGAAAAGCGTGAAGCCAGTCGCCTTGAAGGCAGGAAGTGCAAGATCGGCGCGGGCTTGGAGGAAACGGCCAAGCTTGGCTGTTTGATCGATGGAGAGCGGGTTTGAAAAGCGCGCAAGGGTGATGTGCGGGCGAAAGCGCGACCGCTCTAGGACCAGCCCCGCACCGTGAAGCGCGGCGCGAAGGCGTTGGTGCAGTGTGTTGAGTGATGGATTGGGTGCGATTGTGGCGTGCAGGCTTGTTGGAATCTGCGCGCCAAAGATATCGAGACCGTTTACCCGCAGCTCTAGGGCGGGCGCCCGAAATGTTTCCAAGGCAAAGTGCATCTCTTCTAGCTCGGTTTCGGAGCGCTCGTCGAGAAAGACCAAGGTGAGGTGCAGGTTTTCGGCTGGGACAAGGCGACCGCAAGGAATGCTTTGCTGGAGCCGCTCTAGGTCAGTGACGATGGGGTCGGGCAGGGGTAGAGCAAGAAAGGCGCGCATGGTGTGTCTCCCGGCAGCAGGCTAACCGCCGGGAGAAGGGGCCGCAAGATTAGAGCAGCGATTTGGGGTCGGTCACGGGAAGGCCAAGCGCTTCGCCGACAGCCGCGTAGGTGAGTTTGCCGGCATGGACGTTGAGGCCCGCGAGAAGATGAGCGTCTTCGGCGCAGGCGCGCTGCCAGCCTTTGTCAGCCAATGCCAGCATGAAGGGCATTGTGGCATTGCCAAGGGCCAGCGTTGAGGTCCGGGCGACGGCGCCTGGCATATTGGCGACGCAATAGTGAATGATGCCGTCCACTTCATAGATTGGGTGCTGGTGTGTGGTGGCTTTTGATGTTTCGAAGCAGCCGCCCTGATCGATGGCGACATCGACGAGCACGGAGCCGGGTTTCATCAGTTTGAGTTGAGCGCGGCTGATGAGTTTGGGCGCTGCGGCGCCGGGGATCAGCACGGCACCGACAACCATATCGGCATGGGGCAGCAACTCTTCGAGAAGGCCTGCGGAGGAATAGCCCGTCTTGAATTGACCGCCGTAGACATCATCAAGGTAGCGAAGGCGCGGCAGGGAGCGATCAAGGATGGTCACATCTGCGCCCATGCCTGCGGCGATGCGTGCCGCATGGGTGCCGACAACACCGCCGCCGATCACCACAACACGCGCTGGGCCCACACCGGGCACACCGCCCATCAACACACCGCGCCCGCCATTGGCCTTTTGCAGGGCCCATGCGCCGACCTGTGGCGCGAGACGGCCAGCCACTTCGGACATAGGCGCGAGAAGGGGAAGGCCGCCCATCCGGTCCGTCACAGTCTCATAGGCGATGCAGGTGGCTTTGCTGGCGATGAGGTCATGGGTTTGTTCGGGATCTGGGGCGAGGTGAAGGTAGGTGAAAAGGACTTGTCCCTCACGCAGCATTTTGCGTTCGCCAGATTGAGGCTCTTTCACTTTGACGATCATATCCGCCGATGCAAAAATTTCCCCAGCGGTCGCGAGAATTTTCGCTCCGGCAGCGATATAACTTGCATCGTCAAAGCCTGCGCCCAATCCGGCGCCGGTTTCAATGACGACATCATGGCCATGCGCCACGGCTTCGCGAGCGGCGTTGGGTGTCATGCCTACTCGGAATTCTTGGGGCTTGATCTCTTTGGGGCAACCGATTTTCATGGCGTCTCTCCTCCTCCATTTTCCCGCGCAGGATGGGGCAAGCTGCGCGCAATCGGGTTGAAATTTGTGCGGCTTGTCGGATATGAATTCGAAGAAAATTCGAAGAAGGTGGCATTGTGGCGAAGGATTCTGCGAAATATGCATTGGATGCGACGGACCGTCGGATCCTTTCAGTGCTGCAGCGGCGGGGGCGAATTTCCAATGCGGATCTTGCTGAGGAGGTGAACCTCTCGGCTTCGGCCTGTCATCGACGCGTGCAGCGGCTTGAGGAAGAGGGCTATATCCGCGACTTTGTGGCGCTCTTGGACGCGCGGCGTTTGGGGATGCCGACGACAGTCTTTGTCGAGATCACGCTGCAAGGGCAGGCGGATGAGGTCTTGGAGGTATTTGAGAAGGCGGTGGCGCGGGTGCCGCATGTGTTGGAGTGCCATTTGATGGCAGGAAGCGCGGATTACATCCTGAAGGTGGTCGCCGAGGACACGGAAGATTTTGCCCGTATTCATCGTCAACATTTGGCGAGATTGCCGGGGGTGGCGCAGATGCAGTCATCTTTCGCACTCAGAACGGTTTTCAAGACGACGGCGCTGCCTGTCTGATGCCATTGCGCTTTCTGCGGCTATCGCCCAGTTTGGGGGCAAAGCGGAGGGGATATGGCCGACTGGGATTACATCATCATCGGTGCAGGAAGTGCTGGCTGTGTTTTGGCCAATCGTCTTTCGGCGGCGCACAAGCGTGTTCTGCTGCTCGAAGCGGGGGGAAATGACAATTACCATTGGGTGCATATTCCGGTGGGCTATCTGTATTGCATTGGAAACCCGCGCACGGATTGGATGTATCGCACGGCACCAGAGCCGGGATTGAACGGGCGGTCTTTGATCTACCCGCGTGGCAAGGTTTTGGGCGGCTGTTCGTCAATCAATGGCATGATTTATATGCGCGGGCAGGCGGCGGATTATGACGGTTGGCGGCAGATGGGATTGGCCGGTTGGGGATGGGATGATGTGCTTCCATGGTTCCGTCGCTCGGAAGATTATGTGGATGGCGCGTCGGAGTTTCATGGCGAAGGCGGCGAATGGCGGGTGGAAAACCAGCGGTTGCACTGGGATGTGCTGGATGACTGGCGCGCCGCAGCATTGGCCGCAGGCCTGCCTGCGACAGCAGATTTCAACTGCGGTGACAACGAAGGTGTTGGCTATTTCAAGGTGAACCAACGCCGGGGTTGGCGGATGAATACGGCCAAGGCATTCTTGCGGACGCGTAGTGGGCAATCGTTGTGCGTTGAGACCAAGGCGCAGACCACGCGGCTGTTGATCGAGGGGGGGCGGGCTGTCGGGGTAGAGTATCGCCAAGGTGGGGTGTTGAAGACAGCGCGCGCGGCTGGTGAGGTGATCTTGTCGGCTGGTGCGATCAACTCGCCGCAGATCTTGCAGCACTCGGGCATCGGCCCGGGAGCGCTTATGCAACGCCACGGCATTGAGACCATTCTTGAACAGCCCGAAGTGGGGCGGAATTTGCAAGACCATTTGCAATTGCGCTGTGCTTGGAGGCTGGAGCAGGGCAAGACCTTGAATACGTTGTCGAACTCTTTCTGGGGTAAAGCAAAAATTGCCGCTGAATATGCGCTGTTTCGCTCTGGACCGATGTCGATGTCGCCGTCGCAATTGGGCGCATTTGCCAAGTCTCGACCAGATTTGGCGACAGCGGACTTGCAATATCACGTCCAGCCCTTGTCGCTTGAAGCGTTTGGTCAACCTTTGCATGATTTCCCAGCGTTAACGGCATCGGTGTGCAATTTGCGCCCGGAGAGCCGGGGCGTGGTCGAGATTTCTTCGGCAGATCCTTTGACGGCACCGCGGATTTCACCGAATTACCTAGGGACAGAGGGGGATCGGCAAACAGCCATTGCGGCGATCAAGCAGGCGCGCAGCATTATGGCACAGGCGCCCATGGCGAAATATGGTGCATCAGAAATGAAGCCGGGGATCACGGCGGTAACTGATGCGGAATTGGCGCAAGCGGCGGGAGAGGTGGGCACAACGATTTTCCATCCAACCTGCACTGTTCGAATGGGGGCAGATGAAGGCGCGCCGCTGGATGCTCGGCTGCGGATGCGTGGTGTGACGGGGTTGCGGGTGGTGGATGCGTCGGTCATGCCGACGATCACGTCAGGAAACACCAATGCGCCAACGATCATGATCGCGGAAAAGGCGGCTGCAATGATCCTTGAGGATGCGCGGTGATGCCAGATATTGCGATTGCCTATGTCTCGGGGCGCGGCCACACACGGCGATTGGCAGAAGAGATTGCGGCTGAATTGGGTGCTCAGGAATGCCACGTGCGCCTGATCGATGTCGAAGTAATGTTCAAGAAGGACTGGGATGCGCTTGATGCCGCTGATGCAATCGTGATGGGGGCCCCCACCTACATGGGCTCGGCGGCAGCGGCATTCAAAGCATTCATGGATGAGACAGGAGATATTTGGGCGCGTCAGGGATGGTGCGACAAGCTGGCCGCGGGCTTTACCGTGGCGACATTTCCGGGTGGGGACAAGTTATCGACATTAATGCAGTTGACGGTATTTGCCGCGCAGCATGGGATGATTTGGGTGGGCCAAAATCAGATTGGTGCGCCAGTGATGAAAGAGAACGAAGGTATCAACCAGTCGGGTGCATGGCTTGGGCTGGCGGCGACATCGGTGCGCGATAAAGCGCAATTGGTATCTGAGGGCGATCTGGAAACCGCTCGGCGATTTGCGCGACGACTTGCGAAAACGGCAACGCGGTGGACGCGATAGGCCCTGCGCGCGAATTGGGGACCCCGCAAACTAAAATTGTAGACGAAACTTTTCAGCCAGCTCTTGTTCTCGGGGCACGTCACTTGCATTGTGATGACTGACGAGAGCTTGATCTGGTTGAAACTCGGGGCAGGTTGCCCCAAATACAGTCATTCAGGATGGAAGCGGTCGGGGTTGCTGATAAACGGGACCCGCCGGCTTGCCGCAGACAGGAAAAGCGCATGAAAGAACCACTCAATCCCTCCTATCCCGTGCTGCCGCTGCGCGACATCGTCGTGTTTCCGCATATGATCGTGCCGCTTTTTGTTGGGCGCGAGAAGTCGGTGCGTGCGCTGGAAGAGGTGATGGCAGATGACAAACAGATTTTGCTCTCCTCGCAAATGGACCCAAGTGTTGATGATCCGGATGTAAACGGGATCTATCGCACAGGCGTTCTGGCGAATGTGCTGCAGCTTTTGAAGCTGCCCGATGGCACGGTGAAGGTATTGGTTGAAGGCCAAGGGCGGGTGACAATCACCGAGTTCTTGCAGTCCGAGCCGTATTTCTTGGCCAAAGCTGAGCATCTGGACGAAACGTTGGGTGACGGACCATCGATTGAAGCGTTGGTGCGTGCCGTGGCGGAGGAATTTGAGCGCTACGCCAAGATCCGCAAAAACATTCCCGAGGAAGCTTTGGTTGCTGTGGCCGAGACCACGGAGCCGTCCAAGCTGGCTGACCTTGTCTCTGGGCATTTGGGCATTGAAGTGGCTCAGAAGCAGGAGTTGCTGGAGACGCTGGAAGTGGCGGAACGGCTTGAGCGGGTCTATGGCCAGATGCAGGGCGAAATGTCGGTCTTGCAGGTCGAGAAAAAGATCAAGACGCGCGTGAAGTCCCAGATGGAGAAAACGCAGCGCGAGTATTATCTGAATGAGCAGATGAAGGCTATTCAGAAAGAATTGGGCGACGGCGAGGACTCGAACGAGATTTCCGAGCTTGAGGAGCGCATTGAGGGCACAAAGCTGTCAAAAGAAGCGCGCGAGAAGGCTGATGCAGAGCTGAAAAAACTCAAGTCGATGTCGCCGATGTCAGCAGAAGCCACGGTGGTGCGGAACTACCTTGATTGGATCCTTTCGCTGCCATGGGGGGTGAAGTCGCGGGTCAAGAAGGACTTGCACAAGGCGCAAGACGTGCTTGATGCCGATCACTATGGCTTGGACAAAGTGAAGGAGCGGATCGTTGAGTATCTGGCTGTGCAAACCCGCTCGGTGAAGCTGAAAGGCCCAATTTTGTGCCTCGTTGGCCCGCCCGGTGTGGGTAAGACCTCGCTTGGGAAATCTGTAGCCAAGGCGACGGGGCGCGAATTCATCCGCATTTCGCTGGGTGGCGTGCGTGACGAGAGCGAAATTCGTGGCCATCGTCGGACATATATTGGCTCTATGCCCGGGAAGATCATTCAAGCGCTCAAAAAGGCGAAAACGACCAATCCGCTTATTTTGCTCGATGAAATTGACAAGATGGGTAATGATTTCAGGGGGGATCCGGCGGCCGCTCTGCTGGAGGTCCTTGATCCGGAGCAAAACAGCACCTTCGTGGATCATTATCTAGAGGTCGAATATGACCTCTCCAACGTCATGTTCCTGACAACCGCCAATAGCTATAACATGGCGGGGCCGTTGCTTGACCGGATGGAGATCATCACACTTGCGGGCTACACCGAAGATGAGAAGCGTGAGATCGCGCGGCAGCATTTGGTCGAAAAGCAGGTCAAGGCGCATGGGCTTCGCAAAGGCGAATTCGAAGTCACTGATGCGGCGCTGATGGAATTGATCCGGCGCTACACGCGGGAAGCCGGGGTGCGAAATCTGGAGCGGGAGATTGCCAAGCTCTCGCGCAAGGCTGTGACTGAGATCATCAAGGGCAATGCCAAACAGGTGATCGTGGATGCGGATAACGTCGACAAGTATCTTGGTGTGAAGAAGTTCCGCTATGGTCTGGCGGAAAAAGAAGATCAGGTTGGCGTCGTAACGGGCTTGGCTTGGACGTCGGTTGGCGGGGAAATCCTGTCCATCGAAGCGCTGCGCCTGCCCGGCAAGGGCCGCATGAAGACCACGGGCAAGCTGGGCGATGTGATGAAGGAGTCGATTGATGCGGCGTCTTCTTATGTGCGCTCGATTGCGCCGCAGATTGGTGTGAAGCCACCCAAGTTCGACAAATGGGATATTCACGTGCACGTGCCCGAAGGCGCAACGCCAAAGGATGGCCCGTCTGCTGGCCTGGCAATGGTGACATCTATTGTTTCGGTATTGACGCAAATTCCGGTTCGCAAAGATGTGGCAATGACAGGCGAGGTGACCTTGCGTGGCAATGCCTTGGCGATTGGCGGCCTGAAAGAGAAGCTCCTTGCGGCGCTGCGCGCAGGCGTGAAAACCGTGTTTATCCCTGAAGAAAATGAAAAGGATTTGGTGGATATCCCGGAAAATGTGAAAGCCGGCTTGGAGATCATTCCAGTAACGCATGTGTCCGAGGTGTTGAAGCACGCGCTTGTCCGAAGCCCTGAACCCATTGAATGGGATGAAGAAGCAGAAGAGGCTGCGGCGGCTGCGGCGGCGAAAGCTACTGCGACATCGGCGGCGGCCACGACACATTGAGAGATGTGACCGCAGCGCGCTGCGGCTAAGCGAAAAGAAAAGCCCGTTCGTGAAAGCGAGCGGGCTTTTTCTGTTTCCTGCTCATATGGCGATGTCGCTTGCCGTTTTTATTGTTGAGAGTGGGTAGAATGGTTAACGATCTCCGGTTATGCTGTTGCTACACAGGAAACAATGAGTTCCATTATGGCCAAATCGACGACTTCGAAGAACAAGAAAACGACTTCAAGCAAAGCGCCGGAATCCCGTGCCAGATCGACTGCGAGCGGGAAGGCACCTGTCGCCGCACCGCAGGTGGTGAAAGCGGCAATGGCACCGACTGCAGCGGATGCTGTGGCCGCTGCTGCGCCTGCGGTTGAGCCGGTGGTGACGGAAATAAAGACCTCGGTTGGTGGCCGCGAGATGAAAAAGCGTGAGTTCATTGACCGGGTAGCAAAGCGAGGCGGGCTGCGAAAAAACCAAGTAAAGCCTGTTGTAGAAGCGCTTTTTGCGGTTCTGGCCGAGACGCTGGCCTCGGGCACGGATCTTAATGTGCCGCCTTTGGGCAAGATCAAAGTAAACAAGCAAAAGACCGTGGCGGGTGGTCAGGTTCTGATGCTGAAGGTTCGGACAGCGGCAGCCCCCGTTTTTGCTGAGGATGGGGCGAGCGTTGTGGATCAGCTTCGTTCAGGGGCAGAGGCCGGGGATACGGACGAGGATGGCGAAAATGATGCCGAAGAGGTTTCGGAAGCTCTTGCAGAGCCGGCTGAGTGAGGCTATTTCCCACCGCACGGGCGATTAGCTCAGTGGTAGAGCGCTTCGTTCACATCGAAGATGTCAGGAGTTCGAATCTCTTATCGCCCACCATTAAAATAACGCGTCGCTTTGTCGGCGCGTTTTTTAATGCCCGCATGTTGTTAGGACAGGGATTGCGATTTATCGCGAATTTCGCTTCGGGCAGTCTTGCGTCGGTGCGGGAGTTTGGCTAGACCGCGTCTCACGGGTGATTAGCTCAGTTGGTAGAGCGCTTCGTTTACACCGAAGATGTCGGGAGTTCGAGTCTCTCATCACCCACCATTCTCCTTATAGCATTGAAAATACGCTGGTTTATTTCAGCGCGGCATGGCGTATGGCCTAAATGCATTCGATTGACAGCCGTAAAATGGTCACAGCAGTGGCGCGCGGGCTGCCTATTCGCGCCGTAATCCTTGGATACTTTTACCCGATGTTAAGGCGCATCAAGGTAGAGGTTTCGGATGGAACATGAAACAGAGTCGGGTCCACAGACCGCGTTGCTAACGCCGCATGCGCGGTTGTTTGAATTGTTGCGTCAGACTGATTTTGCCGAAGAAATTTGCAAGCGGCGCGCAGAAGCACCCTATTCAAAAATGAACTCAGAGGCGCTTCGGCAGGCTGCGTTGACTTCGCTGGTGCGAGGCGCAGGGCGCCGGACTTAATCCTCGGAGGTGTCACTTTGAGAGGGGAGGTTGCGGCCTCGAAACCCTGTGGCCACGACGAATTTTTCAGAGCTGTCTGAGCGGCTTGCTGGTGGCTTGACGTTGGCGACTTTGTCGAAATTCAGCTTGAGCAGTTTTTGCAGCTCGCCTTCGGCACCTCCGGCCAAAACCTTGGCGACAAAAGTTCCGCCTTCTTCAAGCACATCGAAGGCAAAATATGCGGCAGCCTCGCACAGGGTGATGATCCGCAGGTGATCGGTTTGTTGGTGGCCGCTGGCCGAAGCGGCCATGTCAGACATGACCACATCCGCAGGCCCGCCAAGCCAGCCCTTGACCAAATCATCGGCTTCTTCATCGAGAAAATCGAGCTGATGGATCTCTGCGCCGGTGATTGGTTCGACCTCTTGCAGGTCGACCCCCAAAACGCGGCCAATCTTTTTGCCGGACTTCTCGCCCAGAGCGTTCACCCGCTTGACGGCAACTTGGCACCATCCGCCGGGAGCGCAGCCCAAATCGACGACGCGCGCGCCGGGCACCAGAAAACGATATTTATCGTCGAGTTCCAAGATTTTGAACGCGGCGCGGCCACGGTAGCCCTCGGTCCGGGCCCGTTTGACATAGGGGTCGTTCAATTGGCGTTCGAGCCAACGGGTCGAGGAGAGTTTCCGCCCACGCGCGGTCTTCACCTTTTCTTTCAGATCGCGCTGACCGCGCCCGGAAATGTTCTTTGCCACCGTCTTCGTCCTTTTTTGCCGCACCGATTGGTGGACAGGCTCGTCTGGCCTCATTTACGTCAGAAGGCAAGCCTTCAGAAGGGTCCATCTTCCAAGACGCCATCAGCGGACATCTGGGCGTAAAGCAGGCCTTCGCGCAGGCCGCGGTCGGCCACCGAGAGCCTGTCAGTCGGCCAAAGCCGCAGCAGCGCCTGCAATATCGCGGCACCCGACATGATCAGCGCCTGCCGATCTTGTCCAATGCGCGGGTCGTTTATACGGCCATCGGGGCCGAGTTCGAGATAGTTACGGATCACTTTATCAATTTGATCGGATGTCATTCGCAAGCCGTCCACTTTGGTTCGGTCGTAGCGCTTGAGGCCGAGATGAGAGGCGGCAACTGTGGTGACGGTGCCGCTGGTGCCTACAATTTGGAAGCCTTCGCGGGCTTGTTCATCTTTATATGGGGTGAATTCGGCAAGGTTTTCTTCGAAATACCAACTCATTAGAGCGAAGCGCGCCGCGTCGTCCTCGACGTCAATGAAGTGGTCGCGCAGTGTTGCGACACCAAGCGGAACGCTGATCCAATCCACGACCTTGGCTGCAGGAAAGGGACTTGCAGGAGGGTGAAAGCCTGCATGCAGACGCATGATGGCGCGGGGGCGTTCGCGGGCAGGCACGGCGGAAAGATCAATCCAGACCAGTTCGGTCGATCCGCCACCGATGTCGACGACCAGCAATTGCTCGGTGCGTGTGGAGACAAGTGGCGCGCAAGAGATGACGGCGAGCCGGGCCTCTTCTTCGGGTTGGATGATTTCGAGTTGCAACCCTGTCTCGCGTCGGACCATGGCGAGAAAGTCGGCGCCATTGGCGGCGCGGCGACATGCTTCGGTTGCCACAAGGCGCATGCGCTTGACCTTGTGTCGTTTAAGCTTTTGCTGGCAGATCCGCATTGCTTGAACGGTGCGGGCCATGGAGGCGCGGCTCAAACGACCAGACTGTTCAAGACCCTGCCCAAGCTGGACGGATTTGGAAAAGCTATCAATCACATGAAACTGGTTGCCCTGAGGTTGGGCAATCAGCATGCGACAACTATTCGTGCCCAAGTCCAGCGCGGCGTAAAGCTCTGCCGGATCAGGCGTATTCGGTGCGGGACTCTCGACCGCTTTAGGGAAAGCGCCCGCACCTCTGGGACGCCTGGGCGCCATCGTCACGCCCTCCAAAATCAAGTTGTAATCAGGGTAGACCTTTGGGGAGCATCACGCAAGGATGGGCGGTGTGGGTCATAATGAAGTTCAGCATTATTCATCTGACTTTGGCTGGTTTTGGAGCGGAGAAGTGGGTATTTCGGCAAGTGTCGCCCGATGCGGCCACAATGTCGAAATTCGTCCGTGTGTCGCAAACGAACCGCGATACCGATTGGTCCCAAGTCGAGAGAGGGGAATCGAATATGCCTGATGTCACAATCGTATTTTGGCGGGATATTCCGGCGCAAGTGATCGTAGGCAAAGGCCGCGGTGGAGCCAAGCGCCCTTTGCCGGAACGGTTTGAGCAGGCGATTGACCGGGCGGCGATGAAAATCGGTGCGCGTGATTCTGATGACTACCTTGCGGAGTGGCGCAAAGCGGAGCCTTATCCGGTTGAGGG
>OCVQ010000439.1_pt1 | contig 38927 bp, 27 predicted proteins | sample 1539061 | NCBI WGS metagenome assembly OCVQ01 (sample SAMEA3355526, study PRJEB22509) | marine metagenome | biome: marine; feature: river plume; material: water | place: USA | collected 2010-08-08 | depth 0.5 m | reverse complement strand
ACCATACTAGATTGGCTTGAACGCTATCTGTCAGAATACGGAGGAGCTCTTAATAAAGAAGATCAACAGCTCGTAGAAGGCTATTCTTATATGCCAAAGCCAGAACTTCGAAAGATCGTAAAGTCTATTGAGGTGATGATCGCAGACGTTCGTGCTCATGCAAAAATTAAGAATGCTAGTCGTAAGCCTCGAAAGAAAAAGGTTAAAGACGCGAGCAAACAAGTCGCGAAGCTTAAGTATCAAACCCACTCTGCTGACTATAGCATCGATTCGATCTCTCCGTCTCGTATTCCTACAGCTCAGCGACTCTATGTCTTTAATACAAAGACTCGATCACTTGGTGTATATTACGCAAATGGAGCGGCTGGTTTTGAAATAAAAGGCACATCGCTCAAGGGCTTTGACATCTCGAAGAGTTTCTTGTGTACTCTTCGCAAGCCTAAAGAAACCCTAAACACAATCTTGTCTTCTACTCCAAAGCAGCTCGATAAATATTGTGATGGACTAACGACAAAAAAGAAGGCAGCAAACGGACGAATCAACGAACAGACAATCATCTTAAAGGTAATAGAACACAAAATCTAACATGACACAAGAAAACATTCCACTTAAAATTTTAACAAAGCAAGAGTTTGCGTTTGAGATTGAACGACGCGTAAAGCAAAAGCATATGGGCTATCTAGAAGCCATCGTCGACTATTGTGATAGTGCTGGCATCGAACCAGATGAAGTTTCAAAGCTCGTAGTAGGCAGCTTAAAAGAAAAGCTTGAAGCAGAGGCTCAAAATAACAATCTGTTGCCAAAATCATCGGCATCGCTCTTTAGATGACACTTGAAGACAAACGAGTATCAGCATTTGAGACGTGGTCAATCTATATGGCCATCAAGTTGCATTTTAGTGAAGGTACCTACGATGCGTTTAAGTTTAACTTTAAAGGACCACGTTTAAAAGAAAGCGCATTCGCGGCTCGTCGTGATCGATATTTCTTTGAAAAGCTTGCTCGACGATACGTAAAGAAAAAGACTATAATAGAATTTTTCACTTCGAATATTCTACTCGACAAAACATGGATTGGTGATATGTCGGATGAAGTTTATCTCGCATGGCAAAGCAGAATACAATCATTAGACTATACATTCAAGACTCAGATCACAGAAATAAGATCATTAGATGTTGCGTTTGATGAACTGTTCGATACTTCTCAGGGGTTGCCTTTGGTGTTTAAACTCTACGCTTCTGAAAGAATTTCATTGGAAACGCTGTGCATACTTGATATCTTATGTGGATATAATGCACGCATAAATAAAGATGCATCTGATCCCATGGGGCTTTTAAAAAATATGTCTCATAAAGTGAGCAGATATAAACCATTTATAGTCGACAAAATAAACAAACAAAAAGCAAAGGAAGCAGTAATAAATGCATTTACAACTTCTTAAGTTTATGTTATAATAGTTTTGTTGAAGATAAAACAACACACAACAACATACACTGTAATACAATAAATATATGTCATTCGACAAACTAAAACAAAATAGGGCTGCTTCTATCAACAAACTTGTTGAAGCCGCAGAAAAGATTGGAACACAAAAAACTTATGGTGATGATCGCATCTGGTCTCCAGCAGTTGATAAAGCTGGAAATGGCTATGCAGTCATACGCTTCTTGCCTGCAAAGGATGGAGAAGATTTGCCATGGGTTCGTTTTTGGGATCATGGTTTTAAAGGACCGACTGGTCGCTGGTATATTGAAAACTCGCTAACGAGTATCGGTCAACCAGACCCCGTCGCTGAAATTAACAGCATTCTCTGGAACAGCGGCAACGAGAAAGACAAAGAACTTGCTCGTGAGCGTAAGCGTCGTTTGCACTATGTTAGTAATATTCTCGTAGTCAGCGATCCATCAAATCCTGACAATGAGGGCAAAGTTTTCTTATACAAATACGGCAAGAAAATCTTTGACAAGATTATGGACATTATGCAACCTCAGTTTCAAGACGAAACACCAGTCAATCCGTTTGACTTTTGGACAGGAGCAAACTTTAAGTTAAAGATTCGCAACTTTGAGGGCTATCGCAACTATGATAAGTCTGAATTTGAAGGAATCTCTGAGCTGTTTAATGGTGACGAAGCCAAGCTTGAAAAGACTTACAACAGTTTGTATTCTTTGAAAGACTTTGTCGATCCGTCAAACTATAAGTCATATTCAGATCTTAAGCGTAAGCTTATCGAAGTTCTTGGCTCTGACGCATTCGGCGGTTCGATGACTGAAGAAAAGGCAGTAAACGAAGCTGCTTCATCAATCGTAGGAAAAACAGTTGAAGCAGCACCAAGCTATTCATCTGCAGACAGCCCAAGCATCTCATCGAATGATGACGATGACGATGATGACTCACTCAGTTATTTTGCTAAGCTTGCACAAAGCTAAGCACTAATTATAAGGTCGTAAACATATCTGGGAAGAGTCTATATGATTCTTCCCAGATTTCATATATACTGTTATGATATTTTTGATAAAGGTATTTACCTATCTCAATTGCAAAGATTGTGCTCGACATCTAAAGACTCTTCGAGAATATTGCTCTCGCACCCCAGCAAACTTAGAGATAATAGACGTGGATGACGAGAAGAATCTACATCTAATCTTTGAACACAGGATCGAATTTATACCTTACACGATATGCTATGACATACGCGGTAATATACTCCATAAAATTTCAGGAGTAAAGACCATAGAAGAGTTTGAAGACGTCGTCTATTACGGCATCTTAGACGAATCAGAATAATGCCATAGCACTTCCAGTTATAATCGGTGCTGGTGGTGTTGATGTATTATTCACGTTGCTTGAGCTTATGTTGCTAACGTTTCCACCGCTGTTGTTGTTATTGTTGATCACAATATTACTTGCTGCTCCCATAGGTCCAACACTCGATAGCGTTGACCCGGTTTGATTAGGTATGTTTGCAATTGCAGGAGCAACTGCTACTCCAGGAGTTCCTTCAATAGTTGCTGTTTGTGTTCCTGAAAGTGTAGACTGTGCCTTTCCAGTTATCTGTTCGTTGATTGCTTTGGCTTGTTCAGCAGATCCATTTGTTACTATCTGAATGATAGCCTTGCCTTCGATTGATTCTGCCAAATTTTCTAATTCATCGAATGGAAAATCAGCCAAAACTTTTATCTCTGCGTCTAGTTCATTTAACTTTTGTATGCCATCAGCTAGCATACGTATTGCTTTTGCAGCGATATCAAGCGGAGCAGAAATTTCTGCAAACTTTTTAAACTGTTCGAGAGGACTATCGGCACCAAACCTAAGCAATCTGCCTACTAAATTACCTAGACCTTCTGCGGCTTGAGCTGCACCGAATGCAGCAATCGCTCCGCTAAGTGCGATGATGCCCTTTGCAGAATCATATATTTTTTGAGGGCTTATCTCTTTGAAAAAGTCACCAAACGTTTTAAAGAATGATGATAGATTTTCATTATCACCGATTGCCATGCTTAATAATTTTATTCCACCGGCAAATGGTATAAGTGCTAGCCCAGATAATAATAAAGCAGGGGCAGAAGCAGCAAGCGTCCATGCAGAACCGGATAGACTAGTTAATGCCTCGGGAAGAGTCTTTAATAATTCGAGATTTAAGCCTTCTGTCGCAAGGCTTAATGCCTTTATTCCCAATGCAAACGGCATAAGAGCTAAACCTGCAGCAGCCAGACCTGGAGCTGCAAACATCATTGCCAAACCAACTCCGCTCAATGCCAACATCGGAGTTATGAGAGCACTAAGAGTTTCAGGATTTGCTTCGCTTAGCATCTTTAAGCCAAATGCTAAAGGTATAATCGATGCACCTAAAAGAGCAAGCACTCCTGCACCAATCGCGATTAAGGGAGCAAAGGTACCAACAGCAGCAGCTGCTAGTCCAACTGTCGTTAACGCTGCAGCCAATACACCCACTGTTCCGATGCCTACACTCTCCATCATCTTTAAACTATAGGCGAGTGGTAGAATGGATGCACCTAATGCTGTTATAGCTAGCGCTCCTTTAAGTATTTGACCAAACATTCCTCCTAATATTTTGCCTGTAACTGCTATCAGCGGCAGTGTTGTCAGTAGCTGTCCTACACTGCTCCACTCAACATCTTTAAACATCTTTAAGCTAAATGCAAGCGGAATCAATGATGCTCCTAGTGCTGCTATAGCTAGCGCTCCCTTAAGAAGTCCTCCGAAAAATGATTTTAGCTTATCGCCAAAGTCAGACAATACGTTTCCTAATTTTTCTAGTGGCTTTTCTAATTTATTGGCTAGAGAAGCCAATACCTTTGCGCTGTTATTAACCGCAGCGACTGGTATTTTTGAAAACATCGATACAAAACTCTTTAGTGCAGTCGAACCAAATATGACTCGTATCCATTTTACGTTTGCAAAACTGTCTAGGCTTGAACTAATGTCTTCTAGCGGTTTAGATATCAATTCTGATATCTTTTTCAGCGGAGCCAAGTCATTTGACATCTTTGCAATGTCTATGCCCTTAAACAGAGCACTAAAGCCCTTAAAAAATAATCTTAATTTTACGATTGATGCAAATGAACTTGTTAGGTTAAAATCAGAAAAGCTAGTTAGAGATGATAGCAATTTAAATACAGGCTGTAAAGCACTATCGACAGTCTTAACTTTTATCGTAGACAGTCCATCTATCAATCGTTGTATGCCTCCGATGTATAGATCGATTACTTTCTTTGGTAGTATGCCTAGCATTATTCCTTTACGAAAATCTGCCATATCAGGCAAAGCTGGAATACTAGGAGCATTTCCAGAAACAGTATTTTGTGGAGCAGGCCCAGGAGTAGGGGATGGTGTATTAGGAACTATCGTTTCTGCTTCTATCACGCGACCACGTGCAGGAACCAGAGTATTAGTAGTATTAGCAATGCTTGTAGTAGTCGGAACTTCGATTACTCGAGTAATAGCTGGTTCGATAGCCTGGTGAATATTATTGATAGAAGAAACGACTTTGCTTACCGCATTATTTTGAATTTTGTCTGTTTGCAACAGTTTGCTTAAGACAAATTCTAACTTTTTAAGATTGGTGTTGACGAGAGACAGCTGTGATAGCTGCTTTTCGTCTAGCTGCTTAATCTCTTCTTGTTGCTTGTCGTCATCTTGAAACTGGCCCTTCAAATCTAATGACTGAATTACTTTTGAGAGACCATATTTTTCGATGTTGTCCATTTATTTTTTATTTTTTGCCTTTGCTTCTTCTTCTCTTAGATATTTTACTAATAGTGCTACATAAATTTCCCTCTCCCATGGTATCATATACTCCAATTCAGTTAAGCTGTATTTGTGATGCTGTATCAATGCAAAATTTGTTTCATACAAATTGGCCAATGAATCGTGTGAGAGGGCTATTCGAAAAAAGATTGTGTTCCTGCTAGTGTTACTTTGTTTGTGTGTTTACATTTGATGCATGAAAAATCAAGTTCATGCATCAGTTTGGGTGAATCTATGATAAATTTTTCGATCTTTTCGATTTGTGATCTGCTTAGTGAGTTGATGAATGTCAGCAATTCTTCTTGTGTAGAATCTGATTTTTTGTAAACCCCATTTTGGTCGAATATGGTGTTTATCATGGCAATGATGGTGTCCATAATCGTTTCTGTTTGAGATTTGCTTTCGTTTACTGCTTTGATGTCACGAACTTTAAGATATTGCATAGTTACTCCGACCGTGTCAGTAAGCATTATTGTGTTGTCTTTAGGATTATAGTCTTTAGGCCAGGTAACTTCAATCTTGTCAATGTCAATAGAAACTGGAGTTTTAGCTGAGCACTTTTCACACGTGCAGTTAATTTCGCTAATTTCTCCTACACTCTTGGCTCTCAATTTTAGGAAGATATATTCCAAGTCAAAGGTAGTCAAGTCTTCAGGGTCAATTACACCAAATGTACAAGCTTTGATTATTTCTTTGATTGCTTGCGTAATGGCATTGTCATCTCCAGTTTCCTGAGCTAAAAGCAAGATCTTTTCTTCTTTTACGAGAAATGGACGATATTCGATACTCTTTTTCGTTGATGGAACGGTGAGTATATATTTTGGCGATTCTAGTATTGGTAATGGCATAATATAGTATTTTTATGTTAATGGAGATATTTATATTAAAAAATGTTCTTATTTTCGCTTTCTATTCTAGAGTATGTGAAGGTTGCAGTTACTAAAGAAATATTATCTTGGTCTTGATGAGAAAGATCTATAGCGTCTATAGAGATCGGAAACGCGTCGAATAGTTTGACCTTAAATATGGTTTTATTTAATTCATTTAGCTGTTCGATAGTGACAGTTCTTTTATATTCGCTGTCATAGCTTAGCAGATATTTCGAACTATCAATAATTTTATTGACCCAGGAATCTAAGGCAGTCTTGACCAGATAGTTGCCAGTAAGATAAAAACCAATCGTAATATCATCGTGAGAATAGTCTACAGGCACCTTGTATTTGTTTCTGTATAGACTATATTCGCTGGTTCCTATATTGATATTAGGAATACTAGCACTTTCGCATAAAACTGACATAGACTTGCTGTCTGTAGAGCCTCCAGGAATATCAGTAATGGTAACTTTAAATCGATGCGAACGCGAAAAGCCCTTGTTGGATACTATTGTAGATTTAAAATAGTCTATTGAAGATTCATCTGCCATAAATTATATTAGTGTACGTGTTTTTTGCCAAATTGAAGTATTTTTCTGTTTTGCAAAATTGTCTGTCGGTAAAAATAGGGCAATTTCCCATTCATTCGGCAATACTTCTACCGTCTTTGAGGCTACATGGTCATAGAGATAATGTTTAAAACAAGGCGCAAAGGCTCTTAATTTTCCAGTGCTGTTTAACATATCATAGGTTAGTCTAAAACGCGTGCTTTCATTATATTTTTTATTTGTCGTATAGTCTAGCAGTCTGTCAAAAAATACTGCGCGCTGACGAGGAGGCAAATAGTGTAGGTTGAGTCCGTAGAACCCTCCCTTTGCTGGACCTACCATAAGAATTAGAGGAAATTTATCATAATAAGGCAACGTTTCTTTGCCCTTCGGATCATAGACAAACATAAACATTCTGCCAATCAACGGCTTGTTTCTTACTACCAATGAGCTGTCATTTAATATTTTAGACGAAGATACTTGGCTTATGCTTTTAATCTTTCTTATAAACCAATTTGTAGAATTTTTGCTTCTAGGTAAAATCCCAGCCTTCTCAGCTTGATCTTGTATCTTAGAAAAAAGAGATGGCATATATCTATTTATAATGACCCCATCATGTAAGTAGCTTTATCCCAAGAGCCTTTATAGTATCTTCAGTCCATACTTCAAAAATCCACCCTCGATCTGCACAATATTCGTTTGCTGCTTCCCACTTTGATTGATTTTTTGCATAGGTGAGAACTTCTGTAATATATGACTTGGTTTTTCTAGCCTTTATCTTTGGGGCTTTGGTTTGTTTTTTGGGCTTTATTTCTATGAGATATGTCTGTCCGGTTTTAAATCGTATCTTGAGATCTACAAAATAACGATGTATCTTGTTGTCGGTCTTACATCTATAGCCAATTATCGTTTCTTCGCTGCTCCATTTTACGACATTTTCATTTTCATCACACCATTTAAATACCTGTCTTTCCCATAGTGATCGATATGAAACTGCATTATAGTCTCCTTCATATTTTTGTTTGTTGACAACGCGGTACCGCCCGCTATAATACTTTGATTTTTTCATATAAATAGTAATAGTATGTCATCGCTTATTTTTCCTTCAGCTCTAAGATTAACTGCTAACGATGGATCTAGACCTATGATTAGATTTGAGTGCTTAGGATCTGGGGGAACTGGAACAAGTTCTCTAATCTATTTACCCGCCCCAGAAGGCATACAATTTAGAGATTCTGCAGCGTATAATGATACTGAGCTAGGGTTTAGAGGAGCCCAAATTGCAAACGCAGCGGGTGCGCTTAGCGGCAATGGAGGTTCTATGTTGGACGGATTAAAAAATATTGTAGGATCGATACCTACTAGCATGCGTGGAATAATAGGAGCAGCATCTAACATTCTTCCGATGGACGATGCAACTCGTACTGCTGTCGGAGTAGGAACTGGAACAACTCTAAATAAAAATATAGTATCTGAATTTACGCAGGTTGGAACTAGAACTTTTACATTCGAATTTTTATTGGTTCCTAAATCAGAAAGTGAGGCTACGATTATAAAAGATATAGTTAAAACATTTAGAGAAAATTTATATCCTTCAGGAGATAGCTATCAATTAAAATATCCTCCAAAATGGAAAGTTCAATTTGTAACTCAACCCAATGATCAACCTAATGGTTCTTCAGACATTGGATATTTGCCAAAAATATATGAAGAAACCTTTTTAACAGATTTTGAAAGTTCGTACAATAGTTTAGGAAATATATGGAGAACAAATTCTGCTCCCCTAGACACTACAATTAGTGTAACGTTTCAAGAATCTAAAGCTCTTACTAAAGAAGATATAAAAAAATTATAAACTTACGAATAATATACCATGTCAGAAGAATTTTTCTCTAACTATCCAAAAATACAATATGACTTGTATAGAAATGGATCATCAGTTGAGCTGACTGATATATGTCGTGCCGCGATTATCAATTCTGAATTGGTCGCTGACGATGCAACAAACTATACCTATTATGATATATTTGATGGCGATAGACCTGATACAGTTTCATACAAAATATACGGAACAGTCGATCATTATTGGACATTCTTTTTAATAAATGATCATCTTAGAAGCGGGTTAAATGCTCAATGGCCGCTTTCATACAGTGATTTCACGAAATATATCAATAAAAAGTATGCTCAATATTCTTGTATATCTTTTATACCGCAAGAAAATATAGACAACAAAGGCATTTTAGATTTTTCTATAGTACCTCTTGACGATAAATATTTACCATATCTAAGATTGACAAGTTCAACAAATACAGGCTCTAAGATAGCTAACATTGAGAGATATGATTCTGCTCGTCAACAGTTAATAGTCTATGACATTCATGGAATGCAGGATTCGAACCGTTATGAAATAATACGAGATTCATTTATTAAAGATAGTGGTAATTTTGTTAATCCAAGTTACAGATTATTTTGGCAACTTCCAGATAAAAACATTGTTGGAGATAAAGAATATACAAATTCTCTAAAATTAAAAACCGAATGGATCAACAGACTATATGACTATCTAAAACAACCAAAGGTTGACTATGTTGGTTGGAAAAATCATATAGAATACGGGCAAACTCAAGAGCAATATATCTTTAGTAAATATTTTGTCGCTGCGTCAGACATTTTTAGATGGACAAACTATGCTGAAGCTGCTCATAGCTATTATTCTACAGATTACGAAACTACTATATCTGCATATGATATTTTAAAAACTGAAAATGTAGTGTATCCAAATTATGTATCATTTAATGACTACGAAACTTCATTAAATGATAAAAAGACTAGCATAAAAATAATTAGGCCAGAATATATAAATGACTTTATTAAGGCATATTTTGAAACGTTAACTGCGTAATGTTTAGTTATGGCAAATATTATACAACCTAAAGAATTTGGTAAAAATACACCAAAGGTAAATGATAGCTCATCAAGCGGTAAAATACCAGGTAATTTTAAAATTATCTCATTCGTCATTCAAAACGTTAAAGGAGAAACTGCAGATATACGAAACCTGCTAGATAACTTTTCTATTACTGAAGAATTATTTTCTCCGGTCATTACGCTTACTGCTACCATTCGTGATAGCATAAACTTTTTTGAAGATTTTGGAATAGTCGGTCAAGAACGCATAGTCGTTAATATTAAAAAGCTAGACTCTGGAAACAGCACAAAAGAAAATATAAATCACGTCTTTTATGTTAAAGAATATCCAAATTTTAACAGAACATTAGACTTTCCAGCAACTCAAATCTATACTCTAGTCGCTATCTCTTCGTTTGCATATACTAGCAATCTGTTTACTATATGCAGAGCCATAAAGGGAAATGTCATAGACAATTTAAAAAAGATATATACCGACGATTTAAATATCAAGACTGTAGTGACTGATAGCGGAAGTACAAAATGTACTAGCGAATTTGATGGCATAATTACAATACAAACTCCGTTGTCTGCCGCAGATTGGCTAAGATCTAGAGCATTTGATAGCGAAGGCTCTCCATTTTTTATGTATAGTCGTGTCAATAAAAAAGACACAATCTATCTGCATTCTTGGAGATATCTTGCTCATGAAAATGAGTATAGAAAATATTATTATAGACAAAGATTAGAAAAAACTCCTGGAACAGAAGAGTCATACGAAGAACAGACGACTCGTATACTATCCATGAAGTCAAATCTGCGTCTAGATAAATTAAGCCTCTCTAAACAAGGAGCATATGCTAGTCGCTTAAACGTAATTGACTATGCTACAAAGGCATTTTATACTCGAGACTATAGTGCTTCAGAAGGAAACGCTACAATATTAGACAGTTCATATTATAAAATAAAAAATTCTAACGGTCAGGCATCCACTAAACAGCTCGATGAAACACCAACCGCAAGCATTTCTTCTTTACAAATAAATACCGCCAAACCAGAAGGAGGAAAAGCAAATTCTACTACAGCTGCTTTGTTAGACAATGCTCTCTATGCAAAATCATTTTTAGCTAATATGAATGAAGCCAATCATGAAATATCTGTATACGGTGATCCAAATTTAAACCCCGGCAAAAAGATAAATCTAACCATACCAAAGGCGATTAAAGAGCCTACGAGTGCTACCATAGATCAGGCTCTTTCTGGTGACTATATAATTACAGTGTCTTCACATGTCTTTACAGAAGGTATCTACATAAATAGATTGAAGCTAGTTAAAAATGTTCTAGCAACGGGTAAAACTTCAAGCGGCAATATAACTTCTTCATCACAGGGGACTACAAAAACATCGTTGTTAAAATCTATTTTTGGCGGAATTTTCAGTTGATATGATAATAAAAGATTGGTTTACAGCAATAGTTACTAACATCGCAGACCCACTTCAAGCTGGTCGTGTGCAGATACGATGCTATGAATATCACGAAGTTGGTACAGCAAGCGAGTTAAAAGATGCAGACTTGCCATGGGCTTTTCCAGTTATGCCATTAACAAGTTCGAATAATGGTGGAAACGGCCAAAGCGCTACAGGTCTACTAGTTGGTTCTTGGGTATTTGGTTTTTTTAGAGATGCTGACAAACAAGATCCTTTGATACTCGGAACTATTCTCGGAGCATTATAAACTTTAAAATATTATTATGATAATAAAAGATTGGTTTACGGCAATAGTCACTAACATCTCAGACCCGCTTAATGCTGGACGGGTACAAGTACGTTGCTATGAATATCATGAAGTCGGTTCTGATGCAGAACTCAAACCTGCGGATTTGCCATGGGCGTTTCCAATTATGCCAGTAACGAGTGCTAACAGTGGAGGAGTCGGAGAAAGCGCAACCGGTTTAGAGGTTGGCTCTTGGGTTTTTGGATTTTTTAGAGACGCTGACAAGCAAGATCCGGTTATACTAGGCACCGTGCCTGGAGTAGAATCGATGAATGGTCAAGGCATACCTACAGATGCATCAAATAAATCTGTAGGCACCGCGTATTCTGCAGCAACAAATGTTTCTCAATACAACTCTCAAAACCCGTCAGCGAACGGAGCTGGTTTAAATACGATGGACGGAGATTCATCTGTACCGCCACTAAGCGGAGATGCTGCAAATAAAATAATTCAAGTTGCTAGATCACAGGTTGGGGTTAAAAGTCCAGGAAAAAGTGACTATTGGAATTCTGTTGGTTGGGCTGGATTAGGCAATCACTGGTGCGCAGCATTCGTAACATGGTGTATACACAAAGCAGGAGTTTTGCCAGATAACGTTAGACCAAAAACTGCAAGCGCACTTCACTTTTATAACACTTGGGCAAACGGTGCAGGAAAAAACTATTGTCAAACTATAGTAAATCCCTCAGTCGTCTATCCTGGAGATATCGTATCTAGACATCGAGGATCTGTTGCAAGTGGAAAGGGCCATGTTGGTTTGATATCTATAGGCAGCGATAGCAGCGGTTATTGTACGACTATTGAGGGCAACACCGGATCACCAAGCGGCGTCTATGAAAGACGAAAACATATGAAAGAGTGGAAGTACGTAGTACGATTAAAAAATACTAGTAGCGGTTCTTCTAACTATGCAGGAGACGTTTCAAGTTCATCATCCGCAAATGTTGCATAATTAAATATAATACTATGCCAGTAATACCAGGTCTACACGGTTCAGCAATTCCAGCAGCGACGACCGCTTCTTCTGGAAAGTCATATGCGCATACAGCTAAAGAGAGCGTCTCAAACTATACACACAATTCTCCTGTCGCTAGTCGTGCGACTATTATAACCATGGATAAAAGCAAAGCAGACGACAAAGCAACAACATCTGTCAATAGAAGTGAAAAGATTGATAGGCTTATTGCAGTAGCTAAAGCAGAACTTGCAAAAAATGTAGTCGAAGGCGCAAAGGATAACCAAGGCAATGCAAACATCGAAAAATACTGGTCTGCAACCGAGAAAAGTTTAGGTGTAGTCAGCGGTTATAAAGGAGGCTGGGCATGGTGCGCAGCATTCGTAAGCTGGTGTATAAAAGAGGCAGGGGTATTTTCTGAAGATGTTAGACCAAAAGAAAGCGCTGCAAAAAGGTTTGGTTCAGATTTATCGGACAAACCTCGAGGAAATTGGTATGATAATCGTGGAGGAAAGGACTGGAGCGTTTGTACAAAAAGGCCAAAAAAGGTTTATCCAGGAGATCTCGTCGTCTTTACTAACAGTCATATCGGAATATGCATAGAAGGCAGCGATGACTCTGGCAACTTTGTTACAATTGAAGGCAACACAAACCCCGATAAAGACGATAGCGACTCAGCACGCGTCGAACGAGAAGGAGGAGGATTATACAGAAAAAAACGACCGCTTAAAGTAGTTAACTATACAGTAACTTTATATCCCGAAAGCGTAGAATTGGCTAAAAAGAATAGTTCTCTAGTAAGCAGCGGAGTAGCATAAAATTTGATTATATATAGACTTATGGCAGATGAAAATACACCAGTGACAAATATATTTAATACGCCTCAACCCGTAGATGCATCAATATATCCGTATAATCATGTTACTCAAACACGTTCAGGACACGTATTTGAAGTCGATGACACTCTTGGAAATGAACGCATCAGCGAAACACACAAGTCTGGCACCTATCGATGTGTCGAATCTGACGGCACACAAAGCGTCGTAGTCGTATCTGATGGCTATACCACAATCTGCGGAAATGGATTTGTTTCTATAACAGGAACATGCAACGTTCACATAAGCTCTAATGCAAAAATTACTGTTGCCGGAGATTGTAACATTGAAGTCAACGGCAACATGGAACAGACTGTTAAGGGAAACTATAGATTAAAGGTCGGTGGCAATCATATGACTGAAGTTGTCGGAGATAAGTCAGAAAATTCAAAGGGCAAAAAAGATGTAGTTGCCGGCAAAGGCATATTTACTTCTGTCACTAGCGGCGGAACTTCTACTAAAATTGTTGGAAACGTCGAAGATAAAATTAGCGGAGATTATAATTCGGCTATATGTGGATCGACATCATTGACATCGACTCTTGGCATGAGTTTAAATGCGACTATGGGAAAAGCTTCTCTTGGTGGTATGACAGCTGCTGTTGATGCAGTCACCAACCTAACGTTAACTTCATTGGGACCTACTACAATGTATTCAACACTAATTAACGCAAACACCCCACTGATGAATATTATAGGTGGAGGAATGATTGCCACGCTTGACGTTGCTGCACTAGGCGGTATTCGTACCTTAGCAACTCACTTTCACCTTGCAGACGGTGCCCCAAGTGTTCCTGCTCCAACTACACCTCCTATAGGATAATATATGTTAGATTTTACCTTTGTATACATTAAATTAAATGACTTGGATGGAGATACTATGGGTGTATCTGTCACCTATACTGGTGAAAATTTTGATGCAAAAAGCCTAATTTCTGGAGTATATTTAATTTCACAACAGGTATCATTTAATGCTACAACAAATAAAGTTACCCTTGCCAGTCATGGTTTTTCTAATGGCAGTCAAATTTCATTCTCAACTGTTAGTGGTTCTATAGGCGTAAACGCTAACACTGTCTATACTGTAGTTTATGATTTTGAAGTCGACGGCCTAAATACATTTTCTTTATCTGGAGTAGATGTCACTGCAAATGGAACTGGAATAATTAAAACGCGTTCTGGAACTATTGGTGAAGGCTCTGGACAAATTTCGTATTCAAATCTATCATTGATACCACTATCAATGGATGATGTTGATTTTGTTATAAACTATACGGGAGGAGTAGAAAAGTTGTCAGTGACTCCACAAAACGTAGGTCGCTATGACTTTAATGTCGCATCTACATACAAGAAAAATACTGCGTGTAATGGTTATTTTACAAGTGACTATTATGAAAATGGTAAATTGCCTGCAGGTTTGCCAACTTGGAGGGGCACTGGAAAAGATGTCGAAAAGGTAATAGATTGGAATAAATTTTTAATTATATTGCCGATGCCAATCGTCATTGACTTTATCAATACTGAAAAAATATATGACGGCATTCCAGATTGGCCTACCTATAAAGTTAGAAAATATAATCCTGATCCAAACGCAACTCCAGAATATATTGAAGATTTAGAAGTACGAGTTACCTATTCATATTCTGGAGAATTATGGTGGAAAAGTGGAGAGTATGCAAGCGGTTCTGGAACGGTTGTAGCTACTAGCACCGAAGAGCTCGATTCGATTATACCGCCTGTCGAGGTTGGAGAATATCAATTAGAAGCAAAGGTTGTAGACTGGAATCATAACTACGTGGGAAAAACTACAGGCACCTATACAATTTCTCCTAGAACTCCTGACACTAAAAACCCATCAGGCTACACTGATGAAGAAGAGTATGAATATAAGTTGAGTTTGTTGTCTGATGATACCAAAACAGACATTACTAGCAAACAGTTTTTAACTAATGCTACACTAAAAATACTAGACAGTACAGACATAATTAACCTTGATAAAGTGACAAGTCTTGCTGACTGCGCAAAAAACTTGCCAGAAAAACTGTTGAATGCTGCGATGAAAAAAGCTGCTCAGTTGATATTAAATTATTTACCGGGTTTGGGCATCGTTCAATTACTAACTTCGGCATTAAAACTAATTCAACAGGTTCAACAGGTACTTGCTCTTATCGAACAGATACGAAAAAATCCCCTTACATTCTTAGATGCAGTGTTGGAAGCAAACGGCGTCTATGACAAGATTGGTGATGCTATTGATGGAGCAGTAGGAAAGATCGCAGAAAATTTCCCAGGAGTTGGCAACGCTATAGGCATCGCAACTAATGCGGTAAATGGATTGATCGATTTTTGTGAAACTGAAAACTTTGATTCTCTAGGCAATATAATACCAAAGAGCACAAAAGCAGATGATACCAAAACTCCAGAAGCAGTAAAGGGATTTACGCCCGCAGTTTCTAGACAACCAGTCGAACAAAAAGTAAACTATGATTCGTTCTTGTATCATATAAAAGAAATAACTACAAAAGACAGTGCTAAGATTGAAAGTCTATCAAAACTAACTGATAAGACAAAATTGAATGAATATCTGTCAATGATTACTACAGTCAATGAACTGGCATTTTCGTTGCATGATTCTATCGCGGCAAAGGCGACAGCAAAGGGTCTTTTAGACGCGACCGTAGTTTCGTTTAATACTTCATCAGATTCCAGCGGAAGTTCAACTATAGATTCTATAGTGTCAGGACTAGGAGGAACTCTAGACAAAGCAAACTCATTTATTTCATTAGCTGGTGCGACAAGTTCGACAACTTCATCAGTGTCTGCAGTAAATACTGCAAATAACGCACTCAGTTCTGTAGCAAGTTCTATCGACGGCGTGACCAATTCTATAGGCAGCGTAGGTTCATTATTATCTGGAGGTAGCAGCCTTTCAGAATTTTTAGATTCATTTAACAGCGGTCTAGACCAGGCAGCTAGCAGCGTAAACCTGTCTTCAGAATTTTCAACGTTTGATAAAGAGGTAACAGCTGCTATCGAAAGAAATCCAAAATGGTCTAGCGAAACTATAGTTGAGTTTAGAAGCAAGATGAAAGGCGTAAAAGAAATTACACGCCAATACAAAAATGATATCTTAAACAATCCGCTGTTTGCTAAAGCAACATCTAGCAACGCTACATCTACTGGAGATACTACAACTTCAGGCAGTACTGCTAGCCTAGCTAGCCTTAAAAATGAGACCGAAACGACTCAATTTAACCGAATGAAACCTCTCATATTAGCTTCTTCGTTGAATCAATTTAAGCCAAGTGACGGAGCCAAATATGGCATTACTAGTGGTTCAGCAGATGAATGGGCGTTGTTCTTTACCAAATTAGGAGTTAAAGAATCTGGTCTTCGTAATGGAGTCGTCGGAGATGTCGGCAAATTTACTGGAAACTCTAACGGTCTCTATCAGCTATCACCTCTCGACTATTCTACATACAAAACTCATATGCGGGCAGCTGGCATTCAAAACGCGACCGAGATAAACGGTCAGCCAGCATTCTCGAACGCACAGCTTCAGGATCCTGACATCAACTCTAAGGCTGCTGTCGTTATAGCTGAAGTCTTGATTAGAAAGAGCGGAGCAATCGGCAGCGATGCAAGCACTGGCATGGCAAGATATTGGGGACCGCTTCGTAGAGGATGGACTCCATCAAATATGGCATAATATTTTGTATAAATATATGTTGTGAGCTCTATTCTTTCTGACTATAATTCTTCGAAACCATCAACGGTGTCGAGAAATAACCTCTATTCAGATATACCGAATAACTTTAACGTTCATCCTGTTCTTAAAGATATATCTCCGATAAAGGATTTGGATAGCGTCAAGCAAAGCCTAAAAAATCTGCTATTAAGTTCTAGAACAAGCAGACCATTTCAGCCAGAATTGGCAGCCGGAATCAACGAATTGTTGTTTGAACAGGTTGATGCATTTACTGCATACGAACTTCAGTCAAGAATAAGCACGATAATCCAAAAGCATGAACCGAGAATCGACGTTTTTGAAGTATTTGTTAAAGACAATATGGATGAAAATTCCTATACTATAACTATAAAATTTAACGTCTCATACGACAAAACAGAAGAAATAGTGTTTTATTTAAATAGAATAAGATAAACATGTCATTACCAGTACAATCAGTTTCAATAAGCGAATTAGACTTTTCTGAAATTAAAAAAAGTTTAATATCATATTTTAAAACGTCAGATTCAGAGTTTAAAGACTGGGACTATACTGGTTCCAATCTAAATACTCTTATAGATGTGTTGGCGCACAACACACACTATAACGCGATGCTATCTCATTTAGCAATAAATGAAACGTTTATCGACAGTGCGCAGCTTCGTCAAAATGTAGTATCTGCGGCAAAATTGATTGGCTATACTCCTAGAAGTGTTATTTCTGCAAAAGCAACTATCAACATTCAAGTTCAACTATTTGACTCTACTCCAGAAGAGCATGTTATACCTCGAGGATCTGCATTTAGCGGCAATCTATCAAATACTCAGACTGGCAAAAATTATAACTTTACAAATCTTGAAGATATAAAGTGTAAAAAACTAGCTCAGACAAACACATACGTTGCAGAAAATGTTGTGTTGCATCAAGGATATATTGAAACTGTTAATATGCAAATTAACAATTTGCTAAACAAAAACGAGTATGTTATCGATAACAAAGAAATTGATACCAATACACTAAAGGTGATAGTATATCCAGAAAAATCTTCTCAATATCTAGAAGTATATTCTAGATTCACAGATGTAACTGGTATAAACGAAACTTCACTTATATACTTCTTATATGAAAATTATGAATCAAAATATGTAGTGTCTTTCGGAAATAATGTATTTGGAAAACGTCCAGATAACTTAAATATATTACGATTGCAATATCTGGTATCTGACGGAGATAAAGCAAATAAGATTACTCAATTTACGTATACTGACTTTTTAGATACTACTAAAGTGTCTAACATACAAACCGAAACGGTTTCAATTTCTAGTGGAGGAGCAGCTAGAGAAGAGATCAACAGCATCAAATATAATGCTCCGATACAATATATCGCACAAAATCGTGCTGTTACTGCAGATGACTATAAAGCATTGATATATGCTCAGTATCCAAATGCTGGTACAATATCTGTGTGGGGAGGAGAGGATAATATTCCTGCTCAATACGGTAAAGTCTTTATTTGCATAAGACCAAATTCTACATCTGATGATGTGGTTCCTTTACAAGACAAACTAGAAATATTAAGTTTCTTAAGAGGCAAAAAGGTAATGTCGATTATTCCGGAAATAGTCGATCCAGAATATATCGATATCGTAATAGACGTGTTGTTTAAATATAATCCAAATCTAACAGATTCTGCAACGACTGAAATTGAAAGAGCAATTAGAGAAAAGATAGTCTCGTTTAATAACGACTATCTACAATCATTCGATGGAATCTTTAGACACTCTATGCTATCTAGAGTAGTTGACACATCTTTGCCATGTGTGTTAAACTCTCTTATACGTGTTTTCGTATCTAAACAGATAGTATTTGACTCTAATAGCCCAAAAGAAATAATTTTAAAATACGGAACAGCATTACAGATTGACGATGATAAGGTTGTCATCAACTCAAGTGGATTCTATAAAGACGGTATACTACATTATTTTGGAGATAGAGCTGATGTGAATGACATGAATCGTAGAATCCTAACTCTCTTTTATTATGATACTGCTTCTAATAAAAATATAATCGTAAATAACAACGCTGGAGAAGTTGATTTGAGCAATGGTATAGCAAAAATATTACCAATTACTGTAGACGATATGAGTACTGATGCCAATACTAATAATACTACTCAAACAGTATATCTAGACATGATTCCAATATCAAATGATATTATTTCACAACGCAACCAACTTATTCGTATCAATACAAACAGAATGTTTGTCTATGGTGAAGTTGATATCGTGTCAGTAGCCGGATCAAACAAATCTATTGATTATAGCACATTTACGCGAGATAGAATGTAATTATGTCTATAGCCAAATACAATATTGAAACTATAAAGACGGCTGGATTATTTCCAGAACAGGCGCAAGAAAATGCACAAACTTTAATAGCTTTCATCGAAAAATATTATGAATATTTAAATAGCGTTGGTTTACCTTCCTATAGAATAGAAAATATTACCAGCGAAAAAGATATAGATCGTGTTTCTTACGAATATCTAGATCAGATACAAAGTTTGATTGCTAAAAACGTTCCGAATTCTGTAGCTCTAGATAAAGTTACTCTCTATAAGATAATATTTAATTACTATCACTCACGCGGTTCTGAAGATAGTATCTATTCGTTTTTTAAAATATTCTTTAATGAAGCGGTACGAGTATTTTATCCAAAAGATTTTTTGTTTGATTTATCAGCTGGTGTCGGAGAATGGGCAGAATTTAATCCGCTTACTCTTGAAACAGTCACTACAAATCCAAATAAAAAGTACATGAGAGTACGATCTGGAGCGGCTATTGCTCCAGATGATCCAACCCGAGAAGGTTATAGCCCAAATGCTCCTCTGCTGCATCACCTTAGAGATCAGCTCTGGACATTTGATGGAATAGAATTAAATAATCCAGAAGATGTTGGACAATCGTATAATATACCTCATATAGTTAGAACAAACATAGCATCAACTGGTCAACCACCAATCTATAGATGGAGATTTAAATATCAGGATTTAACTTCTATCAGCTCGAACTATACAAAATGGCCAGATGAAGCAACTTGGCCGTATCTGGTTAGAGACTTTGAATATATTGAACAAGAACAGGGTGTCCTAGCACCAGAGGTTGCCTATCTAGGAGCTCCAAATACTGCAAGCTCATCTCAATTCTACGTCTATCTAGTCGGAGGAAAGCAAAGTCCAGTTAATCCATATTCAACAGGAGGTGAGTATAGCGGAGTCATCAATCAGGGCAAACCTGTGTTATTACAAACTGTTTCTGGTTGGCCGATCACTGCGTCATGGAATGATTTGAATATACCATTTGGAATCGATAAATCTATAGAGGTTATCGTAACTGAAAAACAGATACCATCTTCGTTTACTCTTTTGCCAGTAACTGGTGGAACAAATCCAAATACTCAACCATTAAAAAATTTAAATCTAGGAATAGTAGCATACGCCACAAATACTTCTAATATCGTTACTATACCGTATCCTGGAATATATGACGTATCACCTACCACAAATTGGAATGTAAAATCTGATGTTATTACGGTACAAGACCAGTCTGTCAATAAAAAAATTGATTATTATAACGACATTAGCGTAGAAGCAGAGCCTCTTTTTGGATCAGACATAAATCAACTCGTTAATTCATTAGAAAATGCTCCAAATTCATTTGTAATTTATAGCCTAAAAACTCTTCGCCCTAAAGAAATATGGGAAGTAACTACAGTTACTGATCAACAGTGGAGATATATACAACCAAAATCATTGTTGTCAGATCGGTTTAAGTTGCATGACAGTAATTATTGGCAAACATATTCGTACGAAATTATTACTGGATTGTCGTCCTCAGAATGGAAAAATTCATATTCTAAGTTTGTTCATCCATCTGGTTTAAAGCTTTTCGTTTCTCTTATACTAGAAGCATTTAACACCAATAACGATTGGTCTAACTATATACCGTATAATGATGCCGAAAATGATTATTCTTGGATATCACAACAGCGTCGTCCATCATTAGGATCACATATTCCTAAATTCCAACCAGGATGGATAGATGTTGGTGATAGAATACTTACATTCATACTATCTGCTCTTAGACAAAAGTTTATAGTAATCCGAGCAAATGAAATTTTAGTTGAACCGAATCCAGATCCAAACTATGGAGGAGGTTATAAAGTTTATGTTTCTGCTCCAAAGCATGATTTTAATGTCGGAGATAGAATCAACATAACTAACGTTGACAACGATGCTATCGCTGGCTATCATAGAATAGTAGAAGCTGAAACAAATTCTTTTGCATTCATAATAAATGAACTCACTACATCAATAATTTCTGGTGGTAATGTCGTAATCTATAGCAATAATAGCAGCGCTCCTGATGGCTATAGCAGCTATGAAAATCTGGTATGTGAAATTTTACTAGATCTTTTTGCTAAAAATACCAATACGCGCGATCAAATCGTCCATCGAGAATACCAAGATTGGATCAAGTTTTTAGACTCTACACAGCTAGGCAGCGGTTGGTCTGATAAAACTATCGCAGAATCGTTAAAATCTTATGATCGAAACAATCTGGTGAAATTTAATAACGTATCAAGCTATGTTGATATATTAAATACCAAACAGACTGCTCCACCTTCAGTTTTTAGCAGATTCTATCCATGGAATTACAGCACTATTTTAAACTTTGATGACAGCGGATATTATACTGGATTAGAAGACTATTATGATCTTAGCTATGAGTATAACGTCTTTGAAGATCTGTTAGACGCAAACTATGATTATAGCTACACTCCGGAATATGTTCCATACGAAATTTCATTTACGTCTCCAATAATTACTGAAGATCAAGACACTATAGTCTATCAAAACGATCAAGACTATATACTGCTTGAAAATGCTAAGTTTAGTGACCCAACCATAGATATAAATACCTTTGAATTCGTGCTCGAAAACAGTAATTATTATAGAATCTACGAAAACGGAGACAGCAAGGCATTAACAAAATAATAATCAAGTAAAATGTATCCAATTAAACTATCACAATTGAGCGCGGCTACCAGCGTTGCTACCACTGATATACTAGAAATAGTCGATCGTGATGATTCGGTAATGGGCCCAGATGGTACCAATAAAAATGTTACTGCCCAACTTTTAGCGAACAGCTTGTGTAAGATGGTTACTACAAACTCATCAATCACCGCAACTACAAGCGAGCCTGCATTAAAAATCAAACAAGAAGGCACTGGTCACTGTCTGTTGATCGAAGATTTTCCTTTGACTGATACGTCTCCTCTCGTAGTTACTGGTGATGGAAAAGTAGGAATCGGTACAGCTAGTCCAGTCGATAAAGTTCATGTAGCGGGTACAGTTCACCTTGATGGAGGAACCGCGCAATTTCAATTAAATAGCGGTAGCCAAGGAGTTGATAGCACCAACTTAACCAATACTTATATTTCATTTGGTACAGCTGGAGCAGGAGGTGACTGGGCGTATCTACGACAAATTGGTATATTTAATAAACAAATTATTAGCCTTGATTTGCATGATGATCGACCTGACACTAACTCTGGTGCGGGATTTATGATAAGACAGGTTGGTTCATTTTACGGTCCCCCTGATGAGATCTATCCATCATTTTATGTTGATCCATCAAATAAAATTGGAATAGGAACCGCATCGCCAGCGTGTGAACTAGATATTGCATCGGCTGGAGTTCGTATTCATGCCAACAGAATAATTTCATCTAACAGTAATTCACAAAATCTTACTCTGGCTGGAGGAGCAGGAATCAACGGAGCGAATATCGAACTCTATGGAGCAAGTCATGCTACTGCCGCAAGTCATGCATACATAGATGCTGACGAAATACGTCTGCGTTCTCAAAATGGAAGTACGACATACGTGACAGTTACTTCTACAGGAGTTAGTATACCTACATTGACAACGACTACTGCAGCAGCTGGAACAAATACTACAACAGTAGCAACTACAGCATTTACTCAAAGCGCTCTGCTTGGAACTGTAGAGACAATATCAGGAAATGCCTCTGCAACTATCAGCTCAGCTTATTATAATCGCTATACCCGATTTACAAATACAATTGGAATTATTGTAACTTTACCAGCGTCATTGAATCCTGCAGTCGGCACTAAAATTAGAATTAGAAGAGCCGGTGCTGGTTTAATAACACTAGTTGCAGGCACAGGTGCAACTATCAACGGCAATACAGCTAACACCATGCCACAGCATGGTACGTTTGAGTTGATATATGTTTCAGATAAGGTTTGGGACTATATACAATACTAAAATTAACAAAGGTAAAACACACTAAAGACACAAATATTTAATATAAATACAAGTTATGGCAGCAATCATTACAGAGAATTTTCGTAGACTCTCAACGCGCTTATTTTTAGATGATCTAAAAGGTCAAGACTATTATGTAGGTATTGGAAAATCTGACCCGTGGATCGGCGAAGGCAGTTCAACATTTAACGTTCCTCTTCCCACTGGAACTGCGAGTGAACAAAAAGAAATATTGTCTAATCTATCTACTCTTATACAAGTACAGGATGCCGATACTGGATTAGTTATTCCTAATATAAAATACAAGGCTAATTCGTATTATAAAGAATATGACCCCGCTGATGATAGCTGTTTCTTTCCTTCGGTAAGAAATGACGGAGTAACACTAAATCCATGCTATATGACGACTAGCTCTGGATATATCTTTTTATGTATAAAGAGTGTTAACGCGCTATCCGTAGACCTTCCTCTTGAAAGTACAACTTATACTCCACAAAAAATGCCTGACGGGTATATCTGGGTATTGATAGATAAAGTAAATTTTAATAATTCATCGGTTGTCAATACCAATCAATTTATTAGCATTAATACCGGTTCAATTGATAGTGCTGGGCAAACAGCCTCTACTTCAGCTACCGGCAATCTATTATACGGATTTACGATTTTAGATGGTGGGTCTGGTTATAATCCTGCAATATTAAATATTCCATTTGTATGGTACACGTCAGACGCTCAGCAAGCAATGCAGTGCCCAATAGAAATTGATTCCATTACCGGTGCTATAACTAAAATTAGTCTGCCAGTAGACTATAACTATGACGGAAAAATACTTGGTGGATACTTTGATTTTAGCGTCTTTGCGAATGTTGGAAGCGGAGCAGTAATAGTACCAAGAATAGCTCCGACTAGTGGATTTGCATACACTCCAAGTCAAATTTTACCAGCATGGTATGTTTCAGTGGCAATTTCAGCAATAGATAATATAAACAGCGACGGATTATACACGCCATATCGTCAAATCTCTCTAGTTAAAAATCCGCTAGCAGTAATTCCAACCGATATCGAGGCTCCCTCTTTAGGAACGTTAAGGTATGCAGAAGCTCCCGATAGTATTGGAAACAGCTTAGGTCTATTAAGAACTGGAGATATTATCGAATTTACGAATAAAACCAGAGCATTTTATGATGCATATGACAAAGTAGAAGGTGCATACCGGTTATATTTCCATCAAAACGATAATACTGGATACGGCGACATTCCAGATACTGCCGGATCATTTACAAATATCAGTAGTGGAAGCGCTACGCCATATAACTATACAGAAATTAAAGGAAACGAATATACGGCTTCTACCGGTACCGTAGTTTTTATCGAAAATAGAAAAGCGATAAGTAGAGCAGAGAATCAAACTGAACAAATCAAAATTATTATTCAACTCTAATGTCAACTGTTACTGCATACGAGCAAACGTATTATGATGACTACGCGTCATCAAATAATTCCGATAAAAACTATCTTCGCATCCTGTTTAAACCTGGTTATAGCGTTCAGGTACGTGAAATAAATCAACTTCAGACCGCGCTGCAAGATCAGATTAACAGATTAGGATCAAGCGTTTGGAAAGATAATGTTGCGATAGTCGGCGGTGAAACTACGTTTTTAAACAAAGTTCATACGGTAGTTCTTAACATACCAGATGTTCCTGCGGTCTCAGGTGAAGGTAATTTGACTAGACAATCTATTTTATCTAGAATCGAATATATAGAATTTGCTCCAACTACTGGTATAACATCAAATCCATTGCGCGCCAGAGTATTAGGATATAAAGTAGTTGACGTAAATGTAGCATCACAAATAAGATTTTATATTTCATATGAAAATTCTATATTAACTACGGACAATGAAAATATCAGAGAATTTACTTTATTTACTCCTGGCAATACAAACTATTCATTGGTATTGTCAGAATTGTCTTCTTCTACGGTTCAACAAAATCCACGAGTAGCTGGAATAACTGGAATTAAGAGCGGATTAGCCTTTGGTGTTTCAAGCGCTAAAGGCATATTTTATACACGAGGATCTTTCGTAGCAGTTCCAGAACAAAACATTTTTATTGATAGAGGTACTGATGAGAATCAAAGTTTGACTGATCCCATTACTGGCTATGCTACACTATTAGTTACAGAAAATGTAGTCAATCCAAATGAAGATGAAACGCTCTATGATAATGCTGCTGGCACACCAAACTATACTGCTCCAGGAGCTGATCGATATCAGATAGATTTGTCGTTAAAGTGGTTATCTAAAACTGAACTCGATGATAACGTCAATCAAGAAAAGTACATAAAACTATTATATGTAGAAAATTCTAGAGTTAAAGAAATCTCGTATGTCGATAAGTATAAAGAAATCAATACAATTTTAGCTCAGCGCACACGCGAAGAGTCTGGAAACTATACTGTAAACCCGTTTGCTGTTCGTGTTAGAGAATTATACAACGGAAATAATTTACCAGCAGGATGTATAAGATTAAACGAACGATATAGAGTTGAAGATCCAGGGAACACGGACTGGTCTCTTGTTGGTGCCGGAACCTCTCCATCAATCGGATATGAATTTAAAGCTACAGCAAATCTACTCCCAGAGCAACGTGAAAATTTTGGCACTGGCAGGGTAACAGAAGTTGCATATCCGTACGGAACATACGAAGCAGATGATCTAGACTTTGCTGGCTATACCGTAATAACAAATTCTCAAAAAGTAACTGCGATTGAAGACGCGACTACACGATTCAATCTTGCAGTAGAACCATCTGTAGCATACGTAGATGGAAATCGCGTTGAACTAATTTCTCCATTAAACTTAAGTGTTCGTAAGGGAATAGATACAAAACTAGTCAACATAAATCTAGGAACCCCAACAGGAAACTATTTTATCGGCTCACTAAGCGGCACTCAACTGCCTAATATTCTCAATGTTCATCAAGTATATACTTTATATAGCGGTTCTACTTCTATTGGACAGTGTAAAATTAAATCTTTAGAGCCTATCAGCGGATCTAGCTACTATAGATGCTACATCTATGACGTAACATTTTCTAATAATCTGCTATATAGATTTGATGACGTTGATACTATAGAACTGAGAAATCAATCAACTGTACTTTTCAAATTTACTGTAAAACTAGACACAGTTTTAAACGAAACCGAATACAATAAAAACTATTTTGATTTACCTCATGATACAGCTAAAAATATAACTAGTATATCTTCATGTATAGCTAAAAGACATTATACTGGAAATATTACTGCAGTATCTGGAAATACAGGTTATGAACGAATTTCTGTGTCTGCCCCATCTAGCGCAATATTTATAGATTTTGATGATGCGATAGTGCTAGTTAACGGACAGATTTACACATATGGCAGCGGTGTTAACAACACCTGGAGATATAGCAGCAAAGGAAATACAAGCATAACAATCGAATCAGATGATTTTGTCATAGGAAATAGCTATGATATTATTTGTTCTATCAAATATTCTGGTATTACATCAGTGGCAAAAAGTTTTGCAACTGCCACCGATACGATCGTTTTAACTCAATCAAATGAGTTAAAAATATTTAAACTTAGTAACACTGATGTTATTTCTATCAAGAAGATCGTAAGTGGAGGAAATATCAATACTGGTTTAGATCTAACCGATTCATTCGAGTTATTTGACGATGGACAACGAGATGAATATTACACGAATGCTAGAATACGATATACTGGAAATGGAGAAGTAACTACGGATATAACGGTACAATACGAATATTTTAGTCGAGCAAATAAAGATACTATTAAATTTTATGATGCAGGATCGTATAGCAATGTCGGTAGAAATAATATTCCAGCATATAAAGGCAAATTTTTAACGGATGTTGTTGACTTTAGGCCGGATATTATCTATACTAACGTATTAACAAATCAAGCTAGTACATCCTTGGCTTCTAACACTGTTACTGCGGCATTAGATCCTAACTCTTCTATAGAATTAGCTGCGAATTTTTATTTGCCTCGAGTAGATAAATTGGTAGTCAATTCAAACAATTCATTCGGCATCGTTGGCGGCATTCCAGCATTTAACCCGATTGAACCAGAAACACCACCAAACTCAATGGCACTATATACCATTGAAATACCAGCGGAGACCGTAAATATCAATGATATAAAATTAAACTATATTGATAATCGTAGATATACGATGAAAGACATCGGTAATATCGAAAGTAGAATACGCAACGTAGAATATTATACTTCACTGTCATTGCTCGAACGCTCTACAAGTGAAAAGAGAATATTTGATGAGCTCGGTGAAAGATTTAAAAATGGAATGCTAGTAGATAACTTTATATCTCATAGCGTTGGAGATATTTTTGATAAAAACTATAAATGCTCGATAGACAGAAAGAAAAATCTATTACGCCCAGAATTTAGAACTCGTAATGTCGATTTAATTATCGATTCACCGATAACACAAGCTAAAACTGTAGACAATGGAAAATTAAAGTTAAATCACAGTTTTGTTAGCTTAAACTTCGACGAAGTAGAACTTGTTTCTCAACTACAAGCTACGAACACTATAAGCGTTCAACCTCACATCCTAGCAAAGATACAAGGCAATATTCTCTTATCGCCAAGTTCAGACAACTGGAAAGACACCACTACGCTGCCTGACTTGGTCATACAAGATGATTCCAACTTTAATGCTATTCAATTTATTGCCGATAATGCTGATGTTACTGGACGTGATTGGAATTCATGGAACACAACTTGGTCTGGAGTAATAGATCGTGACGTAGACGTAGACGTAATTAGAAGACCTGGCCCAAACCCAAATGCTCCTAACGTAAATAGAACTGTTACTACAGTTACCACGACTACAGAATTAGAACAGATCAATCAAACGAGAACTGGAACACTTACCACTCTAACATCTTCTAATGTCAATCAGTCATTCGGAGAAAGCGTACGTGATATCAATATCATTCCGTTTATGCGATCACGTCGAGTTTATTTTCATGCTACTGGATTTTTACCAAATACTCGCCTCTATGCATTTTTAGACGGAAAAAATATAACTGACTATGCGCAAAAACTTAACAGCGCATCATTCATGAGTCCAGCAGATCAGGCTAGTCTACCTCAATTTGTAGAGACATATAACGGTCTGCTAGCAAGAGATTTGCCTTTAAAACTTCCAGGCGTAGCGCTCAATAACAATCTGCAGCCAATAAATCCAGATGGTAGTTTAAAAACAGTGTACGCAGACCCATTGATTACAGATGCGAATGGAGAACTCTACGGAGCATTTGTTATACCTAACAACAGTGTGCTAAGATTTAATACTGGTGATAGAAGATTTAGACTTGTCGATGATCGAAGAAACGACGATGAAGATATAAACACATTTGGCGAAGCGATATACAGCGCTAATGGTATGTCTCAAATCCAGCAAGAATCTATATTATCGACAAAGGTAGCAAACTTTACAGTTACTCCTATTACAGAAAGTCAAGTATTGTTTCATACTAATACAACAATCGTTTCAAATACTGTAACATACCGAGATCCATTGGCTCAATCATTCGTGATTGAAAAAAGTTTATACAAAGAAGGGGTATTTGTAACTTCAGTCGATCTATACTTTTCTAAAAAAGGACAGACTGCTCCAGTTATCATATCGTTATTGACTATGTCGAATGGCTATCCATCTAAAACTCGTGTGCCATATTCTATAGTAAGTTTAAACCCAAGTCAAGTTAATATCAGTGATGATGCTTCTTTACCTACGACATTTACATTTATAAATCCAGTATTCTTAAAATCCAACGATGAATATTGCATTTATGTCGAGTCTGCAGATCCATCCTATGAATGTTATTATGCGATCAAGGGCAAAAATGATATTGTAACAAATAATCCTATCTTAGTACAAGAATATCTGGGAGTATTTTTTACAAGCTCTAACTCACAAACTTGGACAGCATATCAAGATCATGACCTAAAGTTTAGAATACGTAGAGCTAAATTCAACTTGGCTGATGGACAAATAAAATTTAGAAATATACTACATACCGGAGTAGATAAAATTACTGTAACAAAGCCTGGAATTAAATATACACTTCCTCCTATAGTAGTAATTAACCCAGATCCTACCGATATATCTAATGATATTGATGCCGCAACAGCAGAAGCAACTATTGATAGAGTTACTGGAAAAATTACTGGAGTTAAAGTTACTAAGCGTGGGTCTGGTTATACAAAACCGCCGATCATTGCGTTCTCAAATCAAAATAATGGTGGAGGTCCTGGAGCAGGAGATGATCCACCGGCTGCATATGCATCTTTAGTTAGTGTTCCAGTATCTGTCTACACGTTAAAGCAGTCAGAGATTACTCCTCCTTCAACAGCGATAATAAACTCTATATCATTTGCTGGAGAAGACGAAGTAGTTATAGGCAACAATAAAAATAACTTTATTCCTAGCAGCTATTTAGCAGACAAAAGCAACGTTATAAGCAACGAGACTCAGCGACACGCGATACTAACGTGTACACTCAAGACAAACGATGATTCGTTGTCTCCAATAATAGACATCGATGGCACTTCACTGTTAACCATTGAAAATATCATCAACTCTGATAGCTATGGAGAAGGAGTGACTGTATACGAAAATTCAACTTCTTCTACTACTGGAACTACTACTACTACATTGGTTGACAACAAGAAAAATTGGCCAACCAACTATTGGAAAAATACTGTTCCTTCTAAGTTGCAGATAATCAACGCTCCAGGTCAAACAGCATTAAATGGCACACAATACAAGATTACTGCTAATACTGATACAACGTTAACGTTTACTCCTGCAACAAGCGTAAATATACCAAGCGAAACAGTCTATAATATAGTAGATGACATTGACCAAACAGAAGGAAACGCTGCTGCTAAATATATTACAAGAAAAGTCAACCTAAATAATCCGTCTGATCGTCTAGATATATTCTTGAGTCTAAATCGTCCTTCTGAAAATGCCAACATAAAAGTATACGTCAAGTTTGGCTATGATACAACTTCAAGTGATGATAGCTTAACATGGGAACTTGTAAACCCAGTTAAAAATCCTCCAGTATCATCAAATGCATTAGACTATAAAGAAGTAGAATATGTCGCGAATCCACTTACAGACTTCGTTTCATTCCAAGTAAAAATAGTAATGCTGTCTCCAAACATAGTTGAAATTCCAACAATTCGTGATTTTAGAGCAATCGCAACAATATAAAATGTCAGATCGAATAAAGATAGACGCAAATGATTCGCTTGAAAGAGATGTTTTTTCGAGCGCTATCTTAAATAATAATACTAGTGCGTATATTTCTGCTAGAAATCGTAAGAAAAAGGCTATTCAAACCGAAAATACTATAAACGAACTCAAGGCGCAAATAGAAGAACTTTTAATATGGAAAAGCCAAGTTGAAAATATTTTAAATAAAAATGTAATAAATACTATTAACGATGGATAAAACACAAATTATAAATTTTTCTGAGTTTGCCAACGATACTATCAATGGCATCCAAGTCACGGATACGTTTGACTCTTGGAGAAAAAAGACAAATGGTCTAATAGAAAAAGTCATTGATGTTGATCAGAGATTAGTTCCATTTTATTCATATCTAGATGATAGACCGACTGTAGTTTTTATCAATGAAAAGCAAACTATAACTGGAACAAAAATATTTGCTGCAGGTTCTAAAGAAGATCCAATTTTAAAGATAGGTGATCATGGTATCTACAACAATGGATACGGCATATGCATCGATAATCTAGTAGTAGAAAGCTTAGATGTTACTGGAACCAAAGTTAAAATGGGCAAGACAAGTTATATATTGCCCATAACTGATCCTACTGAAAATAGTATCTTAACTAAAACTGGAAATAGATTATCTTGGGAAAATTACAATACAATCGTTGATATCGTAAAGCAAGAAGGCACGGTAAAGATACTAACTACAAATGAAATTTTGCCTGTAGGGACTATAGTCTCTCATTCAGTAAGTGTTGCTCCTAACAAGTGGTTAGCATGTAATGGAACACGATTTAGAGGAGCAGACTATCCAGATCTAGCCAAGACCATACTCAATACATACGGAAATATCTACACTACCGCTACAGGAAGCATTCAGGCTACTCAGGTAAAATATAGTGATGGCTATTATTATACCCTTCCAAATATTGAAGGAAGGTATATTATCAAAGCAGAAAAAGATGACGTTATAAACACGATGATAAATCGTGGAAACGTTGTGTCATTCCTTAACGAAGCTGGAGATCATGTTTCTACGATCGACATGCTTACGGGTGGGACTACTTCTCTACAGCTAAACTATGATCATACTCTCAAGGTAAACGAAAACCGAGAACTTGGAATCGCTATAGATTCTATATCTGAAAAAGAATTACAAGTTAATAGTGTAACTCCTAACAAACTTTCTATAGGTGGTCCTTCATGGGATGCTGTTACTTCAGAGTTGTTTATCGGAACCGATCCTACTACTAGAAAACGAGTCGCAACAGAAGACTATATAACGCAAATTTTAAGTCGTAAGGGATCTGTCGCTAAACTCGCAGAAAAATATTCTAGCAGTAGATATAGTTCTCCTGGTAGTAATCTAGATTTTTGTTATATCAGTGATAGCGGTACAATTATCATAAACGGTGATAATACTGGAAATCGTTTTGGCTATGCTGATAAGTACGCACACACAGAATTGCATTTGCCGAACAATCGTTTAGCTAGCACACTACACGTTCTCTATGATAGCATCGCGGTGTTAGACACGGTTGGTGAACTTTGGTTTATGGGACAAAATCGTTATAACATGTACAACCGTGTGCCAAATCCTGGAACTACGGTTAAAGAATGGACCAAAGCATTTACTCAACTATACGGATACTCGACTGGAAACAAGATCAAACGCGTTATAACTTCGAGCGAGCCTCTACAAACAAATACCATAGCAGTAATCGATACGTCAGATCGTCTTTGGATTGCTGGTAGAAATAGATACGGCGTAAATGGAAACTTATCAACTACACCTACTTCAGATAAAACACAAGGAGAAACTACTCCAGTATTAAGCGGAGCGAGTGTAGATGAAGTTATCTTGGTTGGAGGAGATGCGGTAGCTCCTGGAGGAACAACACAAGCATACGAAACCATCTTAGTAATTACTAGTGATGGACAATTAAAGGTAGCAGGCTATGGAAAACAGGGATTGCGCGGGGATGGTACTGATAGCGATACATACACATCGTTTAACAATACCACTTCAATACAATACAGCGGAGCTGCTCTAAATCTAGTTGGCAGTAAACTTTTTGCAACCGGTCAAGGACTTAATCAAACCGTCTATCTATTAGCACAAAACGGTTCTCTGTTATATTCTTGGGGTTCTGGAGCAGGAGTTATGGGCAACTGGCCAAATCCAGCTGTAATATACAAAACCCCGCAGCTAGTTTGGGATGCCAATAATTCTAATGTCAATAATTCTGCATATAAAAGAATTATTGATAAAGTTTATACTACTAATCATTCTGCTGTTGCAGCTACATATATTTTATGTCAAACTCTTAGAACCGTTGCGCAGAGCGGCAGTACATTGTCTATAAGCGGAAGCGCATCCACTAAAGCTGGCATGAGCGTTGCTATTAGTGATGACGGCACTACGATTGTATTTGGCGGAGCGGCAGGAAAATCAAACTGTAAAGTTGCGGTATATAAGCTAGTAGGAACTGCATGGCAACAAAGAGGACCATTGTTATCTGCTCCGACGAATGCGAATGAAAGCTTTGGTGCGTGTGTGGCTATCAGCGGAAACGGAAATGTAGTAGCAGTTAGCAGTCCAGACTATAATGCAAACTCAACGTCAACAAACCCAAATGGTGCTGTTAGACTATATGAGTATCGTGAAGTAGATAATGTTTGGGTTCAAGTCGGAAATACTATCATCGGTGATAGAACTGAAAGACTTGGCATGCATGATGGCACAGTTTCTTTAAACGTTGATGGAACAATATTGGCCGTAGGCGCTCCGTACTATACAAAATATATAGATTCTTCAATCTATACTCATTACGGCAGAGTAAAAATTTATAAGTTAAATTCAAATACCTGGTCTCCTCATGGAGGAACCACGGATGGCAAAGGCATAATTTCGGTGTCTAACCGTTATGATTATTTTGGCTATGCTATTAAACTAAGCAGTGACGGCACACGCATCGCTATTAGCGCTCCAGGAAATAATGGCAATGAAAACAACGTAAGACTTAGAAACTGGCTAGACGTGTTTTTCTATAGAAGATGGTGGGTCAGAGACTATTGGGGTGATAATCGCGGTGCGATTAGAGTATTTTCTTTAAATGGCACTTCATGGGAACAGTTAGGTTCTACAATTTATGGTAGCCCATACGAAGAAATAGGCAGAACTCTATCTCTTAGCGGCAATGGTACGACTCTTGCATATAGCGCTAGAAAAACTAGTACAAACACAGTAGTTCGAGTTAATAGACTTGTAGATCAAACATGGAAACAGCTTGGTCTAGATATTAGCAGCGGATCAAACAGCAATGACTTTGGAGCATCTATAGCTCTATCTGCTAATGGCACTATTGTAGCCATAAGCGCTCCTGACAGTAGCAGTTCTTTAACTGGAAAACCATCAGGCAGAGTTACTCTTTTCGGTTTATCGGGCAGCAGTTGGTTTAGAGTCGCAGATAATATAGATGGCACATATAACGCTAGTGAAGATTTTGGAGCATCTATTGGTTTGAGTTCTGGTGGAACAAGGTTAATAGTCGGTTCTCCTGGTGTCAACAATGTTAAAGTTTATACGATATCTAACTTTAATGTTAGTATTAACCCTCAAATAACAGAACTATGGTGTGTAGGAGCCAATACAAACGGAAAATTTGGTGGTCTACAAGGAGCAGATACTGACAACAGATTTTTAGAAACAGAATTACCTTCAAACTATCTAATCAATGATTTTTGGTGCGGCAACGGATACAGTAAAAATACTGTCAACTTTATCAAAGCCTTAAACAAAGACGATAGCAAATACTATCTCTTTGCAGCTGGTGAAAATTCTAACTTTGAAACAGGAGTTGGTTCAAACACACAAATAAACACATTTACTCCTATTAACCTTTCGTCAGATATTGTTGAGAAAATAATAGACGTTCAGTCTGTCAGCAACTATAAGGGTGATGGTAAGTATACTGTTCTGCACCTAAATGATGGCAGACTATACTTTACGGGTCATAATAAATATATGATAGATCCTAACTTGCCGCATCTTTTCTATCGTTCACACTTCACACGTATTAAATAATATATGCCTGCCTATAATAAAATTATTTTAAAAAATAGTTCTGTAAGTGGAGCGATTCCTCAGCCAGCTTTCTTAGAATACGGCGAGCTCGCATTAAACTATGCTGATGGATATTTGTACTATAAAGACTCTGATAATCAGGTTATTATATATGGAGATCATGATAGCGCTGTAGCTGCAACTCCAAATACAAAAGTAAAGCGCGATAACTTTGGTTCTATCTTTGCAAGTGCTCTTACTATAGTTCCTAATGATACTGTTCCATATATTGGTGTTACCGCAAAAAGTATAACCACGTTTGGTGCGATATCTAGCACAGTTAGCGGAACATATTCTCATGGTTTTTATTCGGGTGATAGATTGAAGATGGCTGTACAGCGAGAAAACGGCAGCTTACATTTTCACTATGAAACTAATGGAATAGATTATCCATATACAATATTACAGGCAAATACGCCTAATGCCAATCAAGTTTATACACTAACATTACCAAAAATTACTGGCACCCTAGCTATTGCAGACACTGATGACGGCTTTATCAATACTGAAAGTATCATAGGTTTGCGCGGAGAGCTTGACGGAATCATTACTGATATTGCCAGTCTCACTGCTGCGTTGTCTATTGAACCAGACAGCACTACTAGTGGAAAAATTATTTACGTCGATAGCGTGATCGGAAATGATACACGAACAAACATTACAAAATATACCGATACTTTTCCATTTAAAACTATTGAAGCAGCAATAAACGCTTCAGTTGGTGATAGTATTACTATCGATGATAGTTCGATAATTGGATTAAACGGTCTTCAAGCAACAGTAAATTTAAATAACCATGGTCTAATTAGCGGAAAAATAATTAGCGTTTCTGGAAATACAAATACTCCTATAAATGTAACTGACGCAGTAATAACAGTAGTTTCGAAAGATGTGTTTACCTATCAAACCACTGTTTCTGGCAGTGGAGAAGGTTCTGGAACTACTGTTATTACCATTAAAGATGAAGCCGATTTAATCTATGTTAGAAGCGGAAACTATGCCATTTCTAGTCAAATTTCTCTAAACGGAAAAGGAAACATCTATTGTGAACCGCATACTAATATCTATGTGTCAGGCGCAGCAGCCGCTTTTAGTTTATCAAGAAACGAAAGCAAAAGAATAAACGGCTATGCTAACTTTACGATAGCCGCGACTGCAGGATTGATTTCTCAAAGTGACGGATCGATTGATATGCAGTTTAACAGCGCAGCAGGAACATCAAGCGGTATGCTATTTAGTATAACTGGCGGTTCATTCGTTGGAAAGTTTTCAACCATAAATACCCCAAATGCAAATGCGTTTATATTACAGAATGCAGCAAACTTGACAGTTCATGATTCGTATGAAGTAAATTGCATAGAATTTTTAGAATGCACAAGCACTGGCAACGTCAATATAGATTTGCTAAAGATCAATGGAAATAGCGCAGATACAATAATTCGTGTAGCGAATGCCAATACTTTCTTGTATAGAGGAGCAGATTGTACAAATTCTGCTGGCTCTGGTTCATGCGTTATATTTGCATATACAAACTCTGGAAACGGTCCAACACTACGAAACGTAAGACTGCGTGCGTCTGGCACTCCATTAGTTTGTAATAATAATGGAACGTTTAGAGACGTCTTCTTAGATTGTGTAAAGATAAATAGTATCGTAACGACAAACCCAAGCATATCATCTTCAAACAAACTTACACGAGTTTATAGTGCAAATACATGCAGCAACGTCTTGCCTCATACGTCTATAATAATAGATGGAAACTATAATGTTATGTCAAAACTATTTTAATAATTATGCCAGCCAATCTTCCAACAAATATAGGTCCATCTACACAGCATAATAATTTACATGTCACTGGATATATTTCTGAATTAAACGGAAATAGCTTTCAATGGAACAATGCGTATCTAAACCTTTTCGGAGCAGAATATTCTCCATTAGGAGAAAGCTTCAACTCTATCGTTAGCGGAAAGATAGCTAGCATATCATGCAACAGTGATGGTAATATAGTTGCTGTCACGACCGAACAAAGTTCTACAGTAAACGTTACTAAAATCTATAAATTTGATGACGTTAGCTATGTCTGGTCACAAATCGGCGGAGACATAACAGATGAACTTGCATCTGACAAATCTGGCTATAGTACTGCTCTAAACGCTTCAGGAAATCGAATCGCGGTCAGTTCACCATATCATGATGACGGTGGGCCATCTACTAATAATCGTGGAAAGGTTCGCGTATTTGAATACAACGGCACAACATGGAATTTATTAGGAGGGTCTCCAGTTGTATTAAAAGGAAAACTTACTGGTGATCTTTTTGGTTGGAGCGTAGATCTAAATGATGCCGGAGATATAATCGTCGTAGGCTCTCCTAACAACGATCCGGGACAAACTGTATTTAATAATGATAACAAAGGATCTGTTCGTGTTTGGACATTCAACGGTACAGCTTGGATTAGACTTGGCACTGACGTACAACTTGACGGAGAAGTCAACGGCGATCAGACAGGATGGAGCGTAGCGATAAACGCAGTCGGTGATAGAATCGTCGTAGGTGCTCCGTATAATGACACTGCTGGAAATGATAGTGGATACGTAAGAGTCTTTGAATGGAACGGAACCGCATGGGTTAAACTTGGATCTAATATAGCTGGCTTGGCAGCAGGTGATAATTTTGGAGCTGTCGTAGACATAAACGCGCTAGGCGACATAATAGCCGTAAGCTCTCCTCTTAGCGACGTGTTAGGAACTAACAGAGGTAAAGTCGATATCTATAAATGGAACGGATCAGATTGGTCTAAGCTGGGCGATAGTCTAAGTGGAGAACTTGATAACGATCAATTTGGCAGTAGTATGTCTCTAAATGCTACAGGTGATCGAGTTATCGTTGGTTCTAAACTAAATGATTCAGGAGGAACCGACAGTGGTCATATAAGAATACATCAATGGGACGGAGCCAGATGGGTAAAATTTAGAGATATTGATGGCATAGCGACAAGCGAACAAGCTGGAACGTGTGTAGCTATAAATGCTGTCGGAGATATCATCGTTTCTGGAGCAGTAAACTCAGTAAAAAGTTTTTCAAATTCTCCTAAATATCTTTCATCAAAATGGAACAATAACATAACTGGAAAAGTTATATACGTTGATGCGCTACGCGGTACTGACTATAGAATCAATACAAGCAAATATAATGAACACGTTCCGTTCTCTACAATTAAAGCTGCAGTAGATGTCTCTGCAACAGGAGATGTTGTGTGTGTTCGTGCTGGCAGTTATACTATAAGTTCAACACTAAATTTAAACTCAAAGGGTGGCTTATATTTTGAAGCTGGAACGACAGTCAACGTGGCTAACAACGTTTTAGCATTTAGCTATAGTCAAGCTAGCGGTTCAACCGCAATAGCTGGTCATGCAAAATTTATACTTGGAAACAGCACAAGCGCAATGTTAAACGTGTCAGGCGGTAATAGCGCAACACAATTTACTCTCGAGTGTAACACCATTCAAGGCGCAACCTCGACTGCTAATATATTTACGTCTGTCGCAGGAGTTTTAAATGTTGATGTTAGATATATCATTGACACACCAACCGCAAATGCGTTTAATTTGTCTGCAACTTCTCGAGTTATAGCGAAATGCCCAAACATAATATGCAATAAATTTTTAATTGCAGACTGTGATGAAGCTTCTTCATTTGAATGTGATTGTGACTATGTTAGATTTAATAACACGACTGTAGGCATAGACATCTCTTCAATTGGCACTACTGTTTTTAATATTAAAAATTATAGCAACAGCGGAACTACAGGAATAGGATTTAGATGCTTATGGGATACAGACAACGATTCTAATATAGAAGTTCATAACTTTAACGATATGAAATGGTCTACCGCTCAAAGTGCTGCAATCTTTATATCTAGCCCAGATGCAACTCCTACAAATAAAAAGTTTATCTTACGAGGAACTAATATTATAAAAACAACTGCTAACAATAGTATAGCAAGTGATGTTGCAATGGATATATTAACTACAACTACATTTGCCTCTACCGGAGCAAACGGAAACATAACATTTAAAATAGGCGACTTTACTGTAGACCCGCTGGTATCAGATCTTTAATAACACACATTTATGAGTCAAAAAAGCATATATAACGACGTAGCTA
>OCVQ010000431.1_pt1 | contig 39344 bp, 45 predicted proteins | sample 1539061 | NCBI WGS metagenome assembly OCVQ01 (sample SAMEA3355526, study PRJEB22509) | marine metagenome | biome: marine; feature: river plume; material: water | place: USA | collected 2010-08-08 | depth 0.5 m | reverse complement strand
GGAGGAGGTGGGGGAGGAGGCGGTGGTGGCGGTGGTGTAATAATTGTTTCAATGATTTGACTATTTGACGTTACAGTAGTGTCAGTTGAACTAGTAACTTCTAAAATTCTAGTACTTACAACGTCTCTTTGTCTTGTCTGCAATATTCCTGCCGAAGTGAAATTTTGCTTACCATATGTGGTGGCATTTGGAAAATTCACTTCCGTAATATCAATTAATATGAAACTTTTAGTATGTGCATGAAACTTAAGATTGGATGTAGAAGGTATAAAGAAAGAACCTGTTACAGTACCATTTGCGTCAGTTATTAAATCAGAAGGTCCCTCTGGATGTTCCAGAATGTTGTTATATCTATTACCATATGTTTGAGGATTATCAGCGTTTCTAACAAAAGTTTCGGCTCTACACCAGTCGTCAACTGGAAAATCGTCAAAAAATGGAAATACTTGAGTGTCGGGTCTAAACCCTTTTCCACTAAAATAAACTTTTATTGATCTCATAAATGGTATAGAAGCAACTTGTAGAAGGCGATCGCCAACTACAGATCTAATTGTTGTTGAACCAGTTATCGTATTTGTGCCTGTAGTAGTAGTTGTAGTAGTAGTTTCTACTATATTTCTTATTCTACTATTAACTCGCACTGTTTCTGTACTGGTATCGCTATAAGATCCTATGATAACGGTATTGGTGTTACTGCCAACATTTAAACTATCAACTGGAGTTCCACCCCAATTCCAATCATGGGCACCCCATAGATAAGCACCGCTTGTATCTAGGACTGTATTATTTGTTACACTATCTGGTATATATTCGCTTTCAATCCAGTTATCACTTGATGGAGATAGTGTAATATGACCTTCAAATCGCATTCCCCAGAAAGGAGTAACATTTTCTGTACCACTAGCCACATCCTGATTGACATACGTGCGGTGACCGTATTGCAGATAAATGTTATCCCCTCTTTTAACAACATTAAGATTGCCAGCATTGTCAGAGTCATATGCAAGATTTACAGCTTGAGTTATGCCTCGAGGTCTCATAAACTTTTTAGCCGGCTCAATAGAAGCACTATGATTAGGATCACCAACATCTGTGAAGAAATGGTCAACAAAATTATCGACAAAGAATCCAGATTTAGTTCTATTATTACCATCAGAATCTAACACGTTATAATTAGCCGTATCAAGTTCTAAAAGGCTAAGTGAAGTAAGTTCTTCTAAAGCTGCGACACGATCTTCCAATCTGCCGATTGATTGCATAGTATAATGTCTATGTTCAACTGGAGTTGAAAGTAAATCTTGATAATTTAAAGTGTATGGATATAGCGTAATTCTATATAAATCTAAAGCATTATCTGGTGTTACAGGATATTGCGGATTTAAAGACTCTGACCCAGAAATATATGAAAGTAATCCATTTGTAGATGCTATAATTTTACAAGATAATGCATTATAATATGAGATATCAGATGTAATAGTATCATTTGGCTGAGGTAATTCGTTTATTATAGCCCCAACTGAAAATGTTCCACTAGAATTGACTACTGGTCTAAAATCCAATACGTCTCTTAGGTTAACGATAGAACCATCCGGATAAGTATGATTAGGAATATTCTCATAAGAAACTTGACCATCATATGAGTTTACGGCAAAGAAATCGCCAGAAACACCATGAGAGAAATAGTCATATTTAACCACTACTGGATATGAAGGTACCGATTGTCCAGATCTAAGGACTAATCTACCTAATCCATAATAGTTATCTCTTTGGCCATTATCGCGAATAAATCTCGATGATACGCTAGTACCGCCTACAGTGTCTCTAGTGATAGAAGTGAAACTATAAATGTCAGGTTTAGACAAATTAGCATAAATTGTACCATTACCGTCTGAATCCCAATCACCAGTGGAAATAGTATCAATTTGTTCGGTATTAAGTGTTTTAGATCTTATGCTACCATTTGCTTTATTTACGTATCCAAGTACTTCGATACTTGAAGCACCACCCAACCCACTAATAGTAACGCTAGTTGTTCCAACGCCAGTAATAGTTGCACTAGTATAAACGTCACTGTCATCTGCTGAAATAATCCAGTCATTTGTGTTTGCAAATGTTTCGCCAGAAGCCGAAAGGGTTAAAGATGCAGATCCAGTGGTAACTGAAGCAGTAAATCTTCTTTGAGTTGCAAGTGAGATGTCGGTTAAATTCTTAGGACGTGAATTTGGCAGATCCATCAATAATGTATTGTATTTAGGATCTTTTAATACTGCTTGACCAAGTTCAAGAACTAAATTCATATAGTCAGATACGCTAGTCCCAATACTTCTGACGCTTCTGAAGTTTTGCCCAGAATTCATAGAAACTTCAAAAATGTGAAGTCTATATACCCCAGAATTATCTTCATCTACGGCTCTAATTCTTGCAGTACCAATGGTAGAGCCGCCATAATTTGTAGCATTACGCAAATTCACTTGAACAAAGGTATTAATATTTGGAAGCCCTTGACTAGTGGTTCCATCTACAAGTATATAATTACCAAGAGTAAAAGCGGTTACTTCGTTATTAATTGTAGTAGTTGTTCTAGGTTTATTAACCGATATTACTTTAGAGTTAATTGTTGCAACTCTATAACCGTCCACGTATGCTACACCAGGTTGTATTGAAATATCAAGTTTACTAGCATCATCTAAATTATCAGTAAATGTCAGCATAAATGGTTTAACTATATAATCACCAGATTCTTCGGCCGTACGTACAGCCATAGTATCTCTTATAATATTGTAATTTTCTTCTTGAGCTGGTTTTTTAATATCGGCAAGTATGCCATTAACAATTTTACCAACATACACAAAATTTTGATCAGCTGTTATTAAAGATCTTAGCGTTAATATTAAAGAAATTTTATATCTATCAGCGCCCGGTGCAGAAGTATTTGGTAAAGCCCCAGAATTATCGTAAAGAGATGTGTCATCATTTGCCGTAACAATAGATTCATTAATTAAAAATCCAAAATCGTCAGTGATAGTGCTTTGATATTTTGAAGCTAATATAGTTTGCTTAGGGCTAAATACAAATCTACCTGTTGCGTAATATACGCCTTCATTATTGGTTAGAAAAATTCCAATTCCAGTAGCTGGGTTTAAAGTGGTATTTGTAGTTTGAAGTGTTAAAGTTACAGAGCCATTTGAGATATTTTCGCCAGGTTGAAATTCAGTATTAGTTCCGTTTGAATTGGTATAGGTAATATAAATTGTACCCGGATCAGTACTTGTAGCTGCTACTACATATGTAAGAATTCCTGAAACTCCACTGGTATTACCAGTAAACGTGGTTTCTAAAATCGTAGAAGTATCAGTGGGTAGAGTATTTGAAGTTTCATTTAATTTAAAAAATCTACCATTATTTGTGGAAAATCCACCAGATTGAACAATTGCGCCATCTTTAAATATATTATTTCCAAATCTGGTCATTTCAGATTGGACTATAGTCTGAAGTTGCGTCAGTTCACGAGCTTGAACAGCCCTACCATTATTAAATAGTATGCGATGAAAACCGGCACTATCTTGAAAATCATCTCTATAAGTTTCAAGAAAGGAGTTTTGAATTACTTGATCTACCATTCGTTATAAGCCCGTTTATAATTGTATTATTATTTTTAAATCTTCAGTTTGAGAAGATGATCTCTCAATTGCGGCGCGATTATCAATATAGAAAATTTCACCTGTGAACTTATTTATATCACCGATACTAAGCGCTGAATTAATAACACCTGAACCTGAACCATTTGTTTCAGTTAATGATTCTCCATCTTGAAATGCTTTAAATCCAGTTAATGTATCTTGATGATAGTAAATTGTATCTGAATCAAATTTGTCAATATATGCCTTTGCGCCAGAGGTTCCACCTAAAATAGTTTTATCTGCAGTGAATGTTGACGATATAGAAGCCAAAGTCATATAGTTTAATGCGGATGCTGTAGCATTTGTAATTAAAGCATCAGCTGAGTCTAAAGGATTTTTTATAATAGCAACTTGTCTAAAATCTTGGCCAATAATGAAATCATCATTTTCTGCCCCAGAAGGTTTCGTATTAAACATCATTGCTGTCGATTTAAGGTCGATAACGGAATTTGCCCCATAACCATTTCCTGGTGCAATATTCACTCTTGCTGTCGCCCCAGTTCCTCCACCGCCGGAAAAAACTATTTCAGCATAATTATAATCTTGACCTGGAACAAACAGCACGCCTGCTGCAGAGTCTTTCATTTCCACCTTCACGACTGCACCACCGCTAATTGATGCAAAGGCTGTTGCCCCTGTTCCATCGCCTATAACAGTTGCGGTTGGTATGGAAGTATAACCAGATCCACCAGCAGTAACAGTAACACTTGAAATTTGGCCTTTTATAGCCGCCTGTTGAATTGCATATTGTTCCTGAGTCAATGCTGGATCTTCAGGACCAGCTGAATCTATAAGTCTAACTGGAATATAGTTAGCAGAGAGATACGAATTGGCTCTTATAGCACTGATAGTATAAAGATACTTCCAAACATAACCATCAGATGTCCTAAATGCAGAAGTTGAAACTCCAGATGGCTTTACGCTAGATACGACTGATGCCCCAGTTGCATCTTTACCTTGCTGTAAGCAAATATAAACACCGTTGGTATCAGTTAATACGTAATAGGAATTTGTTGGATAACCAACTTGGTTATTATCATAAGCTGAATAGGTCGTACCTGATACCCAATTATTTCTAGGAACTACAAAAGAGACATCTTCAGCTTTTTTTAATGACTGTAATGATAATCTTAAATTTCTCTCTTCTCTAAGAGAATTTGTAGGTATAACAACTGTATCTGAAGAATCCCACTGTTGTGATCTGCCTATCCCAACATAATAATGTTGCGTTGCTGATGCAACGTCATCTATAATAGACTGAACAAATTTTCTTTTAAAACTATCTGTAATGATTGCCATGTGTTTATCCTATTACGCTACCGTTACTTGGCTTTGATTTCCAATGAGGTACCAATTGTTTCCATCCCAAATAACCTGGCATCCATCATATTGCGCTAAGGCAAAAGTGGTACCTTGTGCAAAACTTGCTGGAGTTACTGTGGCAGTACCAGCGCCTCTATTTGTAAATATTTTATATTCGCCAACTACTGTACCATTAGCTAAAGAAACTGCTAATGCTGATCCGCTATTACAGATTATATATGTCGCCGCAGTTGATGCAGCCCCCGCCGTAGTAATTGTTGAAGATGTATAAGCTGCTTTTGCAATTTCAACTGAACCAGTACCCTTGCCAGCTAATTTGACCGTAACATTAGTATCTGTACCAGAAGCAGTGATAGTAGGTTTATTACCAGTTGCAGCATTTGTTAATGTAACTTCATTTACTGCAGATGCAGTCGCAGTAACTTTAATTAATTCTGCACCATTTGCATCATCAACGGATGTGGTAATACGGGGAGTAGTTAATATAGGTGACGTTAATGTTTTATTTGTAAGTGTTGCCGGGTGTTTTGCGAAAAGTATTGTATCAGAATCTAAAAGATCTGGAAAATTGATAATCATATCGGTTCCAGAATCGACAACACCTTCATAATGAAAATGGTAATAACCGGTTCCTTCAACACCATGAAGTCTTAAATCACCATCAATTTTAGTTTCATGTAAATGCTTTTTATAGAGACTTTGCTCTGCTGTTGTCAATACTACTTCTCCACTTGAATCTGGAAAAGTTATAGTATTATCTTTAGTAGGGTTAATTACTTGAAGAACTGTTTCATAATCATCAGTTGAAGTACCTTCAAAAACAATGGTATTATTAGTGAATGTAATCCCAGTAGATAAAACATCACTATCTCCACCAAGTCTTTGGAAGATTTCTACAAAATTCTCATTGATTTTTTGACCAGCACTACGGAGTGTGTCGCCTGTACCGTCATTCGCGGTGGTGCCAATGCTGATATTTTGTCTTGTCATGACTAATCCCTGTTAAGTTTAATCTATTTATATGAAAAGTTAGACTGAATCTAGATATTGATAGGTATTATTAGCTGAATCCCAATAATCAAATATTGATTGATCCATTGTTTCTAGTGTATTTGACATATTGACAGATTTAATAATACCATCTGAATCTTGGTCAAACGTTGGCGCATTTTCATCAATAGCTTCAATAATACTATTATATTGATCGTTGATTTCGCTAATAGTCCAATCGGAAATGCTGGATATCATTCTATAAGGATTAACTCTTTCGGCATAAAGGTCGGAATCGGCATCATCAGCAATAATAACAGTTAATGGAGAGAATGTTATTGTAGCAACAGAGGCACTGTTTTCGAATGTAATAATACCAGCACTTGAGTCTTGAATTGATATGGGCATATCGCCTATAGCAAGATTGACTGTAGTTTCCACGAAAATATCGCCGGCCAAATACCAACCAGCTGGGTGAACAAATCTCTTATAAAGAGTTTCCCATCTTGCAATAGGTATACCTGATTTAATTAAAATAGAATGAATCTGATATCTTTTATCATCTTGAATATATCTTAAGGAGTCAGGGCCAATTAAAGATTCATTTACAATAAAAATATTTCTTTTTGGATATTCTATTTCAACGTTTTCATTATAAAATCCTCTGAAAAAAAGCTTTGCAGAATTAGCACTGCCTTTTTCTCTATAAAAACTAGCAAATAGTTTTGCCACTAATCTTGGATTAATACTAAAATCAGCTGTATTTACTCCCATACCAATTTCATCAAATATATTATCAAGTTGAGTTAAAAGATTTGAATTTAAATCTCTTGCTTGATATATCGAACTAATAAAATAACTAAATCCTTCATCATCCTTTTCCATATAGTCATAATAGGCTTCTAAGAATTCCACAAGATTAGGATATTCCGTAGCATAATGCTCCGGCAAAATTTCTTTTACTTTGCTGGAAATAAAATTAGCTGGGATTCTATTTAGGAATTCTAAAGTGTGCGACATTATAGACTAATCCTAATTCTTTCATAGTCAATTTGAGCGGAAGAGTATGAATTAGTAGTATCTAAACTTAAAACGAAATTTCTTAGTGGTCGAATAGTACTCTGATTTGCAGGTATAGCTGAAATTTTCATTTCAGTTAAAGAACCAAACAACGCAGTTGGCGCAAATCCTATAATATTTACTATTCCATTTAGTGCATCATATGATCCAAGATTGGTAACTAATACTAATTGATCAGCAACAGTTACGACTTCAAGAACGTTACTATTTAACCTATTTCGTATAATACAATTTTGCCCTAAATAGGTGAATGTATTAGAAGTAATTACTCTTGTGTCATATAATGGAGCTGAAAGTTCTACTGGAAATACTATTCTATAAGCATTCGATTGAGCTAATGTTGGAGCAAATCTCATTTGCACTTTCACATCCATTCTAGAGTTAAGAATAGCTGTAGGCAAATCATCAATCTCTGCTAATATATTCGATCTTCTGAATACTTTATTAAATTTATCTAAATTCGTAGTAAAGTAATTTGATATTAGTGTATTTACTTGATTTTCAACTGAACTCACTGTAGCATTAGTCAGTGCTGGATTAAAATTGAAAAAAGTGGAAGTTTCAATATAGCAAACTTTAGCATCTTCAAATGTAGTATCAATAGACATAATTGATCTATTTTCAGATAAATCAGTAATAATGCTATTTTTAATATTATCTTTCACACTTGTAGTTATGCCATCTTTATAATTTAATGAAACGTAAACTTTTCCGTAGTTTGGCGGTATATTATCCTCACCTCCCCAAGCAGTAACATCTTTTAAATAACTTCCATAATTGGAATTAATAAGAGCAATATAATCAGTCGCAGTGACCAATCTATTTTGGGCGGCAAACTGAATAGGAGCATTTGCTTTAATAGAAGCAATAGTTTCTTTATCTGCTCCACCTGCAGATCTCGATACAGTAGTCGCTCTTAATGTATAGTTATTACTATTTACTGTTACTGCAGTTTGAGGGCTAAATATTCTAGCACCATTTCCACTAGTAGCATTTGTAGACAAATAAGTTACTACGATGAATTCACCAGCTGCAGGTTTTTTACCTGTAACTGTACCATCTCCAAAATAAAGCTCATAGTATCCATTAGGAGATTCTCTTAATAGATAATTTGTTGAAGTTGGAGATACTGAAATTGACTGTGAATATGGCAAGTATGTATCATACAAACTTGAATTTCTGTTTCTATACACCTTTACAACTACAGTTGATGAGTCAACATTTTCATCAGGAATAATATAAATTGGATTCTCATTTGAAGATACTAAGAATGATTTAGTTTTCAAGGCTCCTTCATAGATTGATATATCATAACTACCAGTTCCGCTTTGGAATTTATAAAGTCCAGTTCCATCATCTGTTGCACTATAAACTTCATTAGTCCAGAAGGTATACGTAATATCGTCAATAGTAGTAGTAAACCTTTGATTAGTTGGAAGCGTAACTGATATCGGTCTTCCAGTATCAGAAACGCTAATGGAAAGATTTACAACAGCACTTGCTGCAGTTTTGGATCTTGGAGTATATCCCAAACTTTCAGCAATTGCTAGCACTGAACCTCTTAGTTGAGCAGTGTTTAAAAATGCTTCATTTAAAGCAAAGTTTGTAATTAGCGCATTATAATGAGTATTATAAGCTAAAACATCTAAAATACTATCTAATGCTGAAGCTTCAAAGTCATAATCAGAAAATTCATTTGTAGCTAAAAAATGGACTTTTAAAGCTTCTTTGATTCTAGCAAAATCAAGTTGTGTGGATTCTATACTAGTTGCCATTTATCTTAGCCTTATTACTGTTGTTTCGAAAGTAATGGTTTCTGATGTATTTACTACCTGAAATTCTACTTTAACTCTTGCTGTATTATTATCTGGTTGAATATTTGGCTTAATAGATAAAAGTTTTGCCCTAGGTTCAAAGTTTTTTATAGCCGCAGCTATATGCTCTGTCAATAAAATATTAGTTTCATCTTCGGCCAATTCAAATAATAAATCGTTTAATCCACCGCCAAAAAATGGGTTAAATGGTTTTTCTCCAACATTCGTTAATAACAGATTTTTAACCGCTTGCTTAACAGCAGCAGCATCTGTCTTTTTATAGACATCCCCTGATGGTTTTTTAGTAAAAGTAAGATCTAAATCCGAATATACTTTATCTCTAGAAGTTACTAAACTTCTAGTTTGTAAATCGCCATCTTCTGCTGCAAAATACTTTCTGACCATTTTCTTCCCTAGTTTAGTATATTTATATGGTTTCTAAGTATCAAATCACATTAATAGTTCTTGATGTGGCTAAATATTCATCATAAGATTGTGCCAATGAAACTCTTCCACTAGAATTTGTGGCTAACCAATATTGTTGATTATTGTAAACAAAACTAGTCCCATTTTTAGATGTATTTCCGGCGTAAGCTGAGGTAATATGGGAAGAGAATTCACCAAAATTATTGAATCTTCCAGTTAAATCTTCAGGATTACCAGTATATCTAGTATTAGGTGTAGCGTTTGGCGTGCCATCATCAAGTTCATCATTACCATCATTCACGTCTGGGCCGCCATCTCCAATTTCACCTTCACTAATTTTAGGATTTTTTGGACCAATTTTAATAAACTCCTTACCCTGCGATTTATTATTAAAAAGAGTTTCAGTTTCCATTTTAAAACTTGCAGTAAAGTCATCGTTAATTGCAGGCATGATGACAATAACCTGAGCATTTGGATCTTCTGCTTGTCCAACTGGATCATACTCATCATAATCTAAAATAATCTTATCATATCTTATATTAGCTGATAACCAAACAGCTAAATCAAAAGTCTTATCCCTATCAATAATTCCATTCTGGCCGATAAGTTCATATACAACCGCGCGACCCTGGGATCTTAAATCTAAAATTCCATCTGGAGTAATTTTTTCCTTTGGTTCTTTTAAATATACGCCTTCAACAATTTCAATATTATATCCTTTAAATATATCTTTATTGTCGCGTATTCTTCTAACAAGACTTGCTTGAGGAAGAAGATTTCTTACAATTTGTTTTCTACCATCTAATGATAATGTAGGATCAAGTTTACCGGCGTCGCCTTTACCAAATACGAATTGCGATAAAGAAATACCTCTATCTAGCAAAGTTTTAGTCGTGATTTCAGTTGCATTCTTAGGATCGTATCTGGCATCAATTGAAAGTGGAGCATTTCTATTAACGTCAGGTTTAACTCTCATTTTTGGATCTTCTGCAGCAATTGAAGGCGATCTGCCAGTAATAGTAATATTACTAGGATCCACGACGGTTTGAACACTCGTAGGCATTGGATTTTGATATTTAGGACTAATGGCCCCTGAAGATGCCTGATAGGCAGCAAAATTTTGATTGGACATATGTCCTGGATCTCTCATTCTTGCTCTTACTTCAGAAGTTCTAAGAATTTTGCTTGTTACGCCACCAGTATCTCTTGACTTATCATAAGCAGATTTTAAATGATCTCCTTGGTCAATTAAAACTTTTTGAACACCGTATCCGCCTTTATAAAGATATTCTGACATAACTGCAGAAGTGGCTTTATCATTTAATCCAGTATTATCAAATGACACGCTAGATGCAGATGTTTGACTTGCCCCGCCACCACCTACGCCAGCTGCAACGTTTGCTTCTAATGCTGATGACGCAGTTCCAAATAAATCTCCATTGAAAGCTATACTGTTAACGGTTGCTGTAGCTGTCATAGTTTTTGCATTCACAGTTTCACCTGCCCAAATACTATGACCAGAAAACATATTATAATTGTGCATGATAATATTTTCACCGCCAATATTTCCGCTAGCGCCAAATACAGAAAGGTTTTCAGCTGCAATATTGATATCAGGTGACGATTCGGTAATTCTTGCTTCAGATGACATGTTTAATGCACCTTTAGCTGCAATTATTGCAGCACCTTCTGCTGCACTTTTATCGTCACCTTTCGTATAGGTATCCCTATAACCTAAAGCTGCTGAGGTATAATTTTCTGAAATAAAATCTTGTCTACTGCCGACAACTGAAGTGTATTTGTTTCCGAAATAAAGATCCCGAGATGGACCACAAATAGTTTTTGTTTCATCCTGAGCCTGTAGGTTAAAAGATCCACCTACGTTAATATTGAAATTGCCACCAACGTTTAATGTTAAATCCCCACTGAAATGTAGTTGACCATCCCCAGTAACGATTAACTTATGTCCACCATGATTGACTTCTACTTTACCATCACCATGTGATGTGACTACCATTGTACCATCCGGGCGCATGTCCACGCCCGTACCAGAACTGTGTTTAAACAAAATCCTAGGCGTTTCAGGAGTGTCATTATATTCAATCACGTGACCGGCTAACGTTTCATGCACTTGATTTAAAGGATATTTTGTTAAAATCCCAGTACTATATGAACTTAAATCTACCCCAGGAGCAGTGCCAGCAATATTCAAATAATTACTATTGACGCTTTGCTTTGCTGAAAAATTTAATGATGTTGAGTTAGCATATTCGGCTTTAGGCATAGAACCTGAAATATCACCAAATGTTAAAGGTTGTCTAGGATATGTTTCCACGCCATCATTAGCTGAAGCTTCTGCTGCTAGTTTTCTAGCTTCTTCAACGCTTACTTCTGTATCTGCCATTTTCTACTCCATTAACCCATAATCTGTGCTAGCCATTGAGGTGGCGTTGCGCCTTCTTTACCCCAATATTTTGCGCTACCTGCGCCCGTACCTTTACCGGCTGAAATATCAACATGAAGATTTCCAGCCATATATCCAGGTCCAGCTCCTACTGCTTGTATACCTGCTGCCTTACATGCTCTAACAAATCTAAGTACATCTGCATCTGGATTACTATTTACTGAGAAATTAAGACTACTTGATCTAGATGCATCTCTATATACAGTTAAATCTGCTGCCCATCCATTATCATGTCTGACACTACCAGTCCTTACTGCTCTACTTACACCTGGAATATACCATTCTTTACCATTCTTATATCCACCGCGACTTTTACATTCAGATAAAGACATTTGTCCACCGGAAACTATAGTGGCATATAAACCAGTTTGTACACATACATTGATAAGAATGCTCATCAATTGCTTTTGAATATATTGCCCTCTTATTTTACTTTCAAATCCAGAGCAATATATTACTGTTGGAGATGTCGATAGTCCAAGATCTTCAATTCTTGGAGGCATTGTAGTATCTGTTGAAGGTACTTCAGTTTGGCCGTTTAATCCATTCATTAATCTAGGAATATCGACGCCAGGATTAATATATGAGGCCCCAGTACTGTTTGATTCCATTGCTGCTTGACCAAGTCCATATACTTGAACTCCAGGTGAAGCTATAATCAATTGTTCTAACAATCCTCTCAAAGCATGACTTTGAGCAAATGCAATAGAAGTTTCAGTTAAAACTCCAAATTCACCCCTATTGACATTATATCCGCCTACTATAGCAATTTTTATTTCAGATTCACTCCCAATTTGTTTTCCACGTTGTATTGTACCATTTTTCAAAACAATATAATGATAATAATTTTGTGGAACAATTGTGTCTTTTGTAACAAGATCGTCAATATAAGTTTCAGTCCAACCAATTTGAATACTATTAATAGGTGTCGGTGAACTAATAAGTTCAGCATAACCTTCTTCCATATTACTCATAATTCCAAAACTTAAAGCCAAACCAGATACTGGAGAAATAATATTGGTAAGACCAAGCTTATCTGTAATTGTACTTCTCACCATTGCTCCAACGCCGCCGTAAGCAAATTGTAAGTAAAGAAGTTTTTTCTCATACTTATCCGGATTAGCAATAACATCGGCTGATATATCGGATGAATATTGTAATAGTAGTAGAGCGTTTGAAACTGTACCGTAAGTTAGTTCTTGAATAATTCTATTAGCTAATTCAAATACACCATATGATGTGACCGAAAGACCAAGTGTTGCTATAACCACTAGTGGAGTTTGATGCGTATTATGCAAAGCATCTAATAATGGAACTCCAGTAATTGCTGGTATAATTGAAGCCACATTTGCATCTAAGAGACCTGTGGCATTCAATAAAGTTGCTCCAGCGATTGCATTGATTGGAGATGCCCCAGTAATAGCACTAATTCCAGCGGCGGCTCCAAGAACTCCACCGATACCTGAAGATCCACCGCATGCAAACATAAATCCTAAATTAGGTAATGGTATTGAACTGAATACGCCGGAAAGTGCTGCCAATCCAGAAGTAATTCCAGTTAAAGCCCCTAAACCAGATATTGCCCCTTCAATTGCTCCACTAATTTCAGAAGGAATAACCAATGATACGCTAGGAATAACATTTTGTGTTGCAGCTGAAATCGCCCCGAGTGCTTCAGATACGGCTAATGGCGTAGGTATAGTTAAAGCAATATTATTAAACCCTACAGTAACTTCAGACCCGGCAATTGCTCCAGCGATACTTTGTTCGGCACTATTTAAAGCAGGCATAATTTTAGATTCAGCAATTGGAACTGCAGCTGTAACTTCACCAAGTGGTCTTTGTAATCCAGGTATTTGTAACTGCAAATTGCCCATTGATGTAGTTGCACATAAAAGTGGCTTGGGCACATTAGCGGCAAGTGGGTCTGATGGAAAATCGGTAAGTGGGGAAGACAATGCCTTTATTCCATTATTTATTTCTTCCCCAGCTCTAGGTATAAGAGAAGAAACAGCGCCGACTAATGATGCTGCACAAGCTAAATTTGATGCAACTTCATTAAGTGCCGGAACTGCTCTACCGACCAAATCGACATTCATTGCTGAAAACTGTAAAGTTGCCTGATCTAATCCAAGAGTTACACTTGGACTATAGATTGTGGTATTCAAATTTTGTAAGGTTAAAGTTAATTGAATTGGATCAATCATTATATTTCCTCATTATACAGCAGTTGTAGTTGCAGCGGTTGGTGCTGTGGGAGCAGCGGCCACAACTGAATATGTTTTAAATACTTCTTCTGCGTAATTTATTCTTTTTACTAAATTGGGATGAGCATTATATCTTTCTTGATATGGAGCAAATTTCCAAAGAATCTTTTTACCATTTTCTGTTTTCCAAGTAGCGGATGATATTTCACTGATTTCATAATATGCTTCTACATAGTTTGCAGCTAATGCAGCTGTAGTAGACTTTGGACCCCATTCTGAAAATTTAAACCAACTTTGAGATTGCAATTCATGAACCACATATGAAAGTTGACCCTTTAAGTCTGGAAGGTCGTACCTTCCATCTGAAGATTTTATCATAGTAGATGCCTGAGACATGCCGTATTGAATTAATCCCTTTAAACGATCGCCGCGCCATTGTGCTAAACCATAAGCTCCACCAACACTTCCATTAACGATAGCTGGATTAACGCCAGACTCAGCAATAAAGTTTCCTATAAACCCTGCAGCTAATTCTCTTGAATTAGGCAGTTTCAGATCTAACCTAAAAATTTGATCTAAAAAGTTAAAGCCTTGTTCTATATTACCACCACCGGCTAATGGAATACTATTGTAATTAGATTTCCCTCCATTTGGAGTTGTTCCACCAAGATTAACTGGGTTAGATCCTGGAGAAGGTGTAATAAATCCACGTCCACCCGCAGGAGCTTCAATAACTCCAGTCATATCAGGTTTAATTCCGTCTACTTTTGGTATTGATCCCAATACTAAAGGCAATTGTGAATGTAAACCATCAAGGAATATTCCAAATACCTGTGCATATGGTTGAATGCCAACAGGAGTTCCGTTTATACCTGATGTGCCGCCTTGGGTCGTAGGTGCAAGTACTTGTGCCCAAGGTAAAGCACTATTTGGAATATCTTCAACATTTGCTGAATGGATTCCGTATATTCTAACTCTTAAACGCCCCTGCCTAATTGGATCATCAACGGATTCTACAATACCAACCCACCATCTGGTTTGATCTCCATAGAAATCGTTATAAATGGTTTTTATGCTCATGGTAAATTCTCTAATTTAACGCAAGTTAAAGTAACATCATAACGTTCTTTTCTAATAATATGCTTTGTCGCATATATCATGTGCTTACCTGATTTTACTTTATCTGTCATATTGTTTATGTCTGTTGCAACTGTGGGAGTTTGGTTATTTAAAAATCTAAGTAATATCGTATTACCAACACTTTTATTAGTGCCCGATCTTAAAAAGTTTTTACCTGGAACAGATATATCAATTGATCCTGTTGTTAAAATATTTCTAATAGCTTTAGAAGTTAACGTTCTATTTAAACTTTCCAATTCCCTAAAAGAATAAAAATCAGGATATGGATAAGACGCATGTATAGAATATTGTTTTCTAGACTGTATCGAATTTAACTTTTTAAAATTATGAATATATTCGTTTTTAAACTTAAAATTTTCCATATTAAATCCTGGTACAAGTCCAAGAGTATTTTCAATTTCGTACATGGTAGATGCATCAAATCCTGAAGAGGTATCCCACCAACCTTGTAAAGAACTAATTAAACCTTCATCAATTAATTTGCTAATTTCTAATTGCGATTGATTATATGCTTTTATAGAATAATATTTTGCAACCGGATCAACTGAAGTCGTAGAAGATGCAGTTGTACTTTGTGAATAGGTATATTCTCTAATATCTGATATAGGAGCAGATATTAAAGTCGATAGTGGGATAAAGTGCATAATATCAGGCTGAGATAAAACTGTAAACAGGTAAAACGGAGTACCATATATTGATGTAGTACGATTTTTTATCCAAATTGCAGCTTCTAATGGGGTCATATTGGGAACCACCAATTTCATATTATATTTTGCTTCATCTTCATCTGCGGTGGAAAGTTTCACAGTGAAAAATTCAGTAATGATTTTTTCTAATATTTCTCTAGAAGTTCCCTCATATGCTTTATTTAAATTTAAAAAAGAAGATATAAATCCTACTTCTTCAATAATATGAAAGGTAATCATTTCACTATTATCATTATTTTTTGCAGTATCAATAATTCTATCAATAATAAATTTTCTACTAAGAGAAGGTCTATTATCTTCTGGGAAAGATAAAGTCAAATAAAATGATTCTAAACCTTGAAATTTTACTTTATCTAAAACTCCAACAGGATCTAAAAAAGCTACAGTTCCCGTTAAATACGGTTTATCGATATGTTCAAATATTTCAATATCTGTTATTGAATTAGCAATATCATATTGCTGAACATTATCAGCTGCGGTGATAGTTGCTCTATCTATGATTAAACGATCTACTGATGCTGGCATTATCTACTACGCATTGCTTCTCTAAATACTGATACTACTGAATTAATTGCTTCTTGTTTTAAAACTCTTATATTTTTTAATTTATCATTTTCTTCTATTAAATATTCGTAATATGTAACCGGCGTATATAAACCACCTGGACCTTCCAATGGGTTAATATCAATAAATTCACCATTTTCATCTAAGTAATGCTTAACTGCATTATATCCGTCAACTGATGATTGAACTGTTACGACATTGCCATCGATATCTGATATTAATTCACCTGAGATAAATGATTGCCCTCCGGTATTTAAGAAAATTTGTCCTAAATCTTCAACTCTTTTATTAATAGTCCCAGTTTTACCTGATGAAATTCCTGTTATAGTTGTTCCCACTGGAAAAACATCTGCTAATGAATTCCTAGTCGTAATAACAGTTCTATAATACCTTTTTTTAATCCAAGCATCCATTTCAACTTGGCTGACTGGCCATCCCTGTCTTCTTATTTTATCATTCATAAGAAAGAATGTCCAATAAAAATTCACAGATCCATAAAGTTTGTATGAAAGTTGATCTGGCCTTTCATCAAGAACATTATAATAATTATAAAAATCTAATGAATCTTTTACGTCATCAATAATATCAGAATACGCGGAAATATTTTGAATAAAATTGGATTCTGCTTCTGTACCAAACTTGTAAGATACTCCAGGAAAATCTTGAAAAAACATTAATAACCCTCCTCGATATCTTTTTTCGATAGAGCCCTTGGTTCGCCAAAGTTGAGTGTCAAATCTACTTCAGAAGGTTTACCATCTACATGCCAACCCATGCTTGATGGGTTATATGTAGTTTGGACACTAATAAGATTTGAATCTAAAAATTTAGTGGCTACGGGTTGACCATTATATGTCATAAGAATTCTAAATTTATTAGGGAAAACATAACCAACAGAAACTCCTTGCGGTCCAAGGATTTCTCTTGGATAAACTTCTTTTCTAAATGTATAGATAATATTTTCAATTGCATTTGCTTCTTCAGGAGATGATGCAATCATTTTAAACGAAAATGAAAATGTTCTCAATTCAACAGAGTTAAAAAGAGATTTAGTATTTGGATTTACTGATACGCCAAATGCAGCACGCGATACTCCTCTAAAAGCATCATTACCTACGTTTTCTGCTAAACGTACAGCCGCAAGGCCAGCCAATTGGGATCCCAAGCCAGAAGGATTTGTGACAAAGTCTAATACCGATTTGCCGGCTTCAGCAATAGATCCACCGATAGCTTCTCTAATTCCTTTTCCAGATTGTAAACCAGCTAAAGCATTTGCGCCAATGATTCCTAGATTTATTCTTTCATAGTTAACCTGATCGGCGACTACAATTGCTTGCGGTAAATAAAGAGTAATTGGACCAGATGGCGTCTGACCAAAATTCGTAAGTGGAATACTTGTGATTGGAATATTATATGAAGTTGGTAATGGAGCTGTTGCGCCATATGATCTGAAACCTGGTTCCCCGCTTCCTACGCCAGTAGTAGCCGCACCTTCACTAAAATTAGGAACAGAAGCTGCAGCAGTTGATATGGTGTTAGCCACTATTGCTGCCGTATCAATATACGATTCAACAATAGGGATAAAAAATATTTTACCAGGATATTGATCGGTATTATCGTCTAAGGGATATCTCATTATAGACCTATAAATATCTAAAATTCTTATTACTATTTATATGGAAATTCATGGCTTATTCTGGAAAATATAAAGTTAAAAACCCATCAAAATATAAGGGAGACTATACTAATGTTGTTTATAGATCTCTATGGGAAAAATATTGTTTTAAATGGTGTGATGAAAATTCCAGCGTAAAATCATGGTCAAGTGAAGAAGTCGTAATACCATATTTCTATGAAGTAGATAAAAAGTATCATCGCTATTTTATGGATTTAAAAATAACATATACAAATGAAATGACCGTACTTGTGGAAATCAAACCTAAAAAAGAAACCACACCTCCAACATTTAAAGGTAGAAAAACTAAACAATATATCAATGAAGGTTTGACATATGTTAAAAATATGAATAAATGGGCTGCCGCGCAAAAATTTGCGGCTGACAATGGTTGGGGATTTGAGATTTGGACTGAAGATACATTACATAAAATGGGGATTAAACCTAAATCAACAAAACCATTGAAACCATACAAAAAGACTTCAAAAACAATATAAATAGCTTAATGAAACAAATAGAGAAACCATGAGTAACTTATTTCACAGTTTAGAAATAGAAGCGTTCCGTAAAGGACTTACGCTCAGATCACGTGAATCACGCGAGTGGTTTAGGAAACGCGTGGCCAATTTACGTCCAAATCGTAAAGAACTGATGAGAGAAGAACCAGTTCAACTTAAAGATCGTAGCCTTGTCGGTAGAATGTATATGTTCTATTATGACCCAAAAACAAAAGACACTTTACCATATTATGATTCTTTCCCATTAGTGATTGTTGTTGGTCCGGCGGAAGGTGGTTTTTATGGCTTAAACCTACACTATCTTCCGCCGACTCTCAGAGCTAAATTTTTAGATTCGCTTTTAGATGTTACGAATAATAGACTTTATGATGATTCAACAAAATTTAAAATTTCTTATAACATGTTACAACGTGCTGCCAAAATGAAATACTTTAAACCATGTTTTAAGCATTATCTCAATTCGCATGTTAAATCTAGATTTGCTATGATTGAACCACCTGAATGGGAAATTGCAACATTTTTGCCAACTGCCGATTGGAAAAAAGGAAATGCAGCCATGGTTTATAAAGATTCCAAGAGGATAATAAATGGCTAGTATAGAAGAATTAAAAAGTACGGTGAGTGCTGGGGGAGGATTTGCCTTTGCTCATCAATACATGGTTGAACTGCCGGCACTCCCTGGCAGTTCTTTAACTGGAAGAGAAAGAAATGCTCTATGTCGAGTGACTAGACTTCCTGGCCGTCAGATTCTTACAAACCAAAGAGAAATTGGTTTGATGAAACAACAAATAGCATATGGTTATGGCACTGAAAATATCGGATTATCATTCCACGTATTAAATAATTACGGGGCTAAAAAATACTTTGATATTTGGCAAGACCTTATTGTCAATCAAGTTAATCAGCAAATTTCTTATTCTACATACTATAAAAAATCAGTAAAAATTTATCAAGTGGAAAAAGGTCAAGCTTTTGCACTAGGTGAAGCTAATTTTAGTATTTTTGGACTTAATCTAAATATTGATGTTGACCTTCGTAGAAGTGAAAAATTAATTTATGGGGTTGAATTGGAAGATGCATTTCCTATTACTGTAAATGGAATTGATTTAACGGATGCCTCAACTGACCAAACAATAGAAATTTCTATTGATTTGACTTATAAAAATTGGAAACGTATAATATAAAAATGGAGTTATATCATGGCTTTGCCAGTAATTAATGAATCACCTAAATACAAACTGAAAATTCCATCAACTGGAAAAGAAGTATTTTATAGACCATTCTACGTAAAAGAACAAAAAGTTCTTCTTATGGCGATGGAAACCCAAGACCAAGAATTAATTTTAAGGTCAATGGTTGATACTATTGTTTCATGCCTACATGATACAATTGATCCAAACACCCTTGCGACGTTTGATGTGGAATATATGTTCACTCAAATCAGAACAAAATCTGTAGGTGAAACTGCAGATATTCGCATTTCATGTATTGAATGTGGTAAAGATAATGAAGTTAAAGTTAATCTGGAATCTATTACTATGGATGTGCCAAGTAAGATTCCAGAAATTAAACTAAATGATAAGTTTACTTTAACTATGCGATATCCGAAATATACAAGTATGATTCAATCGTTGGGCGTAAATAAAAAACCAACATTTACAGATCTTCTTTTTAAGATGGCAATTGGAAGTTTAGATAAACTTCTTACTGAAGATGAAGTAATCCTTTTTGATGATGAATCTGATGAAGAAAAAAGTAAATTCCTCGATAATTTAAATTCAGATCAATTTAAAGAAATTATGACATTTGTTCAAAGTATGCCTAAATTAGAAAAAGAAATCAATTTTAATTGTAAGCATTGCTCACACGAAAACACTCAAACTTTGCAAGGTATTCAAGATTTTTTTTAATAAACCTCTCTCATGAAACACTTATAAATTATTATCAAACCAATTATCAGCTAATGGAAAATCATCAATATTCTTTGAATGATTTAGATATGATGATACCCTGGGAGAGAGAAATCTACGTCACTATGTTGATCGAAGATCTGAAACAACGTGAAGAGGCAAGAAAAAAGAAATATTAGAAGTAGGTAGGATAGGACATGGCAGTTACTTTAGCAGAGATTAATGCTACCCTAGGAAACTTGGGACAAGAGCAAGAAAGGACGACGAAAGCGGTATTAACTGCTTCCGATAAAATCTCTGATGGTAATGCCGTCCTACAATCAGTTGCATCTAAAATTACCCAGCAAATGGAAGCCGCTGAAAAAAGTAGATTAAGCAGTCTGAATCAGAAAAATGTTGTTGGTTTAGGAAGTGTCCAAAACAATCCAGCTTCACCATCTAAGAGTGATGAAGCTGGATTTGGTGGAGGATTACTAGGAGGTCTAGGAGTCGGTTTAGGCGCTTTAGGCATGGGAATGAAAAAAGCAGCAACAGGAGTAGCCGCTTTAGGACTTGCTTTACCGGCATTCTTTGGAGGTTTGCTTGCAGGTAGTGCTGGATTAGAATGGTTACAAGATACTGCTGGATTAAATTTTGACGGTTTAAAAAAAGCTGCAATTGGATTTACTGATATAATCATGGAAATGGATCCAAAAGCTTTTATAGTATTAGCCGGAATAATGGGTATTTCAGCGGTTGGTGGGACTCAATCAGCCAAAGGATTATCAACTATGGGATTTGCTATTTCAGCTTTCCTAGGTGGATTATTAGCTGGTGATTTAGTATTTTCAGGCGTAAAAGCATTAGGCGGTAATTTAGATTTTGCTGGAATGAAATCTGCTATGGTAGGTTTCAGTGATATGATTACATCATTAGATCCTAAAGCAATAACAGTATTGGCCGGCATTATGGGCCTTAGTGCCATAACTGGTATGAAAAGTGGCGATCCATTAGGATCCGCAAAGGCTTTAGGAGCTATGGGACTAGGTATCAGCGCATTCCTAGGCGGATTATTATTAGGAAATGATATTTTCGAATTTTCAGAAGCAATGGGAGCAAAGTTAGACTTCCCATCATTGCAGAAAGTCTTTGCTGGCTTTTCAATGGCAATTGAAACTTTAAGTCCTAAATCAATGATTGCAATGGCTACACTACTGACGGCATCGAGTGCAATGGCCGCTTATGGTAAAGACAAGTCAACTGCATTGAATACTGTGGCGATAATGTCAGCTATGGGTGCTGGCATATCAGGATTTTTAATTGGTCTTACAATTGGAGATGTTGGTATAGGATGGTTAAGCAAAATTGGCGATGCTGACGGTACAGCATTGACATCTGCATTTAAAATGTTTGACAGTTCAATTGGGGCACTTTCAGTAGAAGGTATAGCTGCCCTTAGTGTGCTTATTGGCGCAGCAGCTCTAATAAAAACAGATCCAATAACTCTAGGTAAAAATATGCTAGGTTTGAGTGCCGGCATTGCTGGATTTTTAGGCGGATTAGTACTTGGCGAAAAGGGAATAAGTTGGCTTGGAGCAATTCCATCTGGAAGTGAAGATGGATTAGTGTCAGCATTTAAAATGTTTAATGCATCTATATTGGCCCTAAGTCCTGAAGCCATGACAGCACTTGGTGTATTAATGCTTGCTGCACCAGCCGGAACTGCAATTGCAACTGGATTGCCTATGATTGGAGTAGGTATTGCTGGATTCCTAGTGGCTTTAGCAGCAGGAGATGTTATTACAGCAATAGCTGCGTATGCAACCGGCGGTCAACCTGGTGAATCGTTAAAAATGTTACTTACTAATATTTTTGAAGGTTTGGGTGCTGCATCTGCACTTGGTACAGGAACAGATCTAATTGCATTGGGTGCCGGTTTAACGGCTATAGCAGTTGGACTTGGGGCATTCGGGGTCGGTAATTTAGTTGGTACTTTAGCAAGCGTTGGAACATCTCTTTTAGAATGGATAGGCGTCGAAGGTCCAATTCCACAATTGCTATCACTAGCAAAAGAAGCCAGCAAATTAACTGAAGTTGCAAATGCATTAGAAGTTATCGCTAATGCATTAGGTAAATTTGCCTCAATTGAAATTGATACTGATAATGTTGATTTTAAAGGACTGGCAGAAAAATTGGGGCAAGCAATTCCAACTTTGAAAGCGCTTGCAACAGGTGGTTTTGTTGAGGGATCTGCTGGTTGGTTTAACGGTGGAATTACTTTCCCTGAAGGAGGCATTCTAAATCCAAATCTCAAACTAAATGAGATGGTAGAAGCAATTGGTAAAGTCAATATTATTCTTGGAAAATCTTTATCAATGCCAAATGGATCAGGAAGTAGTGGAGGCGCTTCTGTCTCAAATATAACTCCAGAAGGCGGAACAACTGTAGCTGATATTATTCAAAATGTTTCAATTGTAAAAATATCCGATGAAGTACTTACTGCTTTAACCACCGCATTAATGCAACGAGATTACGCAGAAGTAACTGCAACATCTTCAGCTGGGGGAGGCAGTTACACTGATGCTAGATCTACGACCATTGCGCCTTCAACATCTATGGGAATTTCAATGCCTATGGGTCCTACTGTTGATGTCTTAGATGGTGGATTTGCTGATAGAAGAGGCAGAGGTCCTAGATAAGGAAAAGGCGCCCGAAAGCGCCTTAACTTAACCGTTTGCTAGACGAGCAAAGTAACTTGTCACATCTTCGGTTTCATCATCTTCAGTATCACCCATGTGCGCAGTCATTTCCTGAACATTTTGTGGAGGAACTTCACGCATGGTACGTGAGGTAGTTTGGTTGCTAAGAGAGTCCTCTTGACGAGGGCTAAGAACTGCTTCCCGCCCAAGAACTTCATTGAGCTTACGCTCGAGTTCGGCATAAGTCTTATAGTTCTTAGGATCAGTGAATTCGCCCAAATCATGAAGGCTATTATAGATACCTTCAAGTTTGGTTTCATCTCCACCGAACAGTTCACTGCGACCATCAAATTCTGATTTATCGTAGTTAGTCCAACCTTCTACTTTACGGATTTTAATCTTGAAGTTGGCACCTTCCCAAAAATCGAATGGATTGATTGGAGTCTCATCAGCATATTGTGGTTGCATCGAGTCCATAAGCATATCAAAGATTTTCTTACCAAACTGATACAAGAAAACTTTGCCTTCATTATCAGGATTTGCTGGATCAGAAACTACTAGTACGTTTGCGACATAATGCAAACGACGCTTTTGATCTCGAGCTTGCTTACGAGTTTCAGACTTATCATCATCTGACATATTCCAGAGTTTGCTATTTAATTGACCGACTGGATCATCTTGACCAAGAGTTGTCAGAGAACGTTCAATATACCATTTACCGGTTGGCCCTTTAAATCCATGATCCCAATATCGTGTCCACGGAAGGTCTTGACCTTCTGCAGCTGGAAGAAAACGAACGACAGCATAACCATTACCCATCTTATCGACAGTTGGTTTCCAGAATCGATCATCTTTAAAGGAGGTTTGTTCGCCACCGCCACTTGATTGTGCTGCTTGAACTAGCTTGTCAATAGAACTGCGGTTACGTTTAAGATTTGCAAAAGACATTATATTTTCCTTGTGTTGCGTTGTATAACTGAATTATAGTACAATATATTACAATGTATGTACATTATTATATATTGAGGTTTTCCCTTACATAATCGGGAAATTTCTTATGATCCATAGATAAAGCCGTATCCCTTAGTACGCGGATGAATTTGCCAGGATCTTGATAGTAGTCTGTTAAGACTGACTCTTTATAGTTTGTATTCAGATCCAATTTGTTTTCAAAATAGTCTTCTAGACTGGTAGGATCGTAACTACCATCTACAAGATCTTCAAAATAGATTTTCTCCAGGTAAGGCATTTTCTCAGAATAACAATAGGACTTTAAAAGATTATGTGCATTGTAACGCAATCCAAAATCACCATATACTAGTTCACTTGAACCTGCCTGGTTTTTGCTACTCTTGTTTTCATCATAACCGAATCTTAAAAGCACAATTAGACTTAAAAAAACTTTTTGTACATCCTTTCGAATTAATACAATAGGATCAAAATCTTCTATAAGTCCAGTAAAATCGTAAGAGTCATACCACCAAGTTTTTAATCCTACGATTTTACCAGGATGATTAGTTACTAGGTTATCTAAGTAATCTTCCTCATCTAACACGCCAGCATATGGACTGAATGGTTCATAGTCGTAATTGCTGTCCATATGTACATTATCAAGAGAAGCTAATCGATTACACAGGAATGTAGTGCCACTCCTTGGTGTTCCAGTAACTACAAATCTTTTCATTCAAAGAAGAGTTCATTGCTACGTGGAATCAAATTTAGACGCATTGCTTCACCTTCGATTTTTTCTTGGATAGGTCCAGATACGAATTTCTTTACATCTTCTGGATCTATTCCATGATCCTCACATGTATGTAATACTGCTTCCATGTAACTCATTTTTCTTTCTAAAACATGTTTTTCAACAATTTTAGAAAATTCTGCTTTAGTTAAAAATTTATTCATTTATTTAGTGCCCTCAAAAGAATTGTATCTTTGTTAATCCGGCCACTTACTTCATCAATAGTTTTAGTAGTTAGTGTCTCCCATACCTTATTGATTGCTGTAGGCGTTTTAGTAAGGAATGTAGAGAGTTGTTCTTCAGGTTTACGAAGTCTGATTGAGCGACTCAATTCAGTACTGATGCCATAAATGGTGCTACCACGGATTTCAAAGCCAGCAGTACGTTCTGAAACATACTCTGTCATTATACGACTTTTAACGTTAAATGTATACAACCGACTTGCACCAATAACAGATGTAGGATTAATAGACGTGAGTTTAAACTCAGCCGACTCTGTTGCATAAACAAGTTTAACCACCTGTTTGTCAGCAGTTTTTGCTTTAGGCTTAGACGGTTTACGCTTTGCTTTTTTGGAAAGCACATAACGTTCCGCATCATCAACGATCGTTTGCACTAGTTTAAGGTAATTCTTTCGCTGAGATACCGGCATATTGCGATAGCCCTCGACTAATTCTGGGGTTTTATCATTGATTAGTTCAAGCAATTCTTTTTGTAGAGGAACGTAATAGTCCAATACGCGCTTAGCTGAAAATGAATTTAAGTCAATTTTAACCATTTCATTGTATACTGAATAGTTTTCAATATCAACATGCATATCAGTAAGCCACAAATCAATGACTGATTCAATTTCACCGATGAAATCGGATGTACGTTCTTTCACAATATCCATTGGCGATCTACCTACTACCAAAGGTTTATCGCTATCATTTTTTTCAGTAACTTTTTTAAGCGCTGCAATGCGTACATTGGAGATATATCTCTCAATCTTAGCTATGCCATTCCAACGTTCAGGCCACTGATAACCCAACTTTTTCCATTGGATAGTTGCGGCAGTGCCGTGTTCTGCATGGTAAAGATATTCAGGAGCCGACAGAAGCAAAGTGCGTTCTGCGCCCTTATAATTTTCTTTGATATATGTGCGAAGAACTTCACTGATTTCTTTTTTATCAACATCAGTGCGAAAGTAGTCTGCAAACCAATGAAAGCTTTCAGTTGGCGCTGCTGCGATACCTGTTCTAACTTTACGTGGAAGCGATACTGTTTTTTTACGCTTCGTCGGTGCTCTTCTCGCTACCATTTGGTACCTCATCATGTATTTTTATCAGTTCAAGTTCGCCGTCACTATTTTCGAAAGATTTTATAAATCCCTCATCGCTAAGATATTGAATAGTTGAAGCGATAACAGCATCATTACCTTTGCGGCCTATTGAATAGCCAATCATACTAGCTGCAATTGATGCAGCAGCAATTAAAATCCAATTTAGAGTAATGGGATCGATATACATTAACATATCTCCTAACTGTTTAACTATTTATCTTTATCCAAATCTTGCTCGTAAATGTATATTGGTCCTGGTTTATTTTCTTTTTTACGGAATACGTTATTCCATTTCAAAATTAACATGTATTTCATATATGTGAACCAATTCATGAGAATGAAATCACACTATCAACTCGGAATGAACGCCAACCTTGAGCATTGATATCCCATGCAGGAATAACATTTTCATTAATCTTACGATCTTTAGACTCACCAGTATCAGACTGAGGCACTACTTCAGATTTAAGAGTGCACAGCATGTCTCGTTCTTCGCCATTTGCCTTTTTAAAAATAACACGGCAAGTACGCGCATGCAATTGTTCCATCATCTCTTCACGAGTCATTTATTATCCCCTTCAATGGATTGAGAAATATCCTTAAGTTTAGTATTAAGGATACGTACACTATCAGTCAAACCTGCCAATTGCTTTTCAATAACTTCAAAGTTGAATTGCAAACCAGATATTTTATCTTTGAGTTTAAAGATCTCCATCTCTAGATGGTCAGTTCCAGTCATTATCAAACCTCGTAGTTTCACGGAAAGTTTCCCCATAATATTTTTCAGCATATTTAGGAGCATCAGTCCAATAGTTATCGTTTTTGCTTTTATCTTCTTCGACAATACGATTTGCTTTTTTAGGAGCATCTTCGTATCGATCAAGATGATCGATAACCGACTTCGATTTTACCTTGATCAAGTTCATTTTCTTTTTACGTTCAGCGATTTTGCGGATAAGGGCAATACGTTCTTCGTAGGTGATTGCGACGGTCATATCAGTTCTCCATGTTATAGAAGCATATTAGCATAGAAAAAAGAGGATGTACATCTCTTTTTTCATTTTTTTTCATAATAAACGTGATAAGCACCTTCAGGTTTATTCATAGCATGAATAAACTCTGCAAACATTTTATGCGTAATCAGGATGAGGTCATATCTTTCATGAGCCTCATTCCATTGACGAAAAAAGACCCCGTTGTCATCGATGATGATTTCGAGGTCTTCATTCTCAGCAGTTTCGTCTAAAATGGTGGTGACTGTTGCGCCAAACTCATATTCATTTGTGAACAATTGCAATCAAATCCTTTTCAAAGTATTCCAAGATAGCTGCAGCCAAAATCATAAAAATTAGCAGACTCATTTCATTTCCTCCATCATGGACTCTTCAATAATCATGGACTCTTCAATGCGAATAGCAAGTTTGGTATAGTCTTCTGCCAAAAACAGAACTTCCTCAATCAGGCGTTCTCTATCATGGCCAAACATATTGGCCCTACGAGCGATACCCGCAAGACGCGTTGCAACTTCATTAGCCGAATGAATATCAAATCCGTTCATGATCATCTCCTTGATTACTCTAACAGTGTAACCCATTTCAAATCAAATGTACATAACTATTTTGCGGTTAACCAAAAATACTTTCATGCATAGCTTCAATGATATCATTGATTTCATCGTAGTTTGTGATGATTTCTTTATAGTTTAGATTTAGCGGCTTAGGCAACGAATATTCAATAAATTCATCATTGATATATTCTCTCCAAATTTTATTTTCAAAAACTGTATCTAATGCCACTTTCATATCTTCTACAGTTGTCAGATCTTCATAATAGAATGTATTATGGCTATAGCCTGACCTCTCAATGTAGTTTTCAAATAGATCCATCATAGCCGCGGCTCTAAGACTTGGAATAATGGAAGTGCAAAGCCCTGGATTAATAGTAATTGGCTTTTGCTGAAGGTCAGCATATTTAAACTCATTTGCGTTTCTTTTATGCCAAAGATTAGTATGCATGGATACTAAAAGACTAAAGGACATACCTTTAATATCTTTTCTTCTAGTGATTACATATTTTCTGTTTGAGAAAAAATCAAAAATATTTCTATCATATTTTTCATCAAGTTTATTATCGCCAATAAAAATATCTTCTGCCATTATTTTAATATTATATTCTCGACCAGCAATTTTCTCCTGGTTGAGGACTTGCAGCTTATGATTTGTTCTTTGAAATTTACTATTATAAATTGCTGGATATACAAAATGGTGAGTAATAGGAGAGTTTTCCCTATTTAAAGGAAAATACTCCATCGAATATTTTCTATCACGTTGCATATCATCTGTAATATACCTATAAGAATATTCTTGGAAAAATTCAGTTTGACCACCCAAAGAATGAAGGCCTAAACTATTTTCCATATAAGGAGTGGCTAAAGTCAATAATGCTGTTGATCTAGACCTAGGCATTGAGAAAAAAATTGGTAATTTAGTATTCATCTTTTATCTTTCTTTACAAATCAATAAATCATATCCACGTAATATGGAATAGCGTATCTTTCAAGATTAGGATTTCTATGCGGTGTTACCATATGCGGTAAGAAAGTGGGAATAAGTAGAATCGCGCTTTCCGACGGAGTCATACAAATTGGATGACCATGGTTAGGATATCTATCTACTACACTTTTACCGTTAAAATCTGAGTACGCGGCAGGTCCTAATGATGAAACTTTAATACATTCAATTGGATCAAGCAATACGATACTGCCAGGTCTAGGATTAGATAAAGATTCAACGAGTGGCAATTCAGCATCTAAATCTTTATCGGCATGTTGCCATTCACCATCAATGATGCCATAAGTTGGATAATAAACGCCAGTCCAATATTGTTGCGCACTATGGCTATGTGGCATACTATATGCTGTTGGATCTTTATAAACTTTTCCACACAGCGTATGTACTTTCACATCTTTAATTCTAAACCCAGCCTTTGCTATAGATGGCTTTATCCATTCTTCAATATGCTTTGAAAGAATTTGAAAACTTTCATAATGTTTTTCCAGATTAGGCGAAGTACCAATATCATTTACTCCTGCGCGGTTTGGTGGTGCAGGACTATTTTCAATATTATGCCAAATATCTTTTACTAATTGCCTATTTAGTTCTTTTGTCTTATTTCCAAGCATTCCAAAAGATACGGGAGTTGGAAAAATTTGCAAATCAATGTTTTTCATATTAATAGATTTTCTTTATATAATAGTCAAATGGTTCATCAGTGCAATAGACAATCTCATGCCCGTCTTGCAATTTACCTCGAAGAGTATTATTGTCTATCCTCTTGATATATTTCATATAAAAAGTCTTAGGAGTTTTTGTCCCTTTAACATAAATCTCTACGACATAAAGGTCTTCAAAGATTCTTTGGAACAGGTTTGGGCCTTTACTCATTGATATTCCCCATAGTTCTAATTAAATCAGCCGCGAAAAGGCATACGAAAAAATCAGAGAGGCGCATTACACGCCTCTCCCATGTGCCACACCGTCAGCGCCATAACTAGCGGCAAAGCCGTGAGGTTTCAGTTTTGGTTCAATACCAGTCATGCCAAGAACATAACCAGCAGCTTCAGTTGCAGCACAGTTTGAACCATGAATTGGGTCAGTATTAACATCAAGGTGGATTTCTACTTCAAACTCGTCAATGAAAGGCGCAACCTGATTATATAGCTCACAGACTTTACGAGCTTCGTTAATCATGCGCATTTTTGGACGGTTCTTTTTCAAATCGAAATCGCGTTCATGCGATACATGTGAGAAAATACGGCAACCTGAATTACCATTTTTATGTACGATGAGAACTGCAGCAAAACGCGCATATGAGTTATTGTCCCTGAAATATCTCACTGAGTCGCAACCAAGGTAAATCTTTGTGTTTGCGTCTAGCGTGACAAGCAAATCGACAATATCTTCGATTTGTTTTTGGGTAAACATGATGTATTCCTTTCCTTACCCTATCATATTATCATAAAAAAAGGCGGTTGTAAACCGCCTTTACTGTTTTATATATTCTAATTCTAATAAATTTTCTTTATATTCTGGATTTTGTACTATAGGTTTATCGACCAAAAAGTAATTATATGTGTATCTAGTACTAGAAGAAAGATAGTCATGAAACGTATGATCGTAGCCACAGAATACGAATAGGCGATTTGGTTTCCATTCAATTTCTATAGGTTTACTATCACGAGTTTCATAAAGTCTAGTCCCTCTATTTTCTTTTGGTCCAAGATAAAGAACAGCAGACATGATTTTAAATGGCGCTTCAATGTGCATATCATGCACAAAGTTTTCTGGAGTGATAGCAAAATGAATAAACTTTTTCAGATCGCTATATTTTCTTTTCGGTATATCTTCTCTTTGATTAAAATTTTCTAATAATAATTCTATTTGGGGAGTTGGATCATATTTGAATATTTCTCTGGAAACTTTATTCTCAGAATATTCTATTTGCATAGCTTTATTTTTTAGTTCTAAAAATTCAATTTCAGGGAGATAATCATCTATACAAATATAATGCCAAGGATTAGATTCCATTTTCATAGCCAAAACTCATCATAATTATTTTTTTCTATAACATCTGATATTAATTTTTCAATATATTCACTATTTGTAGTATCTATACTACCATTTACAAATCCGTTATAGACCTTTCCAGTGGAATCTATTTGTAGAACCCTATTCGGTGCCATGCAACTAGTTCCCCAACAGTTTTTTCTATGTTGTTTGATAAACGGATCTTGCGATGGTTCTCTACCCAATCCTAAAGTGGGAGTTCTAACTAAAGCACTTATAAAATAGCAAGATCCAATATATCCAATATGAAGTTTTGCATTCAATAAAAGGTCGTAAACACTTTTTATATCTGTTTGATATGATATAGATCTAATTTCTATATTTTTTAGTTTTAAATATTTTTCTATAATTTCCCAGTTTTTATAGAATTTTGTTTGGTTCCAAAATTTTCCATCTTTTTCCGGAAATTGAACAGTAATATAATTGCCATTTCCTTTCCACGTTTTTTTTGAAATCCAAAGATTATTCAAATTCCAATGTGAATCAAAAAGGTATTGAACTTTATCTGAAATGTAAATTGATATAATTGTGCCATTAGATGTTGGCTTAATATTTTCTATAAACCATAATATTCTATCTTTTGTTAAATTTTTATCACTATTTTTAAATTTATAATTAGCATTTATAGGTAAAATTATGCTAATATAAGAAGGATCTTTTATAAAACCTTCTTGAACTCCCAATTGTATATTAAGTAATACTTCGCTTAATTTATTAACTATTGTAGCATATGTACACATAGTATGCGCACAAAATCGAATAACCCTAGAAGTTTCTGGAATGGCCTTTACTTTTGATTTTTCTATTTCATCTGATACATTTAAATAATAGGTCTTAATATGCAACATAAGGATCTGCCTCACAGGCCCAAACATTATTTTGCCTTTCCAGGATTTTATTTTTTCCTGCAACTGCTGTTAGACTTTGGAAAAAAAATTCATTGTATAATGATTCAAAAGGTGAAAGATCGGTGGCTGAATCAATAGATTCCCATAAATCTTCCCTAAAAAAACAATAGTATTTTAGTCTGGGAAGTAGGTGATCTAAATCTTCTTTTTGCAAAAATTGTTTAGGCATTTTTAGAATAGAATCGGTCGATTGCAATCCGCTTCGTGATAACCAATCTTTTGAGACATATCCCCTTTCAACGGCAATATCTCTTAACTCTGTACCTCGATACGGAATAAAAACTGAAATCGAAAGGCCATCATAGCCTTTTATTTTTCTTACTAGATTTACAGTTTTGAATAGGTGCTCGCGTGTTTCGTCTGGCATTCCTATGATGATATTCAAACCATATGGAATACCAGAATTGTTTAAAGCTTTAGCCTTTTCATAATATACTTCATTTGTAATCGGCCGCTTTAACATTGTTTTTCGATATTCTTCATCGCCTGATTCTATGCCAAATTGAATTCGATCGCAATGCGCAGCTTTCATCGCGGTCAACAATTCTTCATCTACGTTTTCTAAACGAGTATTACACCACCATGGAATATTATATTCTTCTAATACTGAAAGAAGTTCCAACATTTCTTGACGTGGGCGGGCAAGAAATGAGTCATCAATGATAAACCAATAGTCAGGATTAAATTCTTTTATATAATAGTCTAATTCTTTGCGGATTTGATCGTTAGATTTTCTACGAAGATATTGCTTATCCATTTTACGAGTCATAGGACTATTACAAAATGTGCAAGAGTATGGGCAACCACGATACGTTTCAAGCTGAATAGCTCTTACGATTTTTCCACCAATAGGTCTAAGGAATCTATCTTTATGAAATAAACTATAATCGGGAATAATATCATTAAGATTAACTAAAGGTTGGAATGGATTTTTATGAATTTTACCATTCTCTTTATACCATATACCTGGAACTACTTTCCAATCACTATTATCTTTTAAAGCTTTTACTACCCCATGTACAACACTTTCACCTTCATAGCGGCAAATAATATTGATTAATTCATTCTCTATGCAAATCTCTGGAGCATTAATTGCAAAAACGCCGCCAACTATAGACATGATATTTAAATGCTTAACTGATTCCATCATCATTAAAGCATCATGGTAGGTGTCTTCAACTACAGAATAAAGAATAAGATCTGGATTATAGTTTTCTACTTTTTTTAAAAAATCTGGAATCATTTCCTGTGTAGGTTTAGGATATACTCCTAAATCCTGATAGTTAAACGACCTACCACTTCCCAATTTACTTTTAAATAAAAATCCTTCACTGCCAGTATCAGAATAACTAGTAGTTTCAAAAAGTTCCACTTTACAATCTAGAGAGTGAATAATACTAGTAAACAATCCGACAGATAAAGCTGGCGTTAACATTAATGGCAAATTTGGATATGCAATTAATACTTTCATTTTCTAAACTCTCGCATGTCAAATCCGCCACCAGTAAGGATGTTATAATTGGCGTCAAAGTTTGACCAAACTAAAGCTTCTGGAGTATCATATAACATATCACAATTTTTACAGTAATCTATCTCATCAAATCTATGTTCTCTATGCATTTGGCGAAGATGCTCATATGCCTTTCCGTTCCAAATTTCTTCGATAGTATTTTCACTCAAATGCCCCAGAACGCCTTTACTATCCTGACCTAATACCATACAGCATGGTACAACGGCGCCAGAGTGGCCATTATTACCACCAGCGCGCACGATTAAATCAGGGGAAAATGGACGACCACAAGATCTTTTTCGCTTGTTATAGGATCTCCAAGTTACTTCATCATAAATTCCCGACCAATTATGCATTTTCCAAATAGAAGATTTTATACCTGGAATATGGTCAATCCAGTTTTTTCTATATTGGTCAATCTCATATTCAACTTGATCGTTATCGATAATAAGATGATAGGAACCAATTGTAGCTTCTGAGCCAATTGATTCGATATATTTTATAGATTCTTCGGCATGTCTCCGAACTGTATAAAATCTTTCTTCAGCTATATCTTTTTTATTACTGTATAATTTAACATGATTTTCTATTTTCATCCATTCATTATATTTTGATGGATTATATCCAGTTACAGAAAATCTAGCAAAATGTAAACCGGCGTCTACAGTTGCTTTCATCAAATCATCTTTAAACCAATAGCCATTCGTAATAAATGACATTTTAAAACCACGGTCAGTTCCTGCTTGTACAAACTGTGGGAGTTTACGATTCATTGAAGGTTCACCTGAACCTTCAAGATAAATCTCTTTTACTTCTGAATCTAATAATTGGTCTAAAGCATTTACGAACATGTCATAATTCATCATTTTACGAAACGATGATTCTCTTCCATTTTCAAAAGAGTGTGGACACATTTTACATGAGTAATTACAAGATCCACAGATCTCTATAACTGCTTTTTTAATGGGAAGCATTAAAGCGCTGTGCCCTTTTTCTTTATCCAGTCGTAGCACTCAAATGAACGAATTTCCCATCCATTTTTTTCAACAAACTCAGAACCTAAAATAAGGTCATCGACGCATTCTTTCATAGTCGATGAAACGTATCCGCTAGCGAATACTACACACATTTCTTTTCCGTCTGGATCCAAGGCGCAAGCCAAAATCATTGCTGTTAACATTATTTGCCTTCATAAATTTCAAAAAGGTGAGATTCAAACTGTTCGACCTTTTTCAATCGATCGGGCCAAAGTATATATTCTTTTTCTGGATTCTTTTTCAGATTAGCCAATAGTGGCATAATAGCATTATACAATTTATCCAATCTAACTTCAAGCTGATCTGCTGTTGCAGATGATTCTTCAGCAATCTTTTTAGAAACTTCCACTGAAGCAAGTTCGTCTTCATCTACTGCTGTAAAACCAAAGTCAAAAATATCGGACATTCTATTGCCTTTTTATTAATTAAATGGTGCCGGTACGAGGATTCAAACCCCGGACCTGATGATTACTAATCAACCGCTCTAACCAACTGAGCTATACCGGCGTGGGTGATACATTATATGTATCACCTTTTATTTACTTAATACCCAATCTAGCAAGAGTTTTAGGGCCAGCAATACCATCAGCAGTAAGACCACTACGGGTTTGCCATTCTTTTAGTTTTGCTTCAGTGGCAGGTCCAAAATCTCCATCTGCCTTTAGATTCAAAGCAGCTTGAAGTTTCTGAACGATTTTACCTTTTGAACCAAGACGAACAGTGGTTGGTTCAGCCGCTACTGGAGCAGTAGCTTTTGCAGTTGCTGGAGCAGTTTTTGCAGCAGGTGCAGCGCTGACGCTAACTTTACCGCCAAGAATCGCAAGTGCAGATTCCCAACGCTTTTGGCGATCTGCAAGACCAATGTCGCCACCATTAATGATCTTAGTCATTTTGACTATATCACCAGCATCGGCAATTGCATTAAGCTTTTTATTGCCCCAGAACCAGCATGCAGATTCAATCGCGCCTCTTTCAGTTGCAACGTACTCGGCTGCTTCTTCTGCAGTCATACCAATAGATTTACCAAAGGCCGTATAGTTGTCACGACCTGTAAGTTGTTTAAGACCACGGCCGCGGAATCTCCAACCGTCACCTTCTTTTACATTACCCATTTTTGATTTACGGAATTCATCCATGTAAACATAATTCGCAATTTTTTCTGGATTACGAGCATATTCTTTTGCATCGCGTTTACCTGGTCCAAAGTAGCGACTAAATACTTTAAGTAACGTTTCTTCTTTGTAATTCAAATTTTCTTCAAGTGCAGTAAAGTTTGCGCTCTCGTGTGCGCACTGTGCGATGAAACCAGCAATACGGTTTGGAGTATTAATCTCGTATTTAGGAAAAAGTTCCGTCATGGCTTTATACCATGCGGAAGCATTTTTATTGCCAGGAATCATAGCTACAAGATGTTCTTCTTTAAAAAAATCCATATGAGCCCCTATGAAATATGATTGGAGCGGGCAATCGGGTTCGAACCGACGACATTCAGATTGGAAATCTGACGCTCTACCAACTGAGCTATACCCGCATTAGTGCTCGTCTCTCCGAGCTGTCACACCGATCCATACAGCCAAAGCCAAGGATCACTTCACGCTAGTGTAACGTGGGTTAGACTCATATCATGTACTATCCACAAATTAATAACTGGATGGTCTGTGGACCTCGATGATACTATCTAACCGTTATACGGAGTAAGTTACCCTACAAATTGGTTGCAGTATCCATCCAAATAGTATATATCAACTTTCAGTCCAAGCTTTTACTTTATCGCAGTGAGCTTTCCAAGGTTCTGCGTCATACTCATAACGCATACGCTCTCTGTTCCACTTCTTGCTCAGTTTATCAGCAGCAGGTCCGTACTTGTTTACCATCTCATATACACGAGGAAGGATATAAGCATGAAGTACAGCTGGATCATGGCACTTATTCTCAAGGGTCTTATATTCTTTACCGGCAAGATAAGCACGAGCAAGGAAGGTAGCACGATTCTCGTTACGCACTTCCCAACGACGATGGTTGCTTAAAGATAGCCATTTACACCAAGCTAGATCATTGAAAGTATAATATTCATCATTTGATCCAGTCTCATAGTGTTTAGTTTTTGCCCATTCAAACTGCTTGAAAAGTTTACGCTCTTCAAAACGAATGATACGAGCTTCTTCTGAAAGGTGTTTAGATTTAATTTTAAGTTCTACAGACATTTTATTCTCCTAAATTGGTTCATTGTTGCTTCATAATGTAAGGCCCAATTTAGGGCGGTCTAGTAATCTACAAATGATATCTCTTCATTGCATCTCTCCTTTGTTGTAGTGGTATTCGACTCTAACATATGCACTACCTGAGAAGGTAATTTATCAGCTCTGCCAGCATATACAGCGTTAGTTAATGTAAGCGGTACATAAGTTGTCTCGGTTACTCTTATGCCATTTCTTACAAAGTCGAATTCGTGGTGTCCCTAACAGGAATTGAACCTGCATTTCAGCGTTTTAGAGGCGCGTGCATAACCATCATGCTCTAGGGACAAATTAAACAGGATCACTTTTGCTTTTTTTCAATAAAAAGTTTTGTGTGTTGCTGAACTGATCCTAAAATACGGGGTGCCCTATAACCACCGCAATCGCAGAAGCCATTTGATTTCTTCCTACACCGACACCCAATGTAGGGATAGACCGTTACTAAACGCATAGACTGTCAACGGTCTAACTTTGTCTACGTGACCTTGTCGTTTCTTTTAAACCCATCTCGATGGGAGTCAGGACGAGGATTTAGACCCCATTCTATAGGGGACTTTTGGTCCGGGTGGCAGGATTTGAACCCACGGCATCTTGCTCCCAAAGCAAGCGCTCTACCAAACTGAGCTACACCCGGTTATTCTTTACTTACAGTTTATATAGACAAATTCGCAATCGCGTTTAGCAAGATCTAGGGTTTTTCGATGCCAAGGCCATTGCTGTTTGATTTGTACTTCAAACTTACCATAAGTATGTTTGATACTTTTGACAACAGCTACTTTCTTGCTACCATCATACATTGTATGCGTTAGCTTAGTAGTCTGAGGGTCTCGTTCTTTCTGCCAACTGATCACTTAGTATTCTCCGCAATCATTTTATAACCAGTTGTGGTAGGATGAACTTTATCTTTACTAATTGGAAAGGATCTAGTATCTACAACACCGTCACCAAATTGTTTAGCAATAGTGAGTGCAGCATACCTGGATTCTTCGTTATTTGAACTGAGAATCCAAACAACATCGCCTTTGAGAAGCTCGCGCAACGCTAGCATAGGACCATAAGACTCTACATAAGCGTCATTTGATCCTAGACTGATGATTGTCTTTTTGGCATGGATTAGCTCAAAGTGATGGAACAGACCGTTTGCGTAGTCCTCGGAATTGATACCAGACTTGGCTTGCACAATACATTCTTGCCGCATCTGGCTAATGCCAACTGCAATGCTATCTCCTAGAATTAGACATTCAATCACTGTGCATCTCCATAGAGAACAATCAAATCGTCTATCAGTTCAATAGCAAGATTAACTGTTTTCTGATCTATATATCCAAGTTCTCCACTCAACATACCAATCGTAATCGTGTCTTCAATCTTATCACGGTTTGCTTTACCATTGATAAAAGGACGATGAAAGTTGTTGAGAAGAATATCAATTGACAGTTCTGAAGCGGTTACAGTTTGCATATTAAGCAACCTCATAGTTAAGCTGGTTGATAGCGTTGTCGAAGATTGCTGCCATCTTGTAAGGCAGACCCTTGCGGTAGCAAATAGCGCTACCACCATACATCAGATCGATATCGTCAAGCTCCAACGACTGAACGATCCAACGAATAGCGTCTTCACGAGAACGAGCACCAACATCAAGAGCGGTTGCAATCTCAAGCTCAAAGGCGTTGATCGCAGCAATTTTTTCCTGCGCTTCACGATCCATGGTTACTGCATGGACCTCAAGTAGTTCATTCCACTCTATTTGCTTTTCTACATCAGTAGCTTCATTCCAGAACTGCCACCAGAAAGAGGTAGGACGAGTGCCATAGGCTTCTTTGTGAAGGTCAGAAACGATGTTTTCGTCGAACGTGTACATTGCGCATTTCCTCATTTGCTCTATAGGTATACTATAATACATCTAAATTGGTTTGTACACACTTAAATTCAAATAAAGTAAATTATTTTTGGCGGAGAAGGGGGAGTACGATTCCCATACGTATCACTACGCACGATCCGCTTAGCAGGCGGTCCCAGAGCCCCTCTGGTTCTCATCTCCATTAATCTTCATCAGTAACTTTGTAGAAGTCATCCATCTTCTTTTCTTGCAAAGTCTTCTGGTCCCACCACTTACGTGGATTGCCACACATGTAGCAAGAGCAGAGATGAGGAGTATGTGCATAAACGCCAATATCAGCATCGGTCAATTCACGTGCTCGATGCTTGGAGAAAAACTTCTGAACCCACTTTTTTTTCTTAAACTCTTGGAACCGACGAAAAGCTCTATCGCGCATTAGACTCTCCTATGATAATACAGAATGTTTGGGGAAAGCTAAGATTGCTCTTAGCGGCACCTTGCCATACTCCCCATCAAAGATACACTGTCCGGATTTAACGCTTTACCGGAAGGAGCCGTCGATCCTAATCAAATTAATGATCTTAGCAGTGTATCTGTGGTAGGGAGTACCGGAATCGAACCGATAGTTGTTGTTTGTTGCTGTAAACATTCTAAATTTTGGTGCGGATAGAGGGACTCGAACCCCCAACATACGCGTTCTAAGCGCGCCGACTCTACCAATTGGCCTATATCCGCAATTATGGTGCCCCCACGACGATTTGAACGCCGGACCTGATGCTTACAAGGCAACTGCTCTACCAACTGAGCTATAAGGGCATTATTCTGGTGCGGAATGAGAGATTCGAACTCCCGGCCTGATGCGTGTAAAGCACCTGCTCTACCACTGAGCTAATTCCGCATATTCACAGTTTACCGCGTGACTGGAAAATTTACTATCAAAGCGGGATTT
>OCVQ010000430.1_pt1 | contig 39353 bp, 37 predicted proteins | sample 1539061 | NCBI WGS metagenome assembly OCVQ01 (sample SAMEA3355526, study PRJEB22509) | marine metagenome | biome: marine; feature: river plume; material: water | place: USA | collected 2010-08-08 | depth 0.5 m | reverse complement strand
TTTATGATCGGCACCCCGGTCAATCCCAACCGGTAAAGCGCCTTCTGCCCAGAGGTCGAGTCACCATAAACATAGCCTGCGTAAGCCTGTTGCACCGCGCCATAGGCAAGCCCCGCATCGGCCAATGCCCGGCGCGCCGCCTCGGCCCCCATGACATCATAGGCCTCCGATGCTCCCGGCTTGGCAAAGGGGATCATCCCAACCCCGGCCACCACCACTCCAGTTCCCGCCATCGGACATCCTCCTGCTCTTGCCACCCAACCTGCCAAATCCCGCGACCAATCGCCAAAGAATTCTCACAGTGCGACGCGACGTCTCGGTGCGGGCGCAAAAGGTCTTAGTGTTTCGCGAAACTCGCCTGCCGCAGGCCTGCGGCATCATCCCGAGCAAGGCGGTTTGGGAATTTCCGCACAGCGCAAGGCGTCACGACATTAACCTTTTACGTCATGACGCAAACCAGACGCCGACCATACGCAAATCATACCAAGAAAAATGACAAAAGCCCGAAGGTATTAACCTTCGGGCCTTTTGTTTTTGGTGCGGTCGAGAAGACTCGAACTTCCACGGGGGTTAGCCCACAGCGACCTCAACGCTGCGCGTCTACCAATTCCGCCACGACCGCATCTGAACTGGTGATGCGCCGTTTAGCGGCTCCTTCTGGGAATGCCAAGGGCGAAAATGCGTCAAATCTCATTGCGCTGAATATTTCCCCGCAGGCTTGCACGCCACACGATCACAGCACCGATCAAGCCCGCCATCAAAACCCAAAACCCAAACCAGTTTGCGCGTGAGAAAATCACCTCATGCATCAAGCGCCCCGGCAAAAGCGTAAATACTCCCGCACCGAGCAACGCGAAAAAGCTCAATTTTTTCATGATCTTCTGATGCAGAGAAATATCTCCGCGCCGGGCGGCCCTCACCGATTGCACCAAAGACCCAAGCGTAACGAGCGACAAGATATGAATAGGGCTCCATGCGCCGATCCATCGGACTTCATGAATAACAAAAGAACTCAGCGCCACCGAAGCCATCGCCACCACCCAAATACGCCCCGCAAATCGATGTGCGGCCCCACCCTTTCGGCGCATCAAGATCACCGGAGCCAAGACCACGGCCAAGAGGGCCGCAGCAACATGAAACTGAATGGCCACAGGCGCGGCCAGAAATGGGGTAAGCGTTGGCATCGTGTGCTCTCCTTGCTAGAACTGCGTTCGCAACTGCACCGAGTTATTAACTTCTCACAGGCTAAATTCGTGAAACCCGCGTCAGACACCGTCAACAGCGTCGTGTTGCAACTCGCGCATCGTGAACTGCAACGCGTTTTTCACGACCGTCGCTTGATTGTTGGCTTGATCGGGCTCGGATTGGTGTTCGGTTTTGCCGGACCATTTGGCACAGATACGTCGCTCTCTCTGGCGCCGCGTTTGCTCTATTGGCTGGCGATTGTGGTAATCACAGGTCTTGCTGGGTGGATCTTCACCCGGTTTTTTTCCAATGCGCTTTGCCGCCTTGGCGTCTCGCCGCTCTTTTCCGCTCTTTTTGGCGGGGCTTTGGCGGGCGTGCCGATTACCCTCATTGTTCACGGGATCAACATCGCGTTTCTTGCGATGCCGCTGGCGGATCTTACCCCGTCTTTTGCCACTCTGACTGGTACAATCGTGGCGATTTCGGCCACTGTCTCGACGGCGATGTTCTTGATTACACTTGGCCCAACGCCTCAGACGCCGCAAAGCACCGCGCCAATAGAAACCGCGAATTCTGCTCCCCGTCTCCTCACGCGTTTACCCTATGAAAAGCGTGGCACCCTCCTGTCCTTATCTGCACTCGATCACTATACCGAGGTTGTGACAACCACAGGAAAAGAGCTTGTTTTGATCCGCTTAGCCGATGCCATCGCCGAGGCGTCTCCCGTCTGTGGCCTGCAGATTCATCGATCTCATTGGGTTGCCCTCTCAGCAATCGCGCGCCTTGAACGCGACACAAGCCGCCTGATCCTCACAGTGAGCGATGGGCGCACCCTCCCCGTCAGCCGCAGCAATATCTCTGCCCTCAAGGAGGCCGGCATCCTACCGGGCCAGACCAATGGTTGAGTGGATCATCACCGAAGGGCTCACCGATTACACCCGTGCCGTCGCCTTCATGGAAACCCGCGCAGAGGCAATCGCGTGCGGCGAGGCCGAGGAGTGCCTTTGGCTCCTCGAACACCCACCCCTTTACACCGCAGGCACCTCTGCGCGCAGTGAAGACCTGACCGATCCAGAGCGCTTTCCCGTCTATCAGTCAAAGCGGGGCGGGCAATACACCTATCATGGGCCGGGTCAGCGCGTTGTTTATGTCATGCTCGACCTCAACAAACGCGGCCGCGACATTCGCGCCTTTGTCGAATCCTTGGAAAACTGGGTAATTTCCACCCTCGCCGAATTCAACGTCACCGGCGAGATTCGTCCCGGCCGTGTAGGTGTCTGGGTCACCCGCTCCGACCAAGCCCCCACAATAACTGGCGCCCCTCGTGAAGACAAAATCGCCGCGATCGGCATTCGCCTTCGCAAATGGGTGAGTTTCCACGGCATCTCGATAAACGTTGAACCGGACTTGACGCATTTTTCCGGTATCGTGCCCTGTGGCATCCGCGATCATGGCGTCACCAGCTTGGTTGATCTTGGCCTTCCGGTGACCCTGCAAGACCTCGACGCTGCGCTAAAACATGGCTTCGAGCAGCACTTCCCGGAACCAACTTCGTGACCAATGCGCCCGCGTTGCGGTGAACCCAAACCTAAGCGAAGTTAAGCCATTCCCTCGACCTGCGACCTTTTTGACATTGATCCGCGCGGTGAGGGCCTTAAGTCTACGCCCAGACCGATCCATGACCAAACGAGGGAAACCTATGAAATTTCTGCTGTCCGCTGCCACACTGATCGCCCTGTCCACGCCCGCTTTCTCAGAAGGCGACGTCGCTGCGGGCGAGAAAGAATTCTCCAAATGCAAGTCTTGCCACATGATTGCGGCCGATGATGGCACCGTAATCGTCAAGGGCGGCAAAGTCGGCCCAAACCTTTACGGCGTCATCGGGCGCACAGCTGGCACCTCTGATGGCTTTAGCTACGGCGACGGCTTGAAAGACGCGGCAGCCGCTTCCTTCGTCTGGACCGAAGAAGAACTCGCCAGCTATATCACCGACCCAAAAGCATGGCTCGGCGACAAGGGTTACGCGGCAAAGACGAAAATGTCGTTCAAAGCCAAAGCCAAGCAGGCTGACCTCGCGGCGTATTTGGCTTCGGTCAAGCCCGCGCAATAAGTTTTTGCAAAAAGTTGAAAAGCGCGTGTTCCTATGGGAATGCGCGCTTTTTCTTTGTATTCCTGCACTTTTTCCACATTCCTGCACGTTTCTGCGCTGCACGGCTTCTTTCAAGCGCATCAATCCCTTGGGGGTGCGACATATTGATTTGATCTGCATCAAATTCAGACATTGCCGCCCCCGCCCACACATTCTAAAACGATGTTGGAACACGGGTTAGGAGAGAGTCTGTCTGCCTTGCCTGAAAGTATAACTTCAACTGGAGGCAACAGAATGGCAGACGCAGCCATCCACGGCCACGACCATCACGACGAGCGGGGCTTTTTCACACGCTGGTTCATGTCCACTAACCACAAGGACATCGGCCTGCTCTATCTCATCACGTCGGCAATCGTCGGCCTGATCTCGGTTCTTTTCACCGTCTACATGCGGATGGAATTGATGGAACCGGGTGTGCAATACATGTGCGCCGAAGGCGCGCGTTTCATCGCCGCATCCACATCGGAATGCACCCCGAATGGTCACCTTTGGAACGTGATGATTACCTATCACGGCGTTCTGATGATGTTCTTTGTGGTGATTCCTGCCCTCTTCGGCGGCTTCGGCAACTACTTCATGCCGCTGCAAATCGGCGCGCCGGACATGGCGTTCCCACGCATGAACAACCTGTCCTTCTGGCTCTACGTTGCGGGCACGTCACTTGGCGTTGCCTCGCTCTTGTCCCCCGGCGGCAATGGTCAACTCGGGTCTGGTGTGGGCTGGGTTCTCTATCCACCGCTTTCCGTGAACGAAGGCGGTATGTCGATGGATCTCGCGATCTTCGCGGTCCACGTCTCGGGTGCTTCGTCGATCCTCGGTGCGATCAACATGATCACCACCTTCCTGAACATGCGCGCACCGGGCATGACGCTCTTCAAGGTTCCGCTGTTCTCGTGGTCTATCTTCGTAACCTCGTGGCTGATCCTTCTGTCGCTGCCCGTTCTGGCAGGCGCGATCACGATGTTGCTGACCGACCGTAACTTTGGCACGACCTTCTTCGATCCAGCAGGCGGCGGTGACCCGATCCTCTACCAGCACATCCTGTGGTTCTTTGGCCACCCGGAAGTGTATATCATCATTCTCCCCGGCTTCGGCATCATCAGCCACGTCATCTCCACCTTCTCGCGCAAACCCGTCTTCGGCTACCTGCCGATGGTCTGGGCGATCATCGCGATCGGCGCGCTTGGCTTTGTCGTGTGGGCGCACCACATGTACACCGTGGGTATGTCGCTGACCCAACAGTCCTATTTCATGCTGGCCACGATGGTAATCGCGGTGCCGACAGGCGTGAAAATCTTCTCGTGGATCGCCACCATGTGGGGCGGCTCCATCGAGTTCAAGACACCAATGCTCTGGGCCTTCGGCTTCCTCTTCCTCTTCACCGTTGGCGGCGTGACCGGCATCGTGTTGAGCCAAGCGGCCGTCGACCGTGCCTATCATGACACCTACTATGTGGTGGCTCACTTCCACTACGTGATGTCGCTGGGCGCCGTGTTCTGCATCTTTGCAGGTATCTACTTCTACTTCGGCAAGATGACGGGCCGTCAGTATCCGGAATGGGCAGGCAAGCTGCACTTCTGGGCGATGTTCATCGGTGCTAACCTGACGTTCTTCCCGCAGCACTTCCTTGGCCGTCAGGGCATGCCGCGCCGTTACATCGACTATCCGGAAGCCTTCGCTTACTGGAACTATTGGTCGTCCATCGGTGCGTTCATCTCCTTCGCGTCCTTCGTGTTCTTCTTCGGCATTATGATCTGGTCGTTGACCCGTGGCGCACGCGTCACCGCCAACAACTACTGGAATGAGTATGCCGACACGCTGGAATGGACCCTGCCATCGCCGCCGCCCGAGCACACGTTCGAGCAGCTGCCCAAGCAGGAAGACTGGGACAAGTCCCACGCGCACTAATCCCGCGTTCCACATATAATCACGAAAGGGCCTCCCATTGTGGGGGCCCTTTTCTATTTGTGAGAGCCTTGCGGCACCCTGCCCCATGGAAATAATGCGCCGCGTCCTACCCTATGATCAGACGCGACAGGACAAGACACATGCCTTACTACTGGACCCCTTCAAAAGAGACCCCCGAGCGCCTCGAATTATGGCCGCATCGCTCATTGCCACGACGTGGGTTTGCGGTAACCATACTGCTCACTTTCAGCCTGATCACAGTGCCGCTCTATCCACTCTTGGGCACCGTGGTGCTGTGGGGGCTACTGCCGTTCCTGCTGATGGCCGTCGGCGCGCTCTGGTGGGCCTTGGAGCGCAGCTACAAGGATGGAGACATACTCGAAGAGCTGGTCTTCACGGATGACGCCCTTCATCTTACTCGGACCGATCCCAAGGGCCTAAAGCAAGAGTGGGATTGCAACCCATATTGGGCCCGCGCCGAAATGCACCAACAAGGTGGCCCCGTGCCTTGGTATGTGACGCTCTCCGGCAATGGACGCCGCGTTGAAATCGGTGCGTTTCTTTCCGAGGAGGAGCGTCGCGCGCTATATGGCGAGCTTGCCGAAGCGCTTAAGTCATCGCGTGGCGCAAACGCGGAATAGTTTTAGGGCGCAGCCATCGCTGGCCGCGCCCCTGATGCATGCCGAACGCTGCCAAAGTATCAGGCGAGACGTGCCTTGAGCATCGGGCCTACAGCGCCAAAATCCATCTGTCCGGTATAAAGTGACTTCAGCTCGGCCATGACCCGCCCCATATCGCGGATCGAATTCGCACCCAGCTTCTCAATCACACCGTTCAGCGCTTCGGTCACTTCAACTTCGCTCAACTGACGCGGCAAGAACTCCTCGATCACTCCGATTTCAGCAAGCTCCCGTTCTGATAGGTCGAGCCGCCCACCTTCTTCATAAATCCGCGCACTTTCTTGGCGCTGCTTTACCATCTTGCTGAGGATCGTCATGACCTCTGCATTGCTCACCCCCTCGTCACGGCCTTCGCCGCGCGCCGCAATGTCGCGGTCCTTGATTGCGGCGTTGATCAACCGCAGCGTCGAAAGACGATCCGCCGCGCGATCTTTCATCGCCTGTTTGAGCGCTGTATTCAGCCGTTCACGCAATTCCATGAGGTCACATTCCCTAATGTCGCTTGGATGCCAGACCCTACTGGATTGGCCAGCCCAAGACAACGTGCGAACGGGGAGGCCAAAGCGGTGCGTCCGGCCTTGACCCTCGCCGCCTCGGCCTTTAGGACACCAGCAATTTGCCGCCATCCACCCTAGCTCCGGAGACTCGCACAATGGCCCACTCTGACCGGACCCGCCCAACCGCTTGCCTTGCCCTCGCGGATGGAACGCTGTTTTACGGTAAAGGTTTTGGTGCTGTTGGTGAGGCACAAGCAGAGCTCTGCTTCAACACGGCGATGACAGGCTACCAAGAGATCATGACAGACCCGTCTTATGCGGGCCAGATCGTAACTTTTACCTTTCCTCACATCGGTAACACTGGCGTGACCCCGGAAGATGACGAAACCACGGACCCAGTCGCCGCTGGCATGGTCGTGAAATGGGATCCGACCGAGCCGTCCAACTGGCGCGCCACCGAGCGCCTCGGTGACTGGCTCACCCGCCGTGGCCGTATTGCCGTTGGGGGTATCGATACACGCCGCCTGACCCGTGCGATCCGCCAGCAAGGCGCGCCCCATGTCGCAATCGCACATGACCCTGATGGCAATTTCGACATCGCGGCGCTTGTGGCGAAAGCCCGTGCTTTCCCCGGACTTGTCGGCCTCGATCTGGCCAAAGACGTGACTTGCGCGCAATCTTATTCATGGAACGAAATGCGCTGGGCATGGCCGCAAGGCTATCAGCCACAAGAAAATCCACGCTTTAAAGTCGTGGCCGTCGACTTTGGCGCCAAGCGGAATATCCTGCGGTGCCTGGCCTCCGTCGGCTGCGACGTCACTGTGCTGCCTGCCAGCGCCACTGCAGAAGAGGTGCTCGCCCACAATCCTGATGGCGTATTTCTCTCCAACGGCCCCGGCGACCCTGCGGCGACAGGGGCCTATGCCGTTCCAATGATCAAGGGCGTGCTGGAGCAATCCGACGTGCCTGTGTTCGGGATTTGCTTGGGCCACCAGATGCTTGCTTTGGCGCTTGGGGCAAAAACTATTAAGATGAACCACGGCCACCACGGTGCGAACCACCCCGTTAAGGATATGGAAACCGGCAAGGTGGAAATTACCTCAATGAATCATGGATTCGCCGTCGACAGCCAAACTTTGCCAAAAGGCGTCAAGGAAACGCATGTTTCCCTTTTTGATGGCTCAAACTGCGGCATCCGAATGGAAGACCGCCCCGTATTTTCGGTGCAATACCACCCCGAGGCCAGCCCCGGTCCACAAGACAGCTTCTACTTGTTTGAGCGTTTCGCCGCCTCCATGGCCGCCCGCGCATCTGCCTGAAGCAGTTTACCGACAGCCTCACCCGGCAAATTTGTATCACAGATACCTCGGGAGCTTTCTTCCGAGGTATCTTTTTTGCCGTAGCGTGCCGTTAACCTTATTTTAACAAGGCATTAAGAGTTTCCCGCGATGCTCCCCTTCACAAGGTGGATCGCGAGATGGCAAAAGACTTTTCCTCAAACCGAAACTTTCCGACTCCCGGCCCTCGTAATGGCGGCACGGCTTCCGATCTTGCGGCCTTTCTCGCAAATCAAGGCCTACTCGATAAGGGCGTCGCACTTGCCCTCCGGGCCACTAGTCGTCGTAGCGCAGCGACGCTCTGCGAAATCATTCGGGCAACCGGACTGGTCGCCCCCACGACATTGATCGAAGCAGATGCTGAATATCGCGGCCTGCCGCGCGCCGATCTATGCCAAATCCCCGCGCCACAATCCCTTGCCATACTATGTGACGCAAGTGTTTGGCTGCGTCATTGCGCTGTCCCTTGGTGCGATGCATCAGGAAAATTGCACATCGCCATGCGGAACCCGGACAGTCTTGAAGCTCTTCTTGGGGTGCTGCCGCCGAACTTCTCCACGGCTCAGCCCGCCCTCGCCCTCGAAGAAGAGATCCAAGAGGCATTGGCGGCCATTTTCCATGACATACTGCGCGATCGCGCCTCAGCCCGCGTACCCGAAAAAGAAAGCTGTCGGACATGGGGCCGTCGCCCCAAACGCCGCGCAGTTTTGCTTACCCTTTTTGGCACCGCCTTTCTCAGCACGCTTGTTTTTTGGCCCACAATCGTTCTGTCTGCTTTGGTTCTCTGGGCCATTTTCGCTATGATCCTTTCTGCCTTGCAAAAAGTTTCAGCGCTCTTTGCCCATCTGACCCGGCCGCTGGCACCGCCCCGCCCACTCCCAGTACTTTTCAAAAAGCCTAAGATCTCGGTCTTGGTGCCGCTCTTTCGGGAGCAGGAAGTCGCACAGGTGTTGGTTCGACGTCTCGAACGCTTGACCTATCCAAAGCACCTTTTGGATGTGATCCTTGTGTTGGAAGAGACAGACATTGTTACGCAAAACGCGCTCGAAAGTGCGGAACTGCCACCTTGGATGCGAAAGATCATCGTTCCCGATGGCCAGCCGCGCACCAAACCACGCGCCATGAATTATGCATTGGATTTTTGCCGCGGCGATATCATTGGAATTTGGGATGCCGAAGATGCCCCTGAGCCACAGCAACTTGATGTTGTGGCAGAAACATTTCGGTGCGCGCCCCCGGACACCGTCTGCCTGCAAGGCATTCTCGACTTTTACAACCCGAAACAAAACTGGCTCGCCCGCTGCTTCACGATCGAATACGCCACGTGGTTTCGCACAATCCTACCCGGCCTTACACGGCTCGGCTTTGCGATTCCTCTGGGCGGCACGACACTCTTTTTCCGTCGAGAAGCGCTTGAAGTCTTAGGCGGATGGGACGCCCATAACGTCACCGAAGACGCGGATCTCGGCTTCCGTCTCGCGCGCCATGGCTACAACACTGAAATGATCCCAGTGGCCACAGACGAAGAAGCGAATTGCCATACATGGCCTTGGATCAAACAGCGGTCCCGCTGGCTCAAAGGCTATATGGTCACCTATATTGTTGCGATGCGTGATCCCATCGAGCTTTGGTCTCAGCTTGGGGCTTGGAAGTTTCTGGGCCTCCAAGCCCACTTCATTACGTCCCTCTCCCAATTTCTCTTGGCGCCCTTGCTTTGGTCGTTTTGGCTGATCATGCTAGGGTACGCGCACCCCCTTGAAAGCGTTGTTCCCAGAGAATGGTTGATGACTATGGGGATTCTCTTTCTGGGTTTTGAGTGCATCACTGTTGGCGCAGGCGCGGTGTCCGTCTCAGGTCCAAAGCATCGCCACCTTTTGCCTTGGGTGCCGACGCTGCATCTCTACTTTCCCCTTGCAACCATCGCCGCCTACAAGGCGCTCTGGGAGTTGGTGTTCTCGCCATTCTATTGGGACAAAACCACGCATGGCCTTTCGCTCTCAAAAACGGCCTCGCAATCCTCCCCGCAAGGGCCGTCACTCAACGCTCTTCAAGACACCTGAATCAAGCTTCAATCGCGTAACAAATGCTTTTGAAATGTGCGACTTGAGCGCTTGATAGGCGGCCTCTTCATCGCGCCGCTCAATTGCCGAGACGATGGCCGAATGTTCATTGAGAGCATCGTCACCCCGACCTTCAGCCGCCAACGAAGTCGTCGCCATCAAGGCCATTGAGCGATGCACCAAGTCAAGCTGTTGCACCAAATATCGATTATGCGAGGCCAGATGAATTTGCTTGTGAAATCTCCGGTTCGCCCGGCTGAGTGCCTTTGGGCTGGCGATCAGGGCGCGATCAGCATCGACCATTTCCCGCAGCACCCGCATTTCTTCTGGCGTTGCATGCCGCGCTGCCAACCGCGCCGCCAAGCCCTCTAGCTCTGAGCGCACGGCGTAAAGCTCCGACAATTGGTTATGGTCCAGCGACGCGACGATCAGGCTGCGCCCGTCTCTCGCCAAAAGACTTTGTGTCTCCAGTCGCTGGAGAGCTTCTCGCACCGGCGTGCGCGAAACGCCAAAGCGGTCGGCCAACTCACTCTCGACCAAACGATCGCCAGGCCGATAGATCCCGCTATCGATTGCCTCCAAGATTAGCGAATAAGCGTCTTTTTGGCTCGATTTTGGATCTGCCATTTTGTCTTCCCCTCTTTTTCCCCCGCCTTTTTAGAGGCGGAGTATCCCCCTGTCACGACACTGTTGCCGACACGCGGCTCCGGCGATAGACGTTTCTCATGCCACGTGACAAATTCTCTCACATCACCACATGGGTCTTTGACCTCGACAATACCCTATACCCTCCCGCAATGCGCCTCTTCGATCAGATCGAAGTGCGGATGACGGATTACGTTATGCGAACCCTGAATGTCACCCAGCCGCAAGCAGATCACCTGCGCGGCCATTATTGGCGCCAGTACGGAACAACCCTCGCAGGCTTGATGCGCGAGCATGCGATTGATCCAACACCCTATCTCGAGGAAGTTCACGACATTGATTTTTCTGTACTTTCTCCTGACCAAGCGTTGCGAAGTGCGATTCAATCTCTTCCCGGTCGCAAACTCATCTACACAAACGGCTCGGCACCTTATGCCGAAAAAGTAATCTCAGCCCGGGGCCTTTCTGGGGTATTTGATGCGATTTTCGGCGTAGAACATGCTGACTTTCTGCCCAAACCCGAGGTGCGCGCTTTCGAAATCGTCTTTGCAAAAGCGCGCCTCACGCCAGCGACTGCAGCGATGTTCGAAGATGATCCACGCAATCTTTCGGCCCCCCATTCACTTGGGATGCGAACAGTCCACGTGGCTGAGCACCCCGAGCCTGCACCGCATATTCAGTTTCATACCTCCGATCTGACCCGGTTCTTACAGCAGCTGGCATAGCCGCTGCGTCAGGTCGCCGCGCTGCGACAAGATGAATCTAGCATTCCTCTTTTTGAATGTTACTTGCTGCCGCAGGTTTAAACTGGCGTATCTCATGTCAATAATTCCCGCCGCGCAAGACGACGATCAAGCCGCCCGTACCAAAGCGACAAAGCTTGAGGGACGCATCTTGCTGGCTGTGCTCATAGGGCTCGTCTGTTGGGGCCTTTCAATCTTCACTTGGGGTGTTCCCGGTCTTTACATCCCAGCCCTCGCCCTGGTTCCGGTTATGTACGTCTTGCTGATTTTAATTAGCAGGGGATGACGGTTTGACGCTTGGACCTTTACCCCTCCTCGCCCTAGTATTTGGGCAGGAGGGTCCAATGCTCACATTCGATCATGATATCTTGGTTTCCGGTGGCGGCGTCGCTGGCTTGGCTGCTGCCGCAGTTTTCGGAGCGGCAGGGTTTTCGGTGCTTTGCGTAGACCCAACCGCCCCAATTACCGAGCGCGATGCAGAAGGTTCAGATCTACGCACAACCGCTTTTTTGCAGCCTTCTCAAAGCCTTCTGGAACAAGCTGGCATCTGGGCCCGTTTGAAGGATCATGCTGCCCCCTTGCAAGTCATGCGGATTGTCGACGCCGGCGGCGTTGTGGCCGAACCAAGGCTGGTGAAGAATTTTAACGCTGCGGATATCTCCGAAAAGCCTTTTGGATGGAATTTGCCCAACTGGCTGTTGCGGCGCGAACTACTCGCGCGGCTGACAGAACTACCGAATGTCGAGTTTCGCCCCGGTGTTGGGACGACGTCGCTTTTCACGCGGGCGTCTGAGGCGCGGGTGGGGCTTTCCGATGGGAGCCGTCCGCGCGTTCGGCTGGTGATTGCGGCAGATGGTCGAGCAAGCCCCATGCGAGAGGCCGCTGGAATCAACGTTAAAACAACACGTTACGGGCAGAAGGCCTTGGCTTTTGCCGTGTTACATCCCATCCCGCATGAGAATGTCTCAACCGAGATCCATCGGGCGGGCGGGCCGTTTACACTTGTGCCGCTGCCAGATTGGCAAGGGCTTCCGTCTTCGGCTGTGGTGTGGATGGAAACTGGCCCAGAGGCACTGCGCTTGGCAGAGCTGCCGTGCGATGCGTTTGAGGAAGCCTTAAACTACCGTTCGTGCCTCTTGTTTGGACCGCTCACACTGGTCTCACGGCGCACCGTCTGGCCGATTATCAGTCAGCAAGCTGAACGCATGTCTTCGGAGCGTTTGGCCTTGATGGCAGAGGCCGCGCATGTCGTCCCCCCCATTGGCGCGCAGGGGCTGAACATGAGCCTGATGGACCTTAAACTATTGGTAGACCTTGCAGTTTCTAATCCAACGGAGTTGGGGAGCCGGGGTATGCTCGACACCTATCACCGCAAGCGGCATGGAGAAGTAACCGCGCGTGTGACAGGGATTGACCTGCTCAATCGCGCGTCGATGGCCGCTTCGCAACCAATGCGTGACCTGCGCGCGAAGGGTTTGGATGCGATTTACTCTTTGGGCCCTGTGCGGAAAACCATGATGCAACTTGGGCTTGGCGCGCGGGGCTGACCCCGCGCCCAAATTCCTTGCAAGGAATTTGCAAGGCTCTTGCAAGAGCCTTGGTCAGAGCACTTTATCAACTACAGTTTGTAGGCGAGAGAGGGTGGCATCTACATCATAGAGCTTGTCCAAGCCGAAAAGGCCCAAACGGAAGGTGCGAAAGCCTTCGGGTTCGTCGCATTGAAGCGGCACCCCCGCAGCGATTTGCATGCCCTCGTTAAGAAATTTCTTACCGTTCTGAACCTCTGGATCGCTGGTATAGCTGACCACAACACCCGGTGCGCCAAAGCCCTCGGCTGCGACCGATTGAATGCCCTTCGCCTTGAGCATCTGGCGCACACCATTGCCCAAAGCCCATTGAGATTCTTTCAGCTTTTCAAAGCCATAGTCCTTTGTTTCCAGCATTGTGTCGCGGAACGCGCGCAGGGCGTCTGTGGGCATCGTGGCATGGTAAGCATGACCGCCATCCTCATAGGCTTTCATCATCGCGCGCCATTTCTTCAGATCGACCGCGAAGCTGTCGGAACTGGTTTTTTCCAACCGCTCCAGTGCCTTATCCGACATCATCACCAGACCTGCCGACGGCGAGGCCGACCAGCCTTTTTGTGGTGCGGAAATTAACACATCGACGCCTGTGGCCTTCATATCGACCCAAGCGCACCCCGAGGCGATACAGTCGAGCACCATCAGCGCGCCCACCTCATGGGCGGCGGCCGAGAGCGCCGATATATAGTCGTCAGGCAAGATCATTCCCGCCGATGTCTCTACATGTGGGGCAAAGACCGCCGCAGGACGGGCCTCACGGATGGCAGCGGTTACTTCTTCGATCGGTGCCGGCGCAAAGGGGGATGTGACCGAGTTTCCCGATTGGCGCGCCTTCATAACTGTTGTTTTTGCTGTGAATTTTCCTGCATCAAAGATTTGCGACCAGCGAAATGAGAACCACCCATTCCGAACCACCAGCGCATGTTCCCCATTGGCGAACTGACGCGCGACAGCTTCCATCGCATAGGTGCCCCCACCGGGCACCAAGGCCACGCCGTCAGCATTGTAGACCTCTTTCAGCATGCCCGAGATATCGCGCATAACCCCTTGAAAGGACTTGGACATATGGTTCAGCGAGCGATCGGTGAACACGACGGAAAATTCCAGCAGGCCATCGGGATCGACGGTGTTGAGCAATGCGGGCATGAGGGTCTCCTTCTCTCTTGGGCAAAGAGGTAGACCGATAAAAGGTTAAAGGCAAAGCCTACAACGGCATACCAATTGCCTCGGACGCAACACGTATGATTTACGTATGGGTGGCGTCTGGTTGGCGTCATGACATATTCCCGACCACGCGGTCAGGTTTAGAGTGGGCCGGGGCGCCGTTCTTCGGACAAAAGCACATTAGCTTCGACGCTGCCAACCCCCGGCAGGGTCATCACTCGGCGACGCAGCACGCGCTCGAAATCGGCAATGTCGCGGGCCACAACGCGCAGACGATAATCATAGAGGCCTAGAATATGCTCGACGGTCTGCACCTCTGGAATCGCGGTGACGGCGCGCTCGAAATCCTCAAGGCTGACCCGGCCCTTGGTCGCCAGTTTGACGCCAAGAAAGACCGTGACCCCAAAGCCCAAGCGTTCGGCGTCCAAGACAACTCGGCGTCGGGCAATGATGCCGCTCTCTTCGAGGCGGCGAATGCGCCGCCATGCAGCGGGTTGCGACAGGCCCAATGCCCGCCCCAATGCGCCAGCGCTTTGGGTGGCGTCCTGTTGCAAGGCGCGCAGAAGGGCGTGGTCTGTGGAATCGAGCGCGATCAAACTGGCAGGCCCTCTTTGGATTTGATCCGCGCCACATGCATCAGCGCTTCGATATCGGCGATATGCGGCAAGGTCAGCAAGCGTTCGCGCCAGATATGTTGGTAATGCGTGATATCGCGGGCGATTACGGAAAGCCGCACATCAACGCGACCTAAAAAGGTTTGGATCTCGAGCACTTCGGGCACCTCGCGCGCGGCGGCGATGAATTCGTCAAAGGCACGCGGATTGGTTTTGTCCAAGGTGACGCGCAGCGAGACCTCCACGCTAAAGCCCAAAGCGCGCCAATCGATCACGGCCTCTTGACCCTTGAGCACCGCCGTCTCTGTCATCCGCGCCAGACGGCGCGACAAAACGGCAGGTGTCGTGCCTGCGGCCTCTGCGAGATCGGCAGCAGGCCGGGATGGATCGGCTTGCAAGTGGCGCAGGATGCGGCGGTCGAGATCGTCGAGCATGAATTTTCGCAATCTGATAGTTTTGGCGAATGATTTGACAAAGGAATAGCGGATCAAGTGGAAAAACGAAACGGCTATTCGTGCAAAACCCCTATGCTGCGCGACAGTTGAATATGCAGAGACGGGAAAGGGCCGATTATGCGCGTTTATTATGATCGCGATTGCGATGTGAACCTCATCAAGGACATGAAAGTGGCAATCCTCGGCTATGGCAGCCAAGGTCATGCCCATGCGCTGAACCTGCGCGATTCGGGTGCCAAGAACGTTGTCGTGGCATTGCGCCCCGGCTCACCCTCGGCCAAGAAGGCCGAAGGCGAGGGCCTCAAGGTCATGGGCATTGCAGAAGCGGCCGCTTGGTGCGACCTCATCATGTTCACCATGCCCGACGAATTGCAGGCCGCGACCTATAAAGCCTATGTGCATGACAATCTGCGCGACGGCGCGGCCATTGCCTTTGCTCACGGCCTCAACGTGCATTTCGGCCTCATCGAGCCGAAGCCCGGCGTAGACGTGATCATGATGGCCCCGAAGGGCCCCGGCCACACCGTGCGGGGCGAGTATGTCAAAGGCGGCGGCGTGCCCTGCCTCGTGGCGGTTCACCAGAATGCCTCGGGCAAAGCGCTGGAAATCGGCCTGTCCTATTGCTCGGCCATCGGCGGCGGACGCTCGGGCATCATCGAGACCAACTTCCGCGAAGAATGTGAAACCGATCTCTTCGGCGAGCAGGCCGTGCTGTGCGGCGGCTTGGTGGAACTGATCCGCATGGGCTTTGAGACCCTCGTGGAAGCGGGCTATGAGCCGGAAATGGCCTATTTCGAGTGCCTGCACGAAGTGAAACTGATCGTCGACCTGATTTATGAGGGCGGCATTGCCAATATGAACTACTCGATCTCGAACACCGCCGAATATGGCGAATACGTTTCGGGCCCGCGCATCCTGCCTTACGACGAGACCAAGGCGCGGATGAAAGCCGTGTTGAGCGATATTCAGACCGGCAAGTTCGTGCGCGATTTCATGCTGGAGAACTCGGTGGGTCAGCCCTCGTTCAAAGCGACGCGTCGCTTGAATGACGAGCACCAGATTGAGCAAGTCGGCGAGAAGCTGCGCGCAATGATGCCTTGGATTTCCAAAGGCAAGATGGTCGACAAAGCCCGGAACTAAGGGTTACGGCGGAGCGATCCCCGTCGAATTGGACATCGCGGGAGGGGCGCTTTCGGGCGCCCCTTCCTTACTTGGAGAAAGACAAAATGCAGCCAGATCAACGCCATTGGGCTTCGCTTGCGGCTTTGGGCCTCATTTGGGGCAGCACGTTTATGGTGATGGCCTTGGCATTGAGAGGCTATGGGCCGTTTACCTTGGCCACGGCGCGGGTGGTGCTGGGGGCGGTGTCGCTTTTGGTGCTGATGGCTGCGATGCGGCGTCCGATGCCGCCCTTGGCTGCTTGGCCTTGGCTGGTGGTGATCGGGGTTTTGAACACCGCGCTGCCGTTTTTCTTGTTGTCATGGGGGCTGACGCATGTGCCGTCCGCTTTTGCGGGAATTTCGATGGCGGCGCTGCCCTTGTTTGTGCTGCCGCTGGCGCATGTCTTTTCCGATGAGCGAATGACACGGCGGGGCGTGGCGGGGGTGTCGCTGGGGTTTGCCGGGGCTTTGGTGTTGATCGGGCCCGGAGTGATAGGGCTGGGGGCGGGCATGGAGGGCTGGGGCCAACTGGCCTGTTTGGCGGCAACTTTGGCCTATGCGGTATCCTCGATCTTGACGCGGCGCGCGCCTGCGATGGATTCAATCACAATGGCAGCCATGACCTTGGTTGTGGGCGCTGTCGTGATGATGCCGCTCATGCTGGCGGTGGAGGGTCTGCCGGGCTGGGTTGGGCTTGGTCCCGGCTTGGCAATCCTTTTCCTTGGTTTTGTGCCCACGGCATTGGCGGCATTGATCCGGGTGTTTCTGATCCGATCAGTGGGGTCGGTGTTCATGACATTGGTCAATTACCAAGTGCCGCTTTGGTCGGTGGTGTTTGGCTGGGCCATTCTGGGCGAAGACCTGCCATGGCGGTTTTTCGCGGCTTTGGGCCTGATCCTTGCGGGGCTGGTGATTGGGCAATGGGCGACGTTGAAGCGGCTCTTTCAATAGCGGCCCATTTCGACGCGGAGCTTGTCGAGGATTTTGCCCTGTGCATCTACTGCTTTGAGATCAATGAAATAGCGGTTGCCACGCCCCCCGGAGCATGGCGCGAGATAGCCTTTGCTGGCAAATTGACCTGTGGCGCGGGCGGCTTTCATCACTTGTGCGCCGCCGGCGCCTTTGGTGGCGTTTTCTGCGATGGCGCCCAAATTTGCGCTGGCGCCTTTGACGGGCCACGAAATCGTGCCATGCCCGCCTTTCGTCGATAGAGGTGCAAAATCTCGATCGTTGAATTCACCGATGATGAATGCGGTTCCCGCAGGGATGCCGGAGCGCGCAATCGCGGGGGTCATGGGCGTGCCGCCTTGCAGCGTGCATTGCTGACCTTTGGGGATTTTCTTGCCATCCCAAGGCGCCGCTAACCGAGCCTCCATTGCAAATGCAGAGGTGCCCAAAGCGCAAAGAGCTGCCGCAAATATTAAGTCTTATCAACACACCCTCCAACCAGACACCTTAAGGCCGACGGTCGCTCGACGGTCCGTCAAGCGTTTTGGGCGCTCCAGAGCGACAGGGCGGAGCGGGTTGCGAAGACGTCGTGCACCCGGATCATCTGCACCCCCTGCCCAACTGCCGCCTGCGCCAGCGCGACAGACCCATAGACGCGGTGCGCGGGCTCGGGTGCTTTGCCAAGGGTGCCGATGAAGCGTTTGCGCGAGACCCCCAGCAAAACAGGCACACCCAATGCGTGAAAAAGCGAGAGCCGCGCGAGAAGTGCCAGATTATGCGCCTGCGTCTTGCCAAAACCGATGCCGGGATCGACCATCATTTGAGCGCGCGGGATACCAAGCGCCTCAAGTGCGGCAAGACGGGCGGCGAGGAAATCAAAGACATCCAACAGCACATCGGCATAACGCGGATTTTGCTGCATGGTTTGTGGATCGCCTTGAGCATGCATGATGCAAATGGGCGCCGACCGAGCCGCGCAAAGCGGCGCAAGTGCCGGATCGTAGGTGAAACCAGAGACATCATTGACAATGGTCGCACCAGCATCGAGCGCCGCCGCTGCGACGGCGGATTTGCGTGTATCGATGGAAAGCGGCAAGCCGCCCTTCAAGGCCGCGATCACCGGGGCGGTGCGGGCGATTTCCTGAGCGTCCGGCACGGTTTCAGACCCCGGCCGGGTGCTTTCGCCGCCCACATCAATCAGATCGGCGCCTTCGGTGGTCATGGCCGCCGCATGGGCGCGGGCCGCCTCTGGGGCGTCATGCTGCCCACCGTCGGAAAAACTGTCTGGGGTGACGTTGAGAATGCCCATGATCTGTGGCCGCGCCATCGAGAGCCCGGCAAAATCGGGGCGCGGAGCGGTGAGGCGCGCTAGCACATCCGGCGCGAGTTCCGAATGGGGCACGATGCGCGGGGGTGCTTCACGAGAGAGCAATTCAACATGGGTAAACCATGCCCAGCCTCCCGCAAGTGGGAGGGCCTCTGACGGGCGGGCGACGTCGGTTTGCGCGATGGGACGGTTATAGATCATGCGGCAGGTCTGCCATGGGCGCGACACGCTCGCAAGTCAGGGCAGGAGATGAACATCTGTTGCAACGGCCCGCAGCGGCAGGTCTTGGCCGACAGGCGCGGCCTCGCCAATCACCAAGAGCGAATCCGCTTTCATCGCACGCGCGAACCAATGCACCAGCGCCAGAGCATCCCTTGGGCTGGCGGAGGGGCCGTCAACCGCATCGAGCACGATTTTTGACGGCGCCCAGACGGACATGCGCTGGTGGCGCATGGCCCAGTCAAGTTCGGTGCGGGTGCTGACCACGACGCAGCGATTGTCACGGGCGGCGAGCACCCAAGCATTTTGCTCGATACCGAGAAGATCAATGCGACGCTGCGCCATTTTGTGGGGCACTTGCGGTGCGGGCGCTTCTGCGGCGCCGACGCAAAGGATAACCGGGCGACCTTCGGCTTCCAACTGGTCAAGCCATTGCGGCAAATGCGGGGCGGCGATGGCGGGATTGGAGAGATAGATCACCCGTGGATGGGGGCGATCTTCGGGCACGGGTGGCGCTTCGGGTTTGCGGGCGCGGACAATTTCCACACCAAGGGCACCGGGGCCACGGTCGAGTTTCTCGATGCGAACGAAGACGCGCATGGCGAGCGGTTCAAGCAGGATGCGCTCGGCGACGCGTTCGGCCAAGGTCTCCAGCAGATTGAGACGCTCTGCTGCGAGTTCGGCAGCAATGGCTTCGGTTACCTTGTCATAGGAAAGGATGCGGTCGACGTCATCCCCCAAGTCGCTGTCATGGGGGCGCACCTCGACGACAATATTGAAGCAGATGCGCTGGGTATGGCCGCGCTCTTGCTGGAACGCCCCGATTTCAACCGCGACGATATGGTCGCGCAGACTGATGCGATCCAATGGGCCCTTTGGCGCGGTGGCCTCAGAGCGTTGGACGGGGTGGGCAAAGGCCCAAGTGATTTCGTTGGACATACCTGCCCTCCGTTCGCGTTTGACCGTTGTGTAGCGTGAGACGGCGGCAGGCCCAAGACGCCAAACGGCACCTCGGGCCAGAAATACGTCAGTTTCCCGATCAGTTGCTGGCCAGCTTTTGGCCCGGACGGTAGAACAGATGCTCGCCGATCTGCGTGGTGCGGGCGAATTTACGCGACCATGTCGGACGGACGGCGGTGGTGTGGTAATAGGTGGCGCCGTCGGTGAGTTTGCGCGGCGCGCCGCTCAGCATGAGCTTGGCCACTTTTGCCACGCGATCCCAAGCCCCCGGTTCCGCGATGTTCTCGGCTTTGCCATCGCATGTATAGCTGAACTGGCAGGCATGTTTGCGCCCGGTGCCCTGATTGATCACGCCACAGACGCTATCGGGGAAACGGGGACTGTCGACGCGGTTGAGAATGACTTCAGCAACCGCGAATTGGCCCTTTACCGTCTCGCCACGCGCTTCGAAGTAGAGCGCTTCGGCAAGGCAGCGCCATTCTTCGCCGCCGCGTGCCTTGGGCAGGCCCGCAAGATATTCGGCAGAGTAGGACACGCGTGTTGACGCATGGCCCTTCATCAGCCAGTCGAGCCGCGACTTGGGCAGCCCATTGAGGCCCCGCGCCTCGGTATTGATCAGGCGCACGACGGAGGTGTCGGCCTGCACAGGGAGCGCGCAGATCAGCGCCATTGCCAGGGTCGCTAGGAACCGGGTCATTGGTGTCTCCTTCAGCTTGGTTGCACCCGTTGCAGATGATTGCAGGGGCGTCAGCTCGCTAAATCAAAGGCGCGCATACCTAAGGTCGGGTTAACGGTAAAGAGAAACCCGGTTCGAGATGGGCGGGGAATCGCCTATCAGGACGGTAGCAATCCTTTTGGACACACAATTAATCGTTGAGTTTCAGCGCGTAAGCCGAGGGGATTCGCCTATCTTCTCCCTGACGGATAGCTGCGCTGCAGCGAGCCTTGCGACGGGCACTCGGAAGGGGGAACACGACACATAGGTGAAACCAGCGGCCCGACAAAAGGCGATTGATTCGGGGTCGCCGCCATGTTCGCCGCAGATCGACAGCGTCAAATCCGACTTCGCTGCACGGCCGCGCTGGGCGGCGATCTGCAACAATTCACCCACGCCATCTATGTCGAGGCGGTGGAAGGGATCCTCGGGGAAAACGCCTTGTTGCACATAGGTCGACATAAAGCGGCCCGCGTCATCACGCGAGAGACCATAGGTCATCTGCGTCAGGTCATTGGTGCCGAAGGAGAGAAAGGCCACCTGCGGTGCAATCTCGGCCGCACGCAGCGCGGCGCGGGGCGTTTCGACCATGACACCCAAGCGATAGGTGAAATCGCGGCCTTTCTCGGTCCGCACCGCAGCGGCAACCGCATCGATACGGGTCTTGACCAACTCGACCTCGCGTTTGGCCGAGACAAGCGGGATCATCACCTCGGGCACCACAGGCGCACCGTCGCGGCTGGCTTCCAGTGTTGCCTCAAAAATGGCACGGGCCTGCATATCGTAGATCTCGGGCACAGTGATCCCAAGCCTAACACCGCGCATGCCAAGCATGGGGTTATATTCGCTGAGTTCATCCACCCGCCGTGTGACATCCGACAGCGGCAGATCAAGCGCCTCGGCCAATTCACGCATGCCCGCCCGATCCGAAGGCAAGAATTCGTGCAAGGGTGGATCGAAGAGACGAATGCACACAGGCATTCCCTCCATGATCCGAAAAAGCTCTGTGAAGTCAGCGCGTTGCATAGGCAGCAAGCGATCAAGCGCGGCGCGACGATCCTTGGCACCGTCGGCAAAGATCATTTCGCGCATCACCGTCAGGCGGTCGGCTTCGAAGAACATGTGTTCGGTTCGGCACAGGCCAATGCCTTGGGCCTTGAAGTTCCGCGCCGTCTGCGCGTCGGCAGGCGTGTCTGCGTTGGCGCGCACGCCGATATCGCGCACCGCGTCTGCCCAGCCCATCAACACTTGGAAGGCGTCGTCTTGAGCGGCTTCCAGCATCGGCGCTTCGCCGGCCAATACATCGCCCGTGGTGCCGTCGATTGTGATCACGTCGCCAGCCCGGAACAAGCGGCCATCGGGGCCTACAATGCCGTTCTTGCGGGCGTCGTATTTGATGTCAGAGGCCCCGACAACGCAGGGCAAGCCCATGCCGCGGCCAATCACTGCTGCGTGGCTGGTCATGCCGCCGCGTTCGGTCAGCACCGCCACCGAGGAATGCATGCCGCGAATATCTTCGGGGGAGGTTTCACGGCGCACGAGAATGCAGGGCTCGCCGCGCGCCGCACTGGCTTGTGCTTCATTGGCGGAAAACACGATCCGGCCCGACGCGGCGCCGGGACTGGCCGCGATACCCTTGGCGATGCGGTCACGCGGGGCGTCCGGGTCGACTTGACGGTGCAGCATTTCGTTGATCGCGCGCGGCTCTACGCGCAAGAGCGCCTCTTCGCGGGGAATGATGCCATCTTCGGCCAAGGCCACCGCGATCCGCACGGCGGCCTGAGCGGAGCGTGCCACGCGCACACCGTCGAGAATATGTACATGGCCATTTTCGATGGTGAACTCTGCCTGCATTTCTTCGCGGAGCTTTTTCCGCATGAGTGCAGTAATGCGGATCAAGTCGGTATAGGCGGCAGGCGCCAAATCTTCGAGAGAAGGGCCGCGCGGATCGCGGCTCAGGAAGATGGCTTCGGCCTCGGACAGCGCGTCACGCCCTTGGCTTTGCGACAGGTAACGCCCTGTAATCTGGGGCAAACCTGTTTGGGAGTTCACCAATTGGATCACACCGGAGCCGCTTTCGCCATGGCCAAGGCCCAAGGCCATTTCCTGCACCACAAGGCCAAGCCCGGCATCTGCGGGCGCCCCTTTGGCTTGGCGCAAAAGGCGCGCGGTGGTGCCTTCCCAAGCGCGCGCCATCGAGCGGAGCACCTCGGAGAGTTGACGGCCCGGATCTTGCGGGAAGGGTTCGTCGGTTTCGTCCTCATAGGCACGCAGCATTTCCGATAGGCCTTCTGGCCCGGTGAGGCCCCCATCGTCGAAAATATCCGGGTCAAGGCGCGCAACATGCACCGCGTAGCTTTGCACGAACCGAATATAGGCGGCTGTGGCAGCATCGGCGCCATGTTCGTCGCACATATCGACGAAACGGGCATCATTCATACCGATGTTCAGGATTGCGCCCGGCCCACCCCAGTCGGGGTCTTCGGAGGAAGGACGCACGCAAAGCAGCGGGTTTGGTCCGAAAGGCGCCAATAGCCGCCCCATATCGAGGATTTCGCCCGAGGCGATCCGATGCACCGCATCAAAAGACAACGCCACGGTTTTGGGCACAGGCAAATCAAGGCGCACAAGGCGCTGCAAGCATTTGGCCCGCCCGCCATGCGTCGCGGGCGACATGGGCGCGGTGGGGGTAATAAAAGTGACGTTGGGGTCTTGCCCGAGGTCCACGTGCTGCACTGCGGCGACTCCTGTTTTCGCGCGCAGCATGGCCCCCCGCGCCTGTCATTGCAAGCGCGGGGGTGTCACTTAAAGTGTCAACCGTCGAGTTTCGTGAGGTCCGCCACCGAGAGGCAGAGTGTGCGAATCCGGCTCAACAGGTTGAGACGGTTCCGGCGCACGATTTGATTGTCGGTATTGATCTGCACAGCGGTGAAGAAGGCATCCACAGGCGCGCGAAGGCCAGCCATCGCAGCCATGGCGGCGGCGAAGTCTTCTTTGGCCATGGCAGGGGCGATGCGCGTTTCGGCAGCATCGAGCGCGGCAAAAAGACTGCGCTCCTCGTCGGTTTCCGCAAATTTCACATCTGCGCCGTAGCTATATTCGACGCCGTCTTTTGCCTCGGCTTGGCTGAGGATATTGGCGGCGCGTTTGAAGCCAGCCACAAGGTTTGCGCCGTCTTCGGTGGCGAGCGTGGCGTTGAGCGCTTCGGCGCGCTTCACGAGGAGGGTCAGGTCATCGTTGCCGGGCATGGCAAGGCAAGCGTCGATCACGTCGTGACGGATGCCTTGGTCTTTGAGGAAGACCTTGAGGCGGTCATGGAAGAAGGCGAGGAGGTCGGCCCCGTCATTGCCCGCGTAGCCTTTGGCAAAAACCTCTGCAAGCGGGGCGCGCACGCTGTTGCTGACGATGAGGCGTGTGACCCCCAAAGCCGCGCGGCGCAGCGCGAAGGGGTCTTTGGAGCCTGTGGGCTTTTCGTCGATGGCCCAGAAGCCTGTGAGCGTGTCGATCTTGTCGGCCAGGGCCACGGCTACCGAAACGGGCGCGGTGGGCACGGCGTCGGACGGGCCGAGGGGCGAGTAATGGTCGCGGGCGGCATCGGCCACAGCGGCGGCGCGTCCGGCTTCGAGCGCGTAGTAGCGGCCCATCGCGCCTTGGAGTTCGGGGAATTCCCCCACCATGCCAGAACGCAGATCGGCCTTGGCGATGCGGGCGGCTTCTTCGGCTTGGGCGGCATCTGCGCCCACGAGGGGCGCGATTTCGCGCGCAAGGGCGGCGATGCGTTCAATGCGGTCGGCTTGGGAGCCGAGTTTGTTGTGGAAGGTCACGGATTTGAGGCCGTCGAGCCACTCGCCCATGCCTGCCTTGGCGACGCGAAGGTCGTTTTCCCAGAAGAAGCGCGCATCGGAAAGCCGCGCAGAGAGCACCTTTTGGTTGCCTTTGAGGATGGTTTCGCCGTGATCGGCGGTTTCGCGATTGGCCACAGTGACAAAGCGCTCAATGCGGCCTGTCTTGGGGTTTCGCACGGAAAAGAATTTCTGATGCTCTTTCATCGAGGTTTGCAGCACTTCTGGCGGAAGCCCTAGGAATTCTTCGCCGATCTTGCCCATCAGCACGACGGGCCATTCCACGAGGCCCGAAACTTCGGCCAAAAGACCGCGATCTTCGACAAGTTCCAGACCATTGGCGAAAGCCTGTGCGCTGGCATCCGCCCAGATCGCATTGGCGCGTTCTGTGGGGTCGAGAACGACGAAGGCCCGCTTGAGTTTGGCACGGTAATCCTCAAACGATGAGACCGAGAAACGGCCCGGCGCCATGAAACGGTGGCCTTCGGTACTGTCGCCCGAAGCGATGCCATCGACGGAAAGGGGCACGACATCGGCCCCCGCTTCTGACGACAGCAGGCACAGGATGGAATGCAGCGGGCGGACCCAGCGCAGCGCCCCTGTGCCCCAACGCATGGATTTGGGCCATGGGAAGGTGCGGATCGTGGCTTCGAGTGTTTCGGCGATGATCTCAGCAGCGGGGCGGCCCGGCTTTTTCATCACGGCAAACCAGACTTCGCCTTTCTTGTCGGCGCGCTTTTCGAGCTGCTCAATCGTCAGCCCTGTCGAGCGTAGAAAGCCATCAAGCGCCTGTTGCGGCGCAGACGTATTGGGGCCTTTGCGCTCTTCGACGACAGGTTTTGACTGGGCGTCCAGACCCTCAAGGGCAAGGCAAAGCCGGCGCGGCGTCGCAAAAGCAGCGGCGGCCGCATAGGTGAGGCCCGCGTCAACCAGCCCATCGGTGACCATGCGCTTGAGGTCATCGGCGGCTTTTGCCTGCATACGGGCGGGGATTTCTTCGGAGAAGAGTTCGATCAGTAAATCGGCCATATCAGTTGCCTTTCACAGCCGAAGCCGCAGGGGGCTTGGGGCAGTCATCTGGAGCTTGCTGGCCGTCAAAGACCACTTCGCCGCAGCGATTGATCTGGTGCCAGATAAAGCCGCGCCCGTCAGGCAGAACGGCCACGACGCGGTCGATGCCGTAATGGATGTTGGACGTGCCAAGGAACGCCAGCGCGCGACCTTCTTCGAGGGCTGCGCCGATTTCTTTCGCGTCAAAGCACCCGAACCAATTGGGCGCGTTGCGCGGCTCGGCTTTTTCGTAGGGCACATAGGTCTCGGTCATCATGGCCGCGGACATTTCAGTGCGAAAGCAGGCGCGGTAGCGAATGGGAGAGCTGTCGCTGTCGATCGCTTCGAAGTCCGAATAGAGCACGGGCTCGGGAATGTTGCCGTCGATGCGGGTCATTTCCACATCGCCCACGCCCTTGGCCGAAACCGTCGTGTAGAGCGCATAAACCTGCATGTAATAAACGCCAGCGCCGACGAGCAATGCTGAAATCACGATCAACCCCGCGAGAAATTTACCCATCGTCATGCCTGATATCCTCCGGCGTCGGTCCGCACGAAAGCATCGGCGCAGAGTTTGGCCAAGGCACGCACACGACCAATATAAGCTTGGCGCTCGGTGACGGAAATCACGCCGCGCGCATCCAGCAAGTTGAAGAGATGAGAGGCCTTGATGCATTGGTCATAGGCCGGGTGGGCCATGACAATGCGTTTGCCAGAGCGGGGATCGAGATCGTCCATCGCCAAGAGGCGCTGGCACTCGGCTTCGGCATCTTTGAAATGCTGAAACAGGTTCTCGGTATTGGCTCCATCAAAGTTGTGGCGCGAATATTCTTCCTCGGTCTGGCGGAAGATATCGCCATATTTCAGCGCAATTGGCGCAGACGGATCATTGAACGGCATGTCCATGACATGATCGACGCCCAAGACATACATCGCCAGACGCTCAAGCCCATAGGTCAACTCACCGGAAACCGGGGTGCAATCATGGCCGCCAACCTGCTGGAAGTAGGTGAATTGTGACACTTCCATGCCATCGCACCACACTTCCCAGCCAAGCCCCCATGCGCCCAAGGTGGGGCTTTCCCAGTCATCTTCGACGAAGCGAATATCGTGCAGATCGGTGTCGATGCCGATGGCCTTGAGGGAGCCCAGATAGAGGTTTTGCAGATCGGGGGGCGAGGGTTTGATCAGCACCTGATATTGGTAATAGTGCTGGAGGCGATTGGGGTTCTCACCGTAGCGCCCATCGGTGGGGCGGCGCGACGGCTGGACATAGGCCGCGGCCCACGCCTTGGTGCCCAGCGCGCGCAAAGTGGTGGCCGGGTGGAAGGTGCCTGCGCCCACTTCCATGTCATAGGGTTGCAGCACCGCGCAGCCCTTGGAAGCCCAGTAGGACTGGAGCCTCAGGATGATTTCCTGAAAGGAACGGGGTTTGGTCACAGTGTCGGTCATATAACGCGTCCTCGCGGGGCTTTTGGGATGCGCGCCTTACCTACGGCCCGGCCCCCCTGCGGTCAATGGGCGGGGGGAACGTGGGGCGGGCCTTTTTGCAGCTATTTTCCCCCAACCCAAGCCGCAAATGTACCGTGAAACTGAAACTGCAAGGCCTGCTAAGCCCTAGAACACGCATAATTTGGATGCACCTCCCGGAGGATTTGCTAGAACCGTCCACAATTAGGAAAAGCAGGGAAGAGCGGATTTCCAATATGAAACGTTTGATTACGATTGCTGCGGTTTGGCTGGTGATAGCGGCAGGCGCACTCCGGGCGCAAAGCGAGGATGTGGTTTTCGTCCAGATCGAGGCACAGCCCACTTTGGCGCAAGCGCAGACGGCAGCACGAAATTACGCGGCGAAACTCGATGACGTGAACGGGTTTGATATAGGTGGCGGCTGGTATGCGGTGGCCTTGGGCCCGTATCGCCGGATCGACGCAGAACAGGTGCTACGGGCCTTTCGCGCCGAAGGATCGATCCCACGCGACAGTTTTGTCGCGCTTCCTGGCACCTATCGTCAGCAGTTCTGGCCGATTGGGGGCGCGGCTCTTGCCCCGGCCGTAACATCGCAGCCCGTGGTTCCGGCGGCAACGCCCGAGCCTGTGGCCCCTGTCGCAACACCCGAAAGCCTGTCGCCGCCCGAGGCAGAGCAAGACGAAACCGAGCGCGAGGCGCGGAACTCGGAGGCGGCGCTGAGCCGTCAGGAGCGCGAGGCGCTGCAAGTGGCGCTCAAATGGGCCGGGCATTATACCGGGGCCATTGATGGTGCCTTTGGGCGTGGCACGCGGTCTTCCATGGCCAATTGGCAAGCGGCGAACGGCTATTCCGTCACCGGTGTGATGACAACCAAACAACGCGCGGCGCTGGTGGGGGCGTATAACGCAATTCTTGATGGGCTCGATTTGCAAATCGTCCGCGACGAAGCAGCAGGTGTTGAGATGGCCATGCCGAAAGCCTTGGTGGCCTTCAGCAAATACGAACCCCCCTTTGCCCATTATGACAGCATTGGGGATATCCCGGCGCGGGTGCTTTTGATCAGCCAAGAAGGCGATCAGGCCACGCTGTTTGGGCTTTATGACATCTTGCAGACGCTATCGATTATCCCGCCCGAGGGGGCGCGGTCACGCGATAACAGCGGGTTCTATCTGGTGGGCGAGGGCAAGGATTTCATTTCTCACACCGAAGCCAAGCTGCAAAATGGCGAGATCAAGGGCTTTACGCTGATCTGGCCTGCGGGGGATGAAGAGAGGCGCACGCGGCTTTTGGGGGAGATGCAGGCCAGCTTTACCCGCCTGCCCGGCACGATTGATCCGGCGATGCTGAGTGCTTCGGGGCAGTCGGTGGACCTGGTGGCGGGGCTTAAGATCCGCAAGCCCAAGCTGACGCGCTCGGGCGTGTTTGTGGATGAGGTGGGCCGGGTTGCAACCGTGCGCGATGCAGTCGAAGGCTGTGCACGGATCACCTTGGATGACGAGGTTGAGGCCAAGGTATTGCTGTCCGATGCCGCTTCGGGTGTGGCGCTGTTGGAGCCGCTGACGGCCTTGGCGCCGCGCGGCGTGGCCGAAGTGGCCGCGGGCGAGGCGCGGTTGCAATCGGAAGTCGCGGCAGCGGGCTATTCCTATGGCGCGGCATTAGATCGCTCCACCCTCACCTTTGGCCGGGTGGCGGATGTGCGCGGATTGGGCGGCGAGGAGGAGATCACACGGCTTGATCTTGATGCCTTGCCCGAAGATGCGGGTGGGCCTGTCTTGGATGGAGCGGGTGCGGTCATTGGCCTCTTGGTGCCCCCTGCGACAGGCGCGCGGCAATTGCCCGCCACTGTGGCCTATGTGCTGGAAGGGGCGGCGTTGGGGCAGGTTCTGGCCCCGGCGGGCATTACCTTGCGGGCGTCTCGTGACACGGAGCAATTGGCGGCAGTGGATCTGACCAGCAAAGGCGAAACGATGACAGTTCTGGTGAGCTGCTGGGCGGAATGATCTGGCGGGGGCGGTGCGCCGCCCCCCGTCTTTCCTATGCTTTGGTCGTCATGCTTTGGTCGTCATGCTCTGGCGAGTTCTGGCGGGTTCTGACGCGCTCAGCCGCGCCAGAAGGATGCCCGAAAGAGCACCAGCACCGAGATCAGTTCAAGGCGGCCCAAAAGCATACCGATAGACATTGCCCATTTGGCAGCATCGGGGAAATTTTCCAGCGAGCCCGAGGGCGCCACGCGCGGCCCAAAAGCAGGCCCGATATTAAAGATCGATGTCCAAGCAGCCGTCAGCGACTCGATAAAATTCAGCCCCGTCAGCGACAAGATCACAGCCAGAATGCCGAAGCCCAGAACAAAGGCCGTGAACATCACGATGACCGAGCTGATCACGTCTTCGGCGAGGACATGGCCATCGAGGCGCGGCGTGGTGATCATCGACGGGCTTCGCACGCGCTTGAGCTGGGTCTTGAGGGCCTCGATCATCACCATGAATCGAAAAACCTTGATCGAGCACCCGGTCGATCCCGTGCAACCGCCTATCGCGCCAATTACGATCAGCACCGCAAAGGGCAAATGGCCCCACGCCATTACATCCCCGTCGCCATAGCCTGTGCCGGACATGATCGAGACGGAATTAAAGAGCGTGTTGCGGAAAATCTCTTCGCTGAACCCACCCTCTTGGAAGGAGCGATAAACGACCGAAATCGCAACAGCGTAGCAAATCCAGCGGAAATAGGTGCGCGCTTGGGTGTCGCGCCACAGCGGGCCTGCATGACCCTGCGCGAGCAGAATGAGGCGCACGAAAGGGATGGAGCCGAGAAACATAAACACGACGCCCGCATATTGCAGGCTATGGGAAAACCCCGCGAAAGAGGCATCCGACGTGGAAAAGCCCCCGGTAGAAACCGAGGTAAAGGCATGGACCGTCGCGTCAAAGCCTGACATGCCAAGCGCCATGAACACCACGAGCGCGGCCATCGTCAGCGCGACATAGACTGTGAGCAAACCTTGCGAGATGTCGAGCGCCCGCGGCATCACCTTGCCCAGCGTGTCAAACCCTTCGCTTTTGAAATATTGCATCCCCCCCACCCGCATGATGGGCAAAAACAGCATGGCGACGATCACGATCCCGAGGCCACCCAACCATTGCAAAATGCCACGCCACAGCAGCAGACCCTTTGGCAGGCTTTCAAGTTCGCTGAAAACGGTGGCCCCTGTGGTGGTGAGGCCGGACATCGCCTCGAAATAGGCATCGACCAACCGGGCCTCTGTGGCGCCCATCACGAAAGGAAGCGCCCCAAACAAAGGCAAGATCGCCCATGTGCCGACTGTGAGAATGAAGGCCTGTTGGATCGTGAGGCCATTGTTGCGGGTGTCACGACAGGCAAGCGCTGTCAGGCTGCCCACAAAGAGTGTGAGCACTGCGCTCTCGAAAAACACCGGCCATTCTTCGCGCCCCTCGGCAAGGTCCACCAGCATAGGCGGCACCATTGCAAACCCAAGGGCAGCAATCAAAAGACCAATGACATATCCAGTGGGGCGCAGGTCGATCATAGTGGCAGAGGCTTGGCCGCTGCCCCGCGCGCTGTCAAGCCCGCCCTGCCCCGGCGCAAGGCCGAAGGGGGGCAGGACTTTCAGCGCGGGCCACCGCGAACGCGCCGAAACCTGATCCGGAAGACGTAAGCCTTAGAGAAAGCCAACGTCTGAAAAAACGTAGGAGACGATGCCCGACCGCGTGATTCCGCGACGCGCCAAGTCTTCGTCAGACATCGCATTGAGAGCGTCGATCTGCGCCGAGCGCGATTTCGATTCCCCGTAGGCGATGATGAATTCCCAGGCCGAAGAAAGCGCTTGCGACAGGACCGTCGAAACGCCACGGGCGGGGGATGCAATATTGATGCTCAGTTGTGCCATTTTTTTGGAAACCTTTGCGGCTTGAGTTGCTGTGGTTTCCTCCCTGTGACTGAAAATAGGTCAGTGAGGATGACTTTACCACTACCAACTCTGCATGGCCGCCCTGCATTTGCTGCATTGCAGCAAAAATAAGGCAGAGCAACGCTGCGGCATGGGGCGGACCCGGCCCTGCCACAAAATAGGTGTATCGCGGCCCAATGCGCCCCCCACCGGAAAATGCACAACACCCCCTTGGGGGCGGGGGCTCCAAGGGGGTGGATCAGGTTTCGTCAGGTTCTCGGATTAGCGAAAACCGCCGTCACCCAATATGAAACAGGGATTGGAAGAGCCGGGGGTCCAGGCTCTCGGCGGCGAATGTGCTGCCTTCCACCAAAACCGACACAGCATCATGGCTGTGCAAGCTTTCTTGGTGGCTGGCGATAACGCGGAAATCACCAACGCGCTCATCATCTTGCAATTCGCGGCAAAACAGGCGCGCGGCATCTTCGACGAAAATTGGATTGGCTGCGTTCAATTCGGCAAACGCCTGCTCGTCTTCGCGCTTCACCATCACTTGGGTTTCCGTGGGAACCGCTGACCGCGCCATGGCAATCACATCCTCGAACCACAAGACCGCGCCGTCTTTGATTTCCAGCGAGACCCGCGCAACGGAGCGCTGCGAATGCGGCGTCGCCAATTGGCCACGATACTGACGGGCGTGCTCGGACAGTTCGAGCGAGCAGGGGCAGGTAGAGGAATAGACATAATCGAGGTGCAGGATTTTCTTCCGCACGCCTGCGCTCTCGATCAATTCGAGCGCGATGTCATAATATTGATAGCCTTCCAGACCCGAGCGCAGCGATTGCACCTTCACTGGATAGCTAAAGCGCATTTGAATGCGGGCATCAAAGCTTTCGAGATCGGTCTTGTAATCATCAAGCGCCGCTTCGACTGTTTCGAAGCTGAATGTCTTTTCGGCATGCTTGTAGAAAGAGCGCATGATGCGGCTCATGTTGATGCCTTTTTTGTCCGCCTCAAGGCTGACAGTGCCCGTCACGCTGGTTTCAAGCGTCAGATCGGCGCCATCGCGTGTGTGAAAGCGGATGGGCAAGCGAAAATTGGAGATGCCAACGTGCTGGATCTGCCGTTTTGCGCCCCGAATGAGCGAAGAGGGGCCATTTTGCAGGTCGGGAAGCGTGTCTTTGTAAGACGCGGTCGCTTCGAAGCCATGCGGATAGAGCCGCGACAGCACCGGGTAGGAATCGGGCGCGGCGGTAAGAAGCGCCGTCACGCCGGGGTCGAGATCAGTAATTTCCGCTTCCGTCGCGCGTGCCGCCCAAGCGCGCAGCCGGGCCAAAGCCTCTTCGGCTTCTGCACGCGACGGCTGGCGGTTCAGTGCCGGCGTATGAAAGTTCATGGCGGTCCCCTCTGCGGTCCGGCGGTCACTCTAATATAGGGTAACCACCGCGTTTTCCCAAATCCGATTAGAATTACGCCGCAATCGACATAATGGATCACTTCAAAGGAAAAAACTTATACCGCCTCCAACGCGGCAGTGAGGTCTGCGATCAAGTCAGCCGGGTCTTCGAGACCGATGGAAAGGCGCACCAAACCGGGCGTGATGCCCAAGAGGTCTTTCTGGTCTTGTGGCAGGCGCTGATGGGTGGTGGTGGCAGGATGCGTGGCGATGGACTTTGCATCTGCGAAGTTATTGGAAATCAACACTGTTTCCAAGGCGTTGAGAAAGCGGAAACAGGCGTCTTTACCGCCCCTTACATCCAGCGTCAGCACGGTGCCGCCAAAGGGGGCCTGCGCGCAGGCGAGATCATATTGAGGATGTTTGGGGTGGGTTGGATAGCGCACCGCCGAGAGTTTGGGATGGCCCGCCAGCGCATCGGCGACATGCAGCGCGGCCGTCGCTTGGGCGCGCACACGCAGCTCCATGGTTTCCAAGGCCTTGAGATGGGTCCAAGCGGCAAAAGGGTTCATCGCCCCGCCCGTGTGCTTCATATAGGCCTCGATCGGGCCACGGATCAGAGCTTTGTCGCCACAGATGATTCCCCCCAGCATCCGCCCCTGCCCGTCCACATGTTTGGTGGTCGAGACGATGGCAATGTCGGCTCCGCATTCCTTGGCGTAGGAAAACACTGGCGTGGCCATGGCATCATCGACAAGCACCAAAGCGCCGACCTTATGCGCCGCGTCACAGACATATCGCAGGTCGATCACTTCCAGCGTCGGGTTCGAGATTGATTCGAGAAACACCAGCCGGGTATTGGGCCGCAAAGCCGCATCCCAAGCGGCGTTATTCGTCCCGTCGATCAACGTCACTTCGACACCAAAGCGCGCGAGCACATCTTGCAGCACGTAAAGGCAAGATCCGAACAGCGCGCGCGAGGCCACAACGTGATCGCCCGCTTTCAAAAGCGCCGTGAGCGCGCCATTGACCGCCGCCATGCCAGAGGCGCAGGCAAAACCATCTTCAAACCCCAGATATGCGGAAATCCGATCCTCAAACATCCGCACGGTGGGGTTGCCATAGCGCGCATAGATGAATTCATCGTCGCCGACTTTGATGAAACGGGCTTCGGCTTGCTCGGCGGTGTCATAGACAAAGCCTTGGGTCAGAAAAATTGCTTCGGAGACTTCGTTATACTGGCTGCGCCGCGTGCCCCCATGAACGAGCTGGGTGCGTTTGCTCCAGTTTTCCCGGTTCTTGCCTTGATTTTGAGCCGTGCCGTCTTTTGACCTGCCTTGTGTCATGTCGCATCCCTTCGGGCGCTTTTGCCCATAAAAAAACCCCGTACGCGGTCAGGCGCGGGGGATCCCTCGGGCTGACCTCTTTAGCGGCTTATTTAAAGTGGCCCGCAATCCGGTAACAAATCGCCACGACCGCCATTTACGCCCCACGCGCTGCCTCGTCAACAGATCCGAAGGCAAGAGGCGCAGTCTGTCACGCGACGTTTACCGAACCGTCACGCCTTGGTCGCAGCCTGCGGTTAGCGGGAGTTTCAAGATCAAGGACCACAGCGAGTGAGGGAAAATGGCCATTTTGCGGGTGAATATCGGACCAGAGGGGGCAGAGATCCATGGGCGGGGTCGGCCTGCGGGCTCGGCTTTGGCGCGGGCTGCCCGGCAGAGCAGTGGACCGATCATCGTGATGGTGCATGGCTGGAATTTTGAGCCGGGACATTCCCGCCATTGCCCGCATCGGCACATTTTTGGCCTTGGTGACACCGGGGTGACGAGTTGGCCTGAGGGGTTGGGTTTCGATGCCAGCGCGCAGAGCACCGGGCTATGCGTGGCGATTGGTTGGCATGCGCGCTGTGGATTGAGAGAGGCCTATTGCCGCGCCGGAGAAGCGGGGCGTATGTTGGCCTCGGTGATTGCAAGCCTGCGCTTGGGGTCAGGGGGGCGGCCTGTGCATGCGATTGGGCATTCGCTGGGCGTGCGGGTGATTTTGGCCGCGCTGCCATGGCTGGATGCCGGGGACATGGGCCGGATCGTCGCGCTGGCCGGGGCGGAATGGCGCAAGACGGCGCTTGAAGCGCTTGCAACGCCTGCCGGGCGACAGGCGGAACTGATCAATGTCACATGGCGCGCCAATGCGGCCTTTGACCTGATCTTTGCACGGGCCCTGCGGCACGCGCGCCCCAAGACGACACAGGGCCTGGGCCGCGTTGATGTCGGGCCGGACACGGGTATGGGGGCGGGTATCGCCGGGGGGCTGGGTTGGGCGCAAAACCGCGTGGATCTGCATCTTGATGCACCGGGACTGCAAGCGCTTTTGGCAGCCCGCGGCATGGGGCTGACGCTGAGGCGCCGGGCGCTATGCCATTGGGCGGGCTATGCAAATCCGGGCGCTATGGCGCTGCATCGCGAGATATTGCGCCACCCCGAAGAATGGCCGCTTTCGCTTTTGGCCACCCGATCACCTTCGCCCAAGATGCCCGGCCTTGGCCTCTTGCACCCGGCATGATCTGGACGCATCCTGCGGCGAAACAGGAGATGACCACGATGAGCATTGATTTCCATTTTTGGCCCACGCCCAATGGTTGGAAAATATCGATTGCCCTAGAAGAGATGGGGCTGCCTTATCAGGTGCATCTGGTGAATATCCGCGAAGGCGATCAGTTCAAGCCAGAGTTTCTCAAGCTGTCACCAAACAACCGCATGCCCGCAATCGTCGACCCGGACGGTCCGGATGGCGCACCGGTCTCGCTGTTCGAGTCTGGCGCAATTTTGCAATATCTCGCCCGCAAGACCGGGCAATTCTATGGCGCCACGGCGCGCGATCAGATCGAAGTGGATCAATGGCTGATGTGGCAAATGGGAGGCGTGGGGCCGATGGCGGGCCAAGCGCATCACTTTCTGAAATACGCCCCTGTCATGGATCCGCCTCAAGACCTGCCCTATGCCAAGGACCGCTATCGTAGCGAGGTAGGCCGCCTTTACCGGGTGCTGGACACGCGGCTGGCAGATCGGGCCTTTGTGGCAGGCGCGTTTTTCTCGATTGCGGACATGGCGATTTGGCCTTGGGCCTCGCTTTGGGAAGGCCAAGAGCAGACGCTTGACGACAAGCCGCATCTGGCGCGATGGCTTGCGGAGGTGGGCAATCGCCCCGGTGTAATGCGAGGGCGGGCGCTGCATGCAGAGCTTCGCACCCCGGTGCAAGCTGACAAACGCGCCGAAAGCGTGCTTTTTGGCCGAAAAACCTGAGCCTGCTCAGGCTTTGTCATCCTCGGAGATACCGTAGCGGCCAAAGAGTTTGCCCTGCGAGATGAAGAAGCCAAAAATCGCCAAGCTCAGGCCGAAGGTTTTGAAATACACCCATGTTTCGGTGGTTTGCGTACGCCAGATCGCTTCGTTCAGCACAGCAAGTGCCAAGAAGAAATAGCACAGGCGTCGGGTTAGGATCATCCAGCCCTCTGGCTTGAGGGGCATCATTTCTTCCATCACCACCCTGAGATAGCTTTCGCCGCGCCAAAGGCCAAAGCCCAAGATGAAGCCGAACAGCAAGTAGATCATCGTCGGTTTCATCTTGAAAAACCGCTCATCATTGAGCCAGACCGACAATCCCCCAAAGACCACGATCAAGATCAGCGTCAGGGCCTGCATTTTTGACAGCTTGCCCGTGAGTTTCCACAAAATCCCCGTAGAGAGAACCATCAAGGGCACGAACCCCGCTGTGACCAGAATGAAGCCCTCATACTCCGTGCCACGAATGGTGAATATCTCGTCTTTCAGCATGAGATAGGCGGCGAAAAACGCCAGCACCGGGCCAAATTCGAGAACTGATTTCACCAGCGGATGGATTGTGCGTTCGGCCATAGTGTCTCCTTGGGTCTTGGGCCATGACGCGGCCCGAGGGGGATTGGGGTTAACCCCCGAACTCAACTATCACGGCGCCAAGTGCAATCAAACACATCAGCGCGATGCGGCGGGGTCCAACGGTTTCTTTCAGCACAAGCCAGCCGATGAGTGCGGCAAAGACCGTGGAGGTTTCGCGCAATATCGCAGCTTCGCCCACCTTGTCGAGGCGCGTGGCCATCATGATCGAACCGAAGGAAAAGAACGCTATGAGCGCGCCAATCAGGCCACGCAGCATCAAGGGCTTGGGCGCGGGACGGTTTGGCATCGCGCGCCAATGCAAATAGCTGATCGGGGGGAAAACAATGCCATCGAGCACAAAGAACCACGCGATAAAGGTAAAGGGATTGGCCGCTGCGCGCACACCATAGGCATCATAGGTGGTGTAGAGGGCGACGAACAATCCCGTTACAACCGCAAGGCCCAAAGCCTGCACCAAAGTGTCGCGCGCCGCCGTGAGATAGCGGTAATTGTAAAGGGCGAGGCCAAAAATACCCGAAAGCAATACCCCCACCCCCATCCATTGAACAGGCGTGAACACTTCTTCAAAAAGCAGCCATGCGCCAAAAACGGTAAAGAGCGGCCCCGTGCCCCGCACCACAGGATAGACGACGGTGTAGGCCCCTTTGGAATAGGCCTGTGCCTGAAGAAGCTTGTAGAGCGTATGAATGACAAATGCGCCCCCCAGCAAGGCCCAGACAAAGGGAGTAGGGCGCGGAACGAGGAAGAGCGCAACAGGCAAGGCAATGAGCAAGTAGTTGAAATCAATAGCACCGCGCATCAGCCAAGGATCATAGCGCCCCTTTTGCAATGCCCCAAACACCGCATGCAGAAACGCCGCCAGCAGCGCCAGCGCCAAAGCCACATCATGGCCTGTTTCAGTGCCTTCAATGGCGGCCAACCATTCGATCATGTTTGGGCAGTCCGCCCGAGGACGTCACACAGCTGCGCGTTCATGAACGATCTAGCCCGGTCAGGGCTGCGGCAAATTCCTCGGGATCGAAGGGGGCCAGATCGTCGATGGTTTCGCCCAATCCGATGGCGTGAATCGGAAGGCCAAACTTGTCGGCCAAGGCGACCAGAACACCGCCCTTGGCAGTGCCGTCGAGCTTGGTCATCACAAGGCCCGAGACATCTGCGAGTTTGCGGAAAATCTCGACTTGGCTGAGGGCATTTTGCCCGGTGGTCGCATCGAGCACGAGAAGCGTATTATGCGGCGCTTCGGGATCTTTTTTGCGGATAACCCGCACGATTTTCGAGAGTTCTTCCATCAAATCTTGACGGTTTTGCAAGCGTCCGGCGGTATCGATCAGCAACAGGTCTGCCCCATCGCGGCGCGCTTGTTCCATTGCGTCAAACGCAAGTGACGCGGGATCAGAGCCCTCGGGAGCGGTCAAGACTGGGACACCTGCCCGCTCGCCCCAGACCTGCAATTGCTCGACGGCAGCGGCACGGAATGTATCCCCGGCAGCAATAACAACCGATTTGCCAGCAGCGCGGAATTGCGAGGCCAGTTTTCCGATTGTTGTGGTCTTGCCAGAACCGTTGACACCGACGACCAACACGACCTGTGGCGTCGATGGGTAAAGCGGCATCGGTTTGGCCACGGGTTCCATGATGCGCGCGATTTCAGCGGCAAGGGCGGATTTGATTTCATGTGCCGAGAGGCGCTTGCCGAAATGGTCTTCGGCAAGGTTGGCAGTAACCCGCGAGGCAGTATCGACGCCCAGATCGGCCTGAATGAGCAAATCTTCAAGATCTTCGAGCATGGCATCATCCACCAGACGGCGCGGCGCGGCGCTGTCTTCACGGCGAAAGAGCCGCCCCAAAAGGCCGGGCTTGTCGGGGGCTGCGGCGCTTGACGCAGGCGCTGGGCGCTCTGGGGCAGCGCTGGGAGGGGCTGCGGGTTTCGCGGCCGGCCGGGGGGCCGTTGAAGGCGGTGTAGGTGCGGCGACGACTGGCGTCACGGGCATCGTCGCGGGCGGCAACTCTGGGGAGGTCTCTGGGAGGATCTCTGGAGAGGTCTCTGGAGGCGCTTTGGACGCGCCCTCATCGACAAGCGCGGTCAGGCCCTCGTCAATCTTGGTAGAGGATTTGAAGAGCCGCTCCTTGAGCTTGCCGAACAGGGACATGGGCCGTCTCTCTTGCGCTGTTTTCTCTCACCTAAGCCGTTCTGCGCGCGATGAAAAGGCCCGCGCATCACCCCAAAGGCCCAAGACCCGCCATAATGCCCGCCTGCCCGGCAATGTAGAGCGGCCAGACCAGCCGCGCGGTCAGCGCTCTCCAGCGGTTTTCGCCCAACCGAAAGAGCTCTATCGCGAGAATCAAATCGGAGGCCACAAAGCTTAATGCGCCTGTGATGAGCCAAGGGGAAATCGGTTGCCGCAGGAATGCTGTGATCCCCATCAACAAGATCAGCGCCACATAGATCGCCACCGCAGGGCGCAGCGCCCCCGCGTAGGGCAAGAGCCAGCGCCGCGTAGAAAGACCCAAGACCACAAGAGCTGCACATCCAACAAGCGGCAGCGCTGTGGTGGGCAAAACCAGATCACCCGCCTGCACCATCGCGGCCACATAGGCGATATGACCCAGAGCAAACGCGCCAATCCCGGCCTTGAGCGCCCGCTCCCCCGGTCGTGACAACGCCAGATCCCCCAAGACACAGGCCGCCAGCCCCAAAAGGGCCAGCAGCGGCCATCCCGCCTGTGCCAATCCAAGAAGCGGCAAGCCCAGTGCGGCGGTCTTGAGCGCACTGCGCCCCAGCGAGGGCGGCCAGCGCACCACGGCCCAATAGGCCAAAGCCGCGCCACCGCCTGCGATGAGAAATGCATTTACCATGCGCCACTCTAGGGCCGCTTCTCAACTTTTCGCCAGCCTCTCGTTGCGGCACTAGCGAGAAGATCGCGTTTGAGGCATGCTGAGAGCATGAAAAGAGCAGCCTTCCTCTTGATGGTACTGCCCAGTCTGCTGGGGGCCGCCGAAACGCGGATGACCGCAGCGGAATTTGATGCCTATACGCGCGGCAAAACCTTCTATTACGGCTCCGCAGGCAGCCCTTATGGGGGCGAGGAATACCTTGAAGGGCGGCGCGTGCGCTGGTCGTTTCTTGATGGCGATTGCAAAGACGGGCAGTGGTATGAGGAAGCAGGGCTGATTTGCTTCGTCTATGACGACAACCCCGACCCGCAATGCTGGAGCTTTGAGCGCGCCGCCAGCGGCTTGGTGGCGCGATTTCAAAACGATCCCAGCCAAAGCTTGCTGTATGAGGTAGAACAAAGCGGCGAGCCGCTGCTGTGTCTTGGTCCGAAAATCGGCGTCTGAAGCCTAGAGCGATCGCCCGGTGCGGCGGCGGGCGGCGTTACAAAAGCGTGCCTTGCTCGGGGGGC
>OCVQ010000426.1_pt1 | contig 39513 bp, 55 predicted proteins | sample 1539061 | NCBI WGS metagenome assembly OCVQ01 (sample SAMEA3355526, study PRJEB22509) | marine metagenome | biome: marine; feature: river plume; material: water | place: USA | collected 2010-08-08 | depth 0.5 m | reverse complement strand
GCTTAGATCACAAAATACTCCTGAATCACTTGTAAATAATAGAGAGTTTAAAAACTTAAAAGGATCTTACGAATCTTTCTTAAACAAGAGAGCTTTGATTAATTCTTATAACAGAAAGTTTTTAATGGAAATGGAAGAGTATTCTTATAGTCAAACTGTTCTTGATCTTATTACAGACTTTCCGTCACTAAAACTTAAGTATCCGGTCTTGGATAAATTAGTAATGGCTGAAAGTATGACAGGAGATAAAGTTCTTACTCTTGCAGATAAAGATGATGTAGAAGGAGATCTTGCAACAACCTATTACCATAATTTAAAAGAACTTGCTAATCCAGATATTAGAAAAGTTCAGAATGCAGAAGATAACGCATGGATCAGTGGAATATTTAAAATGTTTCCTCTAGTATCTATTTACCAACATGGTGTAGGATACTCTTTAAATGGTATCAATGCAGCTCTTCCTTTTGATGCATTCACAAGTATAATAAAAGATGCATCAACTACATTTATTGATAATCAATTAAATGAAAGTGTACTTAATACTATTAAAGATAGATTGCTTGATAGTAGTAAAAGATATAAAGATTACGTTGTATCAAAAACTTTAAATAATGCAAATATAAAAGCAGACAAGGAAGGCACAATGAGTTTTGCGTACCTTAATAATGGTAGATCAGATATATCAAGTAAAACAACATTTGAAGCTATACTTAATGGAGAAAGAACTTCTACATCACAATGGTCAGATAATAAAGGATACTCTTATTGGACAGATACTAAAGTGGGGGACACTATTAAATTTTGGTCAGATAATACAGTTGGTTCCGGCCAATCTGTTTTAGTAAAAGTTACAGGAGTCAATAAAATTGACATGTCTAAAATGACTGATGTAGAGCTTGAAGCGTGGAGTAAAGCTGAAGGATGGTCTTTTGAACAAGCAAAAGGAAGGAGTAGAATGAATACTAAAAATAAAGGTATTCAAATAAGATATGAATTATTAGACCCAACATCAGGCAATTCTATTGCTGGACAAATAGAAGAAGAAATTTCTGTTCCTAAACAATCTACTGATAGCTTATCTGAACCTACTCAACCATCTACTAGTGTTAAAAAAGGTGTGTCAGAACTATTTGAATCTAATCCTGAATTAGCTAATATAGGAACACCTGAACAATACTCTCAATATTTAGATACTATATTTCCTGATAGTAAAGTTAAAGATATTGTTTATCACGGATCTGACACTAAACTTGACATTGATAGTCCTTATCATGGATTTATTAATTACTTTACAAATAGTAAAGAGTATGCTTCTTCTGTAGGATTCAAAACAAGAAAGAGAACTAAAATATATGCTAATTTAATAAATTTAAAAAATCCTCTTTTTGAAACAAACATAGGATTAGCAGATGGTCCACAGGAACATGCAGAATACTTATATAATGAAGGAGAAATGTTGACTCCGAGATGGGCCAAAACTGCTGATAAATTTAAAAATAATGATGGTATAATAGGTATAGACAAGTTTCAAAAAGATTATCAAGGTTACAAAACTGATGATTATACATATGTAACGTTTGAACCAGAACAAATTCACATATTAGGAGGTAAACAAGATGTAGAAGGATTTGAAAAGTTTGTTAAAGGTGGAGATAGTACTCAATATGCACCTGAAGGATTGCCACCAATTGATAGAACATCTGAAGGATGTAATGGATAAATTATTATATTTACAATATAAAAATAATTAGTATGCCTTGTGTAATTGAAATAAAAGAAAACCTCTATAACAAGATTGAAGAACTTGCAAAAAAAGGTATTGGGTTGTCTATTAAAGATGCGAATGAAGTTGCAGCAGAGATAAATGAACGATTTCAAGTCCCTGTAATAAAATATGGATATTTTAGTGGAACAAGAGATTTAGTAGAAGCTTCTATTACAATTCCTCAATCGTTGATTGATAAGTATTACCTTAAAGAATTAATTATTGAAGAAAGGGAAGCAACTTCTGTTCAAAGAGAAGATGCAGAAAGAGCTGGTGTTAGATACACCGATGATTATTTATTTGATGATATAGCAAAAGAAAATTACCAAATGATGAGTTTGGACCAAGCTGATCTTGATGCAACTAAGGCAAGTGCAATAGCTACAGCATTAGGTAATAAGTTTGCGGCAGCTTTTAACATGGAGTATAGAGTAGTATCAGCAAGAGAAGCTGAAATAGTTCTTCAAAACAGTAATACACCTTATGATAATCAAGGAGCTTTCTTTTTTAATAATACTATATTTTTTGTAGAGGGTAACTTTAATGTAAATAATGTATTACATGAGTACGCTCACCCTTTAATAAAAGGAATTGCACAGACTAATAACGTTTTATTCAACAAACTATACAATCAGTTACAATCAACTGCAGCAGGTCAAACTATTATTAATACAGTAACAGCCAAGTACCCAAATCTTGAGGTTGGTACTGATCGATTTAAAGAAGAGGTTCTTGTTCGTGCACTAGAAAAAATATCTGCTGATGAAGTAGAAAAAAAAACAGAGACTGAATCTGGATTTAAAGAATTCATTAATAATCTTTTGTTTGCTATTAAACAAGTACTTAGGAAACTTACTAAACAAGTTAACTTAAAAAACTTAAGTGCTAATACTACTCTTGAAGAATTAGCAAACATGATGATCAATGAAGACTTCATCATAAATGAATTAGATTTAAAAGTATCTGACTTTGCAGAATTTAAGGCCGAGTTTGATGAGTTACATAAAGATTTAGTTTATAATAGAGATAATCAAAAACTTGTTGATTTAATCAATAAAGTATACGGGGAAATCAATAATGAGATCAGTTCACTAGAAAGAACACCAAATAGATTAAAAGGTGAATTGAAAGAGGGTATCGATATTTTAAAGAATGTAAAAAGAGAACTGAGAGGTTATCAAACAATTGATCAAATTGGTGATAAAGAAATTGCTGATGCTATGAGGCTTCAACAAGAAGAATTTAGAGTACGTTCTATAGCTTTTGTAAATTCAATCAATGAGATTTCTGTTTGGGTCCATAAAATTGATGGGCTGCTTGACCAAATGAAAAAAAAGAAACAACATTTTACTCATGAGGGAATAGCAAAGATCATGTATTACCAACAATTTTTAGCTAGTCAAAAAAGATTTTTAAAAAGTATTAGACAGACAATTGAGCAAAATCCAAATAATCCATTATCTAGTAAAATACTATCTATTAATGCAGTAGTTGCAGATGCTTCTGATAAAACAGGTAATTTAATTAAAGAATTTGTTGGTGAGTTTTTCGTAGATGGTGTTTCAGAAATGAATGAGGCTGTAGAAGAGAACATGAAAGAACGCATTACTAGAATTCTTACATTAAATAAAATCCCGGAAGCTCAAATTGAAGAAGCTATTGAAAAAATAATAAAGAGTGAAAATAAAACAATAACTCCTAAAGACTTAGGTTTACCTGAATCCTTAAGCAATTCAAAAATATTTGTTAAAACCATTAACACTTACTTCAATCAACGACTTAATAAACAAGTTATTGATAAATTCCTTAGTGGTGAAAAAGGTGATATTGGTATGATACAATCAATGATAGTACCATACTCTAATATCAATGATCCACTAACTGGTAGTCTTATTAAGTTTTTAAGAAATAAGCTTACAGATATACAAACAAAAACTAATAGAGAAGAAAATGCTATCAGAACTAAATTAGAACCTTTACTTAAAGATTTTGGATATAATCCTAATAATACTAAACAATTAGCAGATGCCTTGCTCCAATTAGATACTGTAGGGACCCAAGATAAAGATGGAAATTTTGAAAGTTTTGAAGTGTACACATTCATGAACAGATTTTCAAATGGTTGGAGATCAGACTTAGATAAATTAAAGTACGATATAGAGAAAGCTAAAACAGATGGTGATCAAGATGCGGTACACGTAGCTGTAAAAAAGCTTGCTAAGTTTAATGAAGACTACATGTTTAGACATTATACAGATAAGTATTATGAAGCAGAAAAACTTTGGGAACAAGAAAACGTTTTAATTCACCCGATTACTAAAGAAAGATTAGTAATCTCTGAAGAGCAATCATTTTTGGCCGCTAAAGAAAGAAGAGACAAGATAAGTGAGATGACTACTTATAGCAAAACTACTTATAAGAGAGAAGATGAGGATGGTTATACTACTGATCCATACTTAGAAGCTCAAAAAGATTATAAAGCTCTTTATAATTATTATACAGTAGAAGGCGCTTTAAAGTCAGAAGAAGAATTAAAAAGAGTTTTGTTAAGATTGAAGCATAGAGATATGACTAAAAACTTTTATGATTATCAAACAAATACTAAAAAACTTCAAGATGACTTTGATACTTACATTAAAAATAATGTAACTGGTGTAGGTATATCTTTAGCAGATGAAAAAGGTAAAGAATCATTCATTAAAAAAATTGAAGAATACATGGAGAAAAACTTTAAAACTGCCTTCACTGAAGAATATTTTAAAGAATTAAATCGTGTATCTCAAGGGTTAAAAGAAATCTCAGCTAAATATAAAGATTCAAACCCGGTAGCATCACAACTAGCTAGTTTGTATATACAACGTTCTGCTCTTGTTTCCGGTTCTAGAAATGAGAAAGGTATTCCTGATGGACAAGTGATGAGTGCAGGTCAACAAGCATTGCTTAAAGATATTGAAGAACAAATAGTTACTCTTCAAGATAAATTCGATCAAAAGACAGGTCTTACTAAAGAAGAAGCTGCAAGATTGAGAAGTTATACGTATTCTATAAAAAAGAAACAAGCATTAACTGAAGAAGAAAAAGAAGATTACAATGCACTTTTTAATAAGTCTTCAAATGTTGGGATGAGTCCTTCTGATATAACAAAATTCAATGCATTAATAGCCGATCGTACTGAATTAACAGATAAAAAACATACTCAAGAATATGTCGATGCATTTAATAATGCTCTTCGTGATTTAGATGGTGTAGATGAAATAAAAATGGGTACTATTAGTGAATGGTTAAAGTCCAATAACTTAAAATATTCTTTGGAAAACAGTACTTCATTTAAAGAATGGTTTGAAAGAAATCACTACCAGAAAAATTTATGGAATGGTACATCATATGAATTAACGTATGTTAGTACAGATGTTTGGTCAATAACAACTCCTGCAGATAATAAGTATTATAGAGTAACTGAGTTGGTTAATCCAATTACAGGTAAAAAAATGAGATTACCTGGTGTTCCAAATAGTTCTTTTACAGAAAAAGTAGTTAAAGATGAGTACCTTACAATCCCTACAGATGCTGATTCTGATGATTATGTAGGCCTTATTATTGATAACAGGGGGAATTATCTTCCAAGACCTTATCAAAAAGGAGAATATAAAAGTGCTGCAACTGATAAGTACATTAATAAAAAGTATGAACAGTTAGAGGCATCTAACAATGCACAATTTAAATTATTAGAAGCAACTAAAAAAGAGTTTATTAATATTCAAAAAAATAAACCTAAAGCATCTAAACTGTATTTAGATTTTCCTAGATATAGAGTAAACAGCAATATGGAGTATGTCCAGTCTGGAGAAGCTAAAGGAGATCTTAAAAGAAAAGTAGAAGGTATTAAAGGAGGTGTTAAATCTTTATTTTCTAAATCAGCTGATGATGCTGAAGATAACTTTAATTTTGATCCTAATGCATTGCTTGTATCAACAGATCAAGAAGGTAATTTAATAGATAAAGTTCCAATTGGTGGTCTATATAAATTGAAAGCAGGAGAAGTATCGTCTGATGTTACATTGTCTATTTATAGATACATGCAGTCATTGAATGAGCAAGAAGGTACTTTAGAAATGCAAGCTCCTCTAGAAGCAGTAAGACAAGTATTATTAAGTCCGGAAGCTCAAATAAAAGATTTGTCAAGAGCAAGTAAACAAATTGCTAAAAGTACAGGGCTTATGGCATTCTTGTCTAAAGATACAAATAACAGAGCTAAAGCAATCGATTATTTAATTGACAAAGCTCTTTATGGTAAAGCTAATCATGAAGGAGATAACGCAACAGCTATGAAAGCAGCTAATGTTATGATGGGTGCGGCCTCTAGATCTTTTATAATGTTAGATGTTACATCTGCTTTAAAAAATAGATATGGAATGATTCTGCAATCTATGATTGAAGCAAGCGGTGGTAAGTATATTAATGCTAGAAGTTTAGCTCAAGGAAGAGGTTGGTCAACTAAAGCTGTGGGTACATTAATGACTACTGGTATATATTCAAGGGGTCCTAAAAGTTTAGATTTACAAATAATGGAAAATTTTGATCCAATCACTGGTAAAACTAAAAAGGATTTTGGTAAATCTAGTTCAAGAACTTTCATGAAAGATTTTATGGATGGTACATGGATGTATGATTTCAGAAGACTTACAGATTTAGAAGCTGGTTTACAAGTATTTGGAGGTATGATGTATAGAAAACATGTAAGTCAAATACAAAAAGACGGTTCTCAAAAATTAATTCCATACATGAATGCTTTTGAATTGAATGCTGAAAAACAAATGGTTCTTAAAGAAGGTATAGATCCTTCATATGGAACTGAACATGTCAAGCATGCTTTTGAAAAAGAGGACACATGGGAAAGTTTAGCTAAAAAGTATAATGTTACTGTTGAAGAATTACAAAAAAGAAACAATAACGTTAATATAACAGAACTTGCTGTTGGTGATGAGATTGTTATTTCAAAAAGTGAAAAATTTAAAACATTTAAACTTAAGATACAAGGAATAGGTGCTAAACTTAATGGTCAGTTAGATGAATTAGACAATCCTCAAGCTAATAAATTTTTAATGTACAGATTGTTTACTTTCTATAAAAGATACGCTGTTCCAATGTTCCTTAACAGATTCCAAGCAAAAATTCCAGAAGGTGGTCTTAAATTAAAAAAAGGTAAAGGACTAAGTGCACTTGAAGATGTTTATGACTGGAGTTTAGGAGAACCAACTAAAGGTTACTATATAACAGGTTTGCAAGCAATGCAGAAAGTATTATTCGATGCAGAAAAATATTGGCCTTTAATGACAGCTGAAGAAAAGGTAGCTGTTAAGAAAATGATATCTGAAGGAGTTTTCTTAGCTGTTTTAGGTTTAATGGCTGGTTTATTATTTGGTTATGATCCGGGAGATGAAGATAGATTTGAAAAAATGCGTGAAAGAGAAAGAGAATACGGTACTGCAGGATGGATGGCCAATCATATGTTGTATCAAGTAATGATGGTAAAAACTGAAAATCAGGCATTTATACCATTACCTATGGTAGGATTAGGTGATTGGTTAGAATTTACAAACAATTCAACAATTGCAACAGGACCCACCATTGGTGTCTGGGGAAAAATAATTGGTGACTTAACACGAATGACATTTGGTGACTCAAAAGCAGTATACTCTCAAGATGCTGGTCCTTACCCATGGCAGGAAGAAGGTAGATATAAATTATGGAATCACTTATTTGCACTACTTGGTGTCAAAGGTAAAAACTACGATCCTATTACAGCAATTAAGAAAGCTGAAATATTTGAGAATTCTAAGTTACAATAAGAAAAAAAAGAAAGGGAGAACAGCCTAAGCCATTCTCCCTTTTTCTAGTTTAAACTTCTAAAGTTTATTTTTCTTCTAAACTTTCAGAGTTTACCATCAACAAAAGCGTTAATTCATCTAATGTTTGAATTTTTCTTTTTTTAATTTCTATATAATTATCATCAAAAATAGATAAAGTTACTTCTTTTGTATGTATAGACCAGTCTAATATTGCATTAGACGTTATTGGTTTACTTACTATAAAGTAATTGAATCCATGTTCATTAAAAAAGACTTCATCTTCAGATTCTATTCTTTTAAAACCAGATTCCATTATGAACTTATAATTAAATTTTACCATTGTTTTCTTTTTTACAACTGTTTTTTTTAAGTTCACTTTCAATTGTAGGTTTTAAATAAATTTTATCTCCTTCTTGCTCTATATGAACCTTTTTACCTTCATACTTAAAAGCTTTTTTATCAATTTTTTCTTTCATTACAATATGATTGATTTAATATCAGGTTTTGAAAAATTAGGACCTTTTAATATTTTACCGTCTTCACGATAAATTGGTTTACCATCTTCTCCTAACTTGCTCATATTAGATCTTTGAACTTCATCAAATATCTCTTCAATTTTATCGGCCATTCCATGTGTATGTATTGTACCTAATAAAATATACAACTGATCAGCTAAAGCATCTGCTATTTCTACCAAATCACCTTTTTCACAGGCTTCAGCATATTCCTCTAATTCTTCAGCTAATAAACTTCCTCTAAGAAACCAAGCTTCTCTATCTAGTAAAGTTGGCTCAGTATTATTCTTTATTCCAAAAACTTCATGGAAGTCTTTTACATGTTTTAATTGTTTCTTCATATTTAATATATTTAATAATTTAATCTTCAGTCAAATGCGTTTTAAATTTAGGATCCGTAGTTATGAGAATTCCGAAAACTCCTTTGTCTTCACTAACCATTAAAAACTCACCTTCAGTAAGAACTACAGGTTTAGGCATGGCCATATTAATACTAACTTTATCTCCAGGTTTACATTCAGCATTAGGGCCCGCAGCTAATACATAGGCCATAGGAAGCTGTACTCTATATTGTTCTGGAATTATAAGACCTTGTTCTGTTGTTTCAGCAGGTGCAACTAATTCTAATATTAAGTTATCACCCATTGGTTTAAATTCAATTGTTTTCATATTATTTTATAGATTTAATTTGTTCACGTATTATTTGAATTTCATTTTTTATGGCCCAAGGTCCTGTTAAGAATTTTACTAATACATAAGGTTTAATTCTTTCATCTTTCTTTGGCTCATGTAATACATCAGTAACAATATTGTCACCTTTCATGAATCTTAATTTAAGTCCATCACCAATTTTTATTTTATTAAATTTTTCTTTACTAATCCAGTCAGCCATTTTTATTTTTTCTAATACCATGTTTAACGTAGTATCTAATTAATTCTAACTTACTTGCCTTTTCTCTAGGTTTCATGACATTAGTAAAAGGACATTCCTCATACCAATAGTTGTCATCTCTAAGATCTCTCCAATCCTGTATATCAAAATTTTTAGTTAAATCAAAAAATTCTTGGTCAATTGGATTTTTGAAAAAAAGATCATCCATAATAATTAAATTATTTTATAAAAGTGAAAGAAAGAGCCTAAGCCCTCCCTTTCACTCACCTAAACACGGATGTGACATCTAAAAATGCTTGAGTTAATCCGCAATTACTAATTATAAATCAAAATCCAAAGGTTCATCATCATCGTCATCACTTTCAGAAAAACTAAATTCTAATTCATCATCTTCTATGATATTATCTTGAATAGCTTTTGGATAAACTATAGCTGATTCAGCAGTTTCTGATTCCATCTCAAATATTGTTGGACCTTCAATTTCAGTAACATCTGAAGTAGAACGGTCATATACAACATCTTCCTCAAAGTTTATAGCTCCAAGTCTTGATTGAATATTGTCAGCTTCTTCTGTAGCATTAACTTCTTCAGGTTCACCTTCAATAGAAGCTACTCTTTGGTAGTACTCATCATCAGATTCAATGTAAATCTTAGGTCGTGCATCTTCAATCATCTCGGCTGTTACACCTGTTATTTCCTCACCCATTGTAATGCTTGGCTTGCCCCCATTTATCTTCCAATCAAATTCTTCTTCTTCTTTTTGAGGAAGGTCATCTGACAATGTTGATAATGGTAAAGGATCGTCTGACTTAAGTGGAGCTACCATTGTATCAGCTAATGATTTTAATACATCAACTGCTTTTATTTCAGAATGTTCTTCAGCAATTGTTCCTGTGTAAGATAAACATGGAGGTTCTTCAATTTCTGCTACATCTGGAACAGGCCCATATGAAAGATCGTCTTCAGGAGTGATAGCAATTATTGTTTCTTTATTTGGCCCTGTATAAAATGTGCTATTAAAAGAGTTTGCTTCAGCTTCCTCAATTTGAGCTAGAATATTTGTTTGGGCAGGGTCTTTTAATAAAGGATCTTCTATAACTGCATCTTCTACAATAGTATCTTCTACAGTACTTGGGTCGAAATTATATAAATCATATTCAAGTCCTATAAACATGTGTAATTTTCTTTGATCATCCATCCATGTTCTTGGGTGAGACTTTTTCAAAGATAGTGTAACATGATTATAAAAAGCCCATAAACTATTTCTATGAGCGTTGTATGCAAAACTAGGTTTGTTCATTTGCTCCTTAACTATAGACATTTGTTCTGTAGTAAGGATCTCATATTCAGCAAACAGAACACCTAATAAAGCAGCTTGTTCCTTTGTTGTCACTATTATTTCTTTCATCTTATTTTTATCAGTAATAAGTTGATTGTAATATTTGTGAGCATTTGTTATTTGATCCAATATGGTATTTTCTGTGTCTTCATCAGCTGTTCCTGTATGTTTTCTACTCCAACTACCCATATCTCCGGTTAACATTCCATTCATGCAAACCATGACATAGCCACCAATCCCACATTTAAAACGCATTTGTTTATTGTAACTGTTTGACCAAGCAAACATCATCCCTATTTCGGGATCATTATTATATGTTAAATGATATATACCTTGTGCTATATTACCATCTCCTGTACATCTGTACGATTCACTCTGAATATTAAAACCTGCTTTCTCTAGCTCTGCTGATGCAAAATCCATTATGGATTTATGTGATATTGCAGTGTATCCTCTATTAGAGGTTGTACTTGCTGGTACAGGTATATTACAAAGTTCTACTCTTGTCGTGTCTTTAATTCTTACTGCCATTTAAAATTCTAATTTAAGTTGATTATTAACAGGTTCAATAGATTGTATAATTTTATTAACCTTATCTAAATAATACTTATAATTTATATCGTATTCATTAAACTCTTTTTCTTCAAATTTAATGAATGGAGTTTGGAGCCATCTTCCTGCTTCAACCTGTGATCTTCTACCATCAGATTTATTAACCTTAATTATTTTACCTCCAGTATTAGAAATATAGTATCTAATTGTTTCTTGCAAGGGTTCTATAGAATAATCACCATTTGATATTTGTTCTTTTTGAAATTTCCAATCTCCTTTTATTTTTACTCCTCCACAAAAATCAAAAATATTAGTTTGAGATTTAATGAATTCTTCAGGATTTATTCCGTGCACAAAGTAATTAAACAGTGCTTTACGAGTAATCAGAAAACTTTTATTTTTATGTAAAGCCAGATTTGCATACTCAAACCTCATTCCTTTAGTCTTTACACCTGCATAATAGAATTTACCTTTATTTTGAGCAAATACATCATCCGGGTTACTAATTTTAAGTTCATTATAAACTTCTTCTGTAACTTCTTTGTAAGATGATACAGCTATATAATTATTTACATCAGCTAACACAATTTTTTTATACTTATCATGTTCTAATTCAAGCTTAGTTATTTCTTGCCATTCTTCACATATTTTCATGTACTCATCAACATACTTTCTTGGAATTATAGTCTCAAGACCATCTGTATTTTGAAGTAATGGAACAGCACCTGGAATTCTTTCCATAATCATCTCATATAACATACAAAGACTTAACTGACCATTAATAGTTATTCTCATGGTAAATTCAGGATCGTAAAGAAAGCTATGCTTATCATTACTCAACCCATAAGTTGAATTTAATATAATCTTGTACACGTAGTTTTTAATATCTTTTTTAGATATCTTTCTCCGTTCATCAAAAAACCATTGGTATTGTTCACAAAAAGCTTCTTTAGGGATATGTGCTGGTGACCATTGATTAACCATGGCTAATCTAGGGTAATAACTTACAACATCTGAAGATAGTATAACGTTTTCTTTATCAGATACATAAATACCCTTTTCTCTAGCTCCGTGAATTCCTCCAAGACCAAAATCAGTCTTTACACCATTATATTGTATGGAGTATTTAAAACCTCCTTTTGTCTGATCAGGATATACAATTACTTCTTTGAATCTATCCAACAATTTTTGGAAAGTAGCTGTTTTAAAATTTATGTAATCAAGTATTATGTCTTTAACAACAATACTATCTCTTTTTGTTCCTGACTTTTTAAGGTCCCATTTATTTATACCAGTCTTTTCACTCAAGAAGTGTAAAAACAATTCTTTTGAAATTCTTGGTTCAGAAGCACTGAACAATGGAATGTTATACTCATCAGTAAGAGTCTTCCGCAAAGCAATCTGAGATTTACTTCTAATCATTATTTCTTTAGTAGAGTCAACATCATTAATACAGTAACTAATAATTTCCTCTATTTCATCTAGTGTAGTAATCATTTTAGTGTGATGAATAGGCATGTCTTGTATATTATGCCAATCCATTGAATATTGTATCCATTTCAAACTGGATCTTTTAGCAGGATTATCCCAATGATTGAGTTTGAACACATCAACTTGATATATTTGCATGTCTCTTTCACTAAATTCTAAAAAATGACCTTGACTTCTTGCTGAAATAACAAATTGGGCCTTCTCATAAATCCATTCTCCAACTTCACATCCGGACATATCAAGTAATGCCTCACTGTTCTTGATAATATAATGCGTTATTTGTCCATCAAAAGCGAGACCATTATAAGATACATGCCATTCTTTTTGTTTTATATTTCTTTTTAAGAATTCTATAAAATCCGGTAAGTCATTTCTAAGATCATGAATTACAAATATCTTAATCTCTTCTGAATTTATACTTCTAAATACTCCGACAAAACAATTTGCCAAGGTTTCATAATCATGCACCCAATGTGTTTTCATATTTTTTAAGCTAAAAAAGGGGAGTTGTTAGCTCCCCTTTATAATTATAAAATTATTTTACTGGGTGGTGCTTGCGGCACCTCTTCTTGTTTTGAATCAAGTACATCTATATATTTAAATGTATCTGCGTTTATTGCAAACATATTAATTATAGCTACTGTATCTTCTCTATCCTCAACATAGTATTCAAGAAAAGTTTCTAAAGTCGTCCTAGACTCTTTAATAACTTTTCCATTAGGTCTTTTACCTGTTTTAAGTACCATTGGATCACCTTGTTCATCAAGTTTAGGTAACATATGCAAAGATGTTTTTGTTATCTTTGAAATCACTACAAATACTTTAGACATTGGATCATACAGACATTCTGTATAAGGACAATTTTCAGTTATTGGAATCATTTTGAATGATGGCTTGTCTTGCCATGTTGAATTAATAAGAAGCATTGAAGCTTCTTGACTTGTTTTAGACATATTTTTTTGATTTTTTAATTAGTACAAATTAATCTAGAATTTTTCTATTTTCCAAATTTTCAACAGTTAGCATCAACATTTCTTTTTCCAGATCTGGTAATGCACATAGTTCTCCAACTTTTTTCAAGGACTCTGTAGTTACATTTAATAGTTCAGAATAAACTTCAAAGTATCTTTCCGGAAACAAATAGCTATCTACATACATGTAGTTACCACTATCTTTCTCAAAAAAGTTTCTTATCTTAAATTTAGTCTTATTATTCATGCGGCTATATTTACCAGCGAGCAAAAGGCTCCAGTCTTCTTCTATATCAGAAAAATCAAAACTAAGAAGTATAGTGTCATTATCAAGATGAACATAATCAGCTAATCTTGTATGCTTAAGCAAAACTTCTTTTTCAAATTGTAAAAATTCCTCATCTTCTCTTTTATGGTATGTAGCAATCAGTTTCATATCCTCAGAGGTATAATGTTCATTCCAACCTAAATAAGTTTGGATTGGTGTAACACTGCTACCTCTTTTAATATCTAAGAGCGGATATAAAAATATCTTAGATTTTTGAAAGTATTTATTATACAAAGATGTCGGTTTCATAATTTAAAGTTTAAAGTGTCCTAAAGCTAATTCGTAAGGAAGAGTATAATCTTTAGAGTCATAATGATATACGATTCTTTTAACGATCTCTTCAAATTTATTTTTCCATTCAACTAACGTTTCTTTTGAAACTTGAAAAGGATAAACTGAATTAAACTTATCAATAACAATAAACGTTAAATATACTTTCCAATCATTTTTATCTTCTAAATCATTTAAATATTTATGAACAGCAAGCTTCTCATATATGGTAGCTTGTATCCAATAGTTATAATAATCAACTGTTTTACCAAATTCTTGAATTGGTTTTCCTGTAGTTTTGATATCATTAATGAATAATGACTTAGTATTGTAATCAACTACTACATTATCTAATACTCCTTTAAGACCGAAACTATAACCTTCAAGATCCATTTCTAAAAACTCTTCATTAAATACTTTAAAGGTTTCTGAACTAGGGGTGTTTAGTTGTAGCAATGCCATAACATTTTTATCTTCTTTTACATATGCAACTGTTGCTAAACATTCATCATACATTTCTTGACTGATGAGAGCTTTGCCATTTCTAGACTTTAAGAATTCAAAATATTCTTGATTATTATCAATCAGTATTTTCTCTACTCTTTGTGCATCAGTTTTCAAAGTCTGATGCACGTTTATAGAAACCAAAGTCTCAAGAATAGTTCCTTCAAAATCATCTAATTTCAAAGTATCATCCGGTTGATTTTCATATTCTTGAAAACACTTGTCAACCACAGTCTTATTATTACCTGTTGGTAATTTTCCTGGAATGATTAAAAATTGTTTTTCAAAAGTATTCTCTTCTAATAACAGACAATGAATAGCTTTACCTGCTACTAAGTGAGCATCTGTGCTATCTTCTCTTTCTTTTAATATATAATGGTTATAAAATACTTTTGGTGAATACAGAAGCTTATTTATAGCAGAGTAACTAAAATAGCTTTTAGTTTCATAAAATTTTTCTAACTCTTCGTTAAAGATCATATTGTGGTTTTGTTAAAGATTCTTCAATTATTATTTCATCAACAGGATTCTCCTCTTCACTTGCAATCATCTTTTCTACATTAACTACTGGAACGTAATCATTTTGTAGAGTGTAATTAAAATTTGAATTCATTTTTTCCAAAACTTCTTCCTTTAAAGAAATAGCTTTTATAGTAAAATACTTATAAGAACCGGATAAACTAATTGTTTGGCTTTTGTGTTTTAGAAGTTTTTCAATATTTTCTTTAGTTAATTGTCCTTTTCCTTCTAATGATTCCATTACATTATCAAGTGATGTTGATAAATAAGTTGAATCTTTAGATAAATAAGAACATAGACTTTTAAAGTTTACATGATTCTTCTTACCCGTGTTTACCATAGTTTGACTATGATCCATAAATAACAATTCTATATATAGCAAGCTTTTTTTGTAATTACAATTAGACATAATTTCCATAGCTAAAATATGATTGTCCTGATCCGTACTCATAAACATGGACGATAAATTCTTAAAAACTTCTTCGTCAATTATAATAGCATTCTCACCATTCACATGTTTTATTATCTCATCTTCACTATATAATTTACACTTGACTTCATCTAAAAATAGTAATTCGCGTAAATAGTCATAATCATCCTTAAAACTTGTAAAATGATCATTATCTATTTCTTCATGCGTTAATGAAAATGAATTGTCTTCATCTTGCATTATGCGAGTTGTTGCATAGTTTTTCAAAAGAACAATTTCTTCATTATAAGATTCTAAATAATCGTTAATCATTGTAATAAAATCTAAAGTCAATATTGATGAAGCTTCTTCTAAATATTGTTTAAATCTAGATGTACTGCAATATGAAAACCAAGAGCTTTCTGTTATATGATTAAAAGTACGTTCTGAACCAAATATAGCATTTGCATCTTCTATGCTTCTTGTAGTTTTTATACCTAACGTTGTAGTTAAATCTTTTAATTTTATTCTTGGTACACTTACAGCAGGTAAAAAGTATAATTTATCACCTTTCTGTGGCTTATAAGAATCTTCTGTAAAATTTATTTTCCTAAAGTCTTTCTGATTAGATATAAAAGCAAGGCCTGCATTTCCAGTTATTTCAGTCTGAACACCATAAGCTGTTTCTAATTTGATTATTAAAAGTTTTTTCATAATTAATGTTTAAAAAAGGGACTAGATTTTCCAGTCCCTTTGTGTTAATAAATAATTTATTTAATAGCCATTTGTATGACAGAAGAATGCATCATTAATTTAGCAAACTTAACTTTGTTACCATTGATGATTTCTTTTATAAGATAATACTTTAAATCATCTGTAAATGATGTACAATCAGTACTGAACTTTACCAACCTTTCTACCATTAAATCAGAAATTGGATTACTTTCCGCGTGTAGCAAACAGTAATTTATTATTCGAGTTGTCATCATACTTGCAATGTCAGCTCTATAATCAGGACCTGTTCCAATTGCATTTTCTAACTGAGCTAGAACATTCTTTTCATCAACCATTGTCATGGCTACATGTGGAGTAATGATTTGATCAAGTTTGTTATTGATAAACATTGTAAATAAACTTGAAAATTCATTACCCACAGATCCCTCACCAATCATTTGAATTAAAGGAAGCTCTGTTTCAAAGTTTTTAATTGAACTAATTGAATTAAAGAATGTAGTTATTGCTCTAGGATTCACGTTTTCAGTAACCAACTCTGGGTGCATTAATAAAAAGTTAATACATCTACCATCAATTTTTACACTTTCAGCCCATTTAGCCCATACTTTGTCATTAAATTTAACTTTAGTACTAATAAATCTAGTTTTTTGAGCAGTATCTAATGCTGTAACATTGTAGTTCCCATTATCCGGATTTGTAGTTAATATAATATGCCAATCTTTAGGTAAAGACCATGAAATATACTGTTGTCTATCAATCAATTCCATGGTTGCTTGCATAAATCTATGATCTGCTCTTGTATAATCATCTAATACTAAGAAACCACCTTCCGATTTTCCTTGAATCCATTCAGGAGCAGCGTGACTCATTCTACTTTGGTTCATCGGTCTATACTTATTTCTAATATAAGTAGGCATAAGAGATTCTTGAACCCATTGTTGTTTCCCATCTTCTCTTTGCATTAAGAATTCTTTATAAGGAAATCCTACTAAATCTCCTAATTCTTCAATTTGAGATAAGTTTAATTTTACAATATCCATTTTTAATTCTTCTGCTAACTGAACAATAGCGGATGTCTTACCTAATCCAGCATCACCTTCTATATTTACAGCAACAGGCATTTTACCTTCTGCTTGTATATGTTGATTGTTTTTTACAATGTGTTTTAAAAACCCTTTTAATTCTTCTACGTTTAATTCTATTTGACTCATTTTTATTAATTTAAAGTTCTAATTTGATTGTTTTTCCTGGTAAATTTTCATTCATACTTGATCTTTCAGATAAAACCCATAACACAGGTGCTTTTGGCCTTACTGAAGCATGACACTCTCCATCTGTAAAGTATACTAAACTTGTATACTTTTTAAGATTTACATTGTAATATTCTAGGACTGGATCAAATTCTGTCCCTCCTCGACCATGAACGGTCATTTCATTTAATTTACCTTTATACTCTTTGATGCTTTTTATTGCAGTATCACATTGTATAATTGTTACTGCAACACCTGTATTGTAAATATGATTTATTTCTTGCATGAACTCTTTTAATTCTTCATTAGATACAGAACCTGATGTATCAATTGCCAACAACATATGTTGTTTCATTTTTATTTTAAGTCCAGGATTACCATCATATCTTTTGTTAGGTTTTCTTTTAATTTTTTTTGTAAATACTCTTGTGGATATTCCCGTGAATCGTCTTATGTAACCTTTCCAATCAAATTTAGGAGGCTCTTTTTTGTCAATATTATTAATATACTCTGAAAATTCACCTGGGACGGTTCCTCTTTTTTTCAATGTTTGTGAGGCTGACTCTTTTAAAAGTCTATCTAACTGCTTATTAATAAGTTTACCTTCAGCTTCTGATAAATCATTAAACTCATCCCATGAATCATGATTACAAGGATCACCCTCTTTATCCATTTGATCACACAGCTTATCAAAAGATTCACAACCAGAAGAACCATTCTTTTCTTTCTCTTCTTTTGCTTGACTTAATTTATCATAGTAGTATCGGGTTCCTGCTCTTAAATCAAGATTTAACTCATCATAATCTTTAATCATTATTCCTCTTGAAGGTATTTCCTTCAGACCTTTCATGTATTCTTCTTCACTAATTGATCCAGAATCTAATTGAGATTTTAAATTTTGAAGAGTTGTTTGAGTTTGACTTTCATACTCTTCTTTACTTAATTCACCACTTGGTAACCATGCTTCATCTATGTACTGATTTATTTCCATATCCATAGCAATATTTGCTAATTGATGGTCAGGATAAGTATGGTGTGTTGTTAAATGAAACATTGCAATATGAAGCAATTCATGTTTTAATATACCAAGTCTGTGATCTTCAGACAATGAATCCCAAAAAGTTTCATTTATTGTTAACTGGTAATTTATACCATTTTTACTTACACAAGCTGTAGGAACTTTTTTATTATTCCACACTTTGTTAAGCATAATAAGAAAGAACCCATAAAAGGGCTCTTTTAACATTAAACTTCTACTGGTTTTGGCCAGTTCGTCAACTCTCTTCTGCATGTTCTTTTTCTTTTAAATTTATATCAATCATTAAATCTTTTACATCATATCCCCATGCTGTTAAACTGTTAAGAAGATTCTTATTATGGAATTTTAAAAACATAACTATGGACTCCATGTTACATTGTTGTGAAAGCATTGTTCCTAATACTTTAGATGTATCAATTTTATAACTTGACTCTGAGTCAATTAAATCAATCTCTTGAAACACTTTATATATGTTAGGATAATTAGACCATTCTTTTGGATGAATTTTTGAAAACTTATAAATCACTATTATAAAACCCAAAGAATCTTCAAGGTTTGATTCATTAATTGCACTAAGTGCTAAAAATGTATTATCCTTATCAGTGGACGATATCATTTCTATTAGTTTAGTAGTGCTTTCTGTTGTTAATGTTACTTTGTTTGTCATAAGTTATTTCTTTTTCCCCATTCGGCCATGAGAATTGCATCTATATAACCATCATGAGGTTTATTTGCTCTACTAGTTAATGTAAGATCTATATCCGGGAATATTCTTTTACATGCGATAAGAGCCATTGCTTTTGTATCTCTTTTTCCATTAGATTTTTTAGCTTCCTGTACTCCAACATACATATCTTTTTGCCATTGTTTGGCAGGAACGATTGTATAAGGAATTTTAAGACTGATACATGCAGCTTCAATTACACCACTTTGGTAACCCATTGAAAAAGCAGTAGCTTTGCTTGTTCCGAATATTACACCAAGTTTTTCAAATATCACGTGATCTGGTTTTTCATGTTGCATAGCAGCAATAATAGTTTGTGGATCAATTCCTTTACCTAATACAGGCATTTTACTTCCGGTAATCTCGCCATCTTCAATTATTGCTATTGCACCACTTAGACCTATGTCTATTCCCATATAAATTTTAGCCATCTTTAAGTTCTTTTTTATATTTCAATGCTCTATCTTTAATAGTATCCTTATCAATACCATATTCATATGTATCAATAATGTATTTTTTTAGATCTTTTATTATAAGATTTAATTCTTCTATTTTTACAATTTTACTAGCCATATTATTTATCTAATCTAAATCCAACACACACTGGAAATCTTGGAATACCATCTTCAGTAAATTCAAAAAATCTAATTTCTGCAGTTTGTCCAATGTACTTGTCTTTGTTATTTAATATTTCTTCTCTTTCAGCATGAGAAAACTTTAAATTAGCATGGAATGTTTTATTGTGAATATTTCCCATAGGCATTTCACATACTATAACACCTTGCTCAGGTCTTCTTTCTGAAGGTACTACATCAATAATAGAGTATGCTTTGTCTATAAAGTCTTTGACTTTTAATAAACTACTACTTCTTTTATTAATATCATAGCCACTTGATCCGTGTCTGATAATGCTACCTTCATAACCCTGGCCTAAAAATAACGAATGAAAATCTTTTACTTTATTTACGTTATCAATAAAAGCTGTTGAAACTAATTCAACTTTTAAAGTTTCAAATGCATTTACTTCTATCTGCTCCACAACATTTTTAATAATGTCATACCTATTAATGTATGATTGATCAGATACAGTGTCGTAAATATGATATAGCACCTCTTCAGTTTCCAAACCTCTGTTTTTCTTAAGAAGTCTCATGTTTTCTTGAAATGTTTTTCCATGCGCATATAATTCACCATCTAAAATAACATTTGTAGTTTTTGATAACTCAGCAAGAGCATTGTTAATGTGTGGAACAGTGTCTATTATCTTACCTTTTCTAGATATAAGTGTTACTTCACCATCCTTAAGAATAGCAAGACATCTCATACCATCTAACTTAGGCTGAATAAATACAGCTTTCTTCCAATCAACTTTTTCTATTTCTTTTTCATAAGATTTAGCTAGCATTGGAAGAATTACTTTTTCTCCTCCTTTTTCTTCAGCATCTTCAACAGAATTAAAATAACCTTCAGTCATCTTTGTTTCTATTTTACTCATAGCTTCTGATAGAGCTTGTTCTTCAGGAGTAGTTTCATTAGATTTTCCAATATTCTTTCCTGCACATTCACTTGAATGTTGAACTAATTTTCCATCAACAATACCTGATTCTTGTACAAGTGTTGATCCTTCAGTAAATACATGTAACACACGTATTTTACCTTTAGAATCTTTTTTATAAATTTTTTTTGAATAATTTTTAATTATTTCCATAATTTTAAGTATTAAATCCGTTAAATTTCATTGTGTACCATTCATTTCCATCCCAGTGACATTTATTACATTCTACCGGGTAGAATATCATGCCATCTTGTTGTTCAAGAACACCATACTCTAGACCTTCTTCTCCGCAATTAGGGCACGCTCCTTCCTTTTCAATGCTTCTCATCTTTGTTTTAGTTTATTTATTGTACAATCGTTCCAGTACTTAGAGCTTATAAGTACGGTGTGTTTTCTTCTAGGTGGAAAGAGTTTAATTAAATGACTATCATCTGCCTGTAACCTCATCATCTTATCATCTTTTTCAATCACAGACCATACTTTATCCTTGTCCCTATAATTAAATCTTTTAGATGTAAAATTTACATCATCACCAACATTTAATTCTTCTTTCATCTTTTTTGTTTTGGTTTAAAATATATATCTAATTGTATTCCAAGGTATAACCTTATCATGCAGTTCAGTCCATTCTTTTATGTACTGTCTTTTGAGATTATATTTATACCTTATGTTTATGCCACCATACTGTGAAGTTTTTGTTTGCTGATTTTCCGGTGTCCATAATAGTTCTTCACCATCTAGATTGTTATCTAAATTATAGTGATGCTTACCTGCATTATGTGTAAGAAAGATAACTTCAGATAAAACTTCTTCCTTGTTTTCTATATAATCATCACACATCTTAAACAGTAAATCATAATCTTCTAACCATCCATCATAAACTACAACAGGTGAGAAATTCAAATGAACATCATATCCTGCTTCTATGAAAGCATCAACAGCCTTTATTCTATCTATAATTTTAGCAGTGTTAGGCTCTAGCTTATCTGCTATATTCTGAGGCATAAGACTAAATCTTATTCTTATTTTCTTCTCTGGATCAAACTCTAAGAATTTTACAGGAACAGTTTTAGTAGCAAATGTGCCCATAGCTTTTGGATGATCTCTAAAGAACTCAAATATATATTCCCAGTCATGATGTTTAGAATGCAATGCAAAGTCTTCATTACAACTTATGTCATATGTAGTGTAAGTTACATGTGTCTGATTAGGTTTATCTACAACAGTGAAAAATGCATGATTATTAATAGCACTTAATATATCACCAGTGTTGCTAGCTATAGATAATCCCTCAGACAAATGCCTCTTCATATAACAGTATGTACAATTAAATAAACAACCGTAGCCAAAAGAAGGTGTGATATAATCAGAACTTCTTCCAGACTCTCTAATTTTCATACTCTTTCTTACTACAGATTTTACTTTATTCATCTTTGTTTTGGTTTAATTTGTTAGTTCGTCTGGGTTTATATTATATTCATCTAACATCTCACCCAATGCTTTTCTATATGTTTCTAAATTAAAATCTGAATCGTCGTGTTTCCATTTCCTCCAAAAATTATGTTTTAGTTCCCATATAAACATAGCCATGGCGCTCGCCTGCATGGACTGTTTCATCTCCATTACATCATCAGCGTTACTTAAATCATATTTTATTGTTGCTTTACTCATCTTTGTTTTGGTTTAGCAGTATTATTTAATTTGTGTGCTGTTGCCATACCATATATTTTCTTTTCTTTATCAGAAAGATTCATAGGTATTTCCCATTCTCTTAATTTTTTACTCATCTTTTAATTGATTTAACTAATATAGGTATCAAAGCATCTCTGGTAACTTCAATGCCGTACTTTTTAATAGAATCAGATAAATCCTTTTCTAATTCAAATATTACAGGTGTTATACTATGTAAATCTTTGTATTTTTCCATTGCCTTTTTACCGGGTTCATCATTGTCAAAAAGAACAAGAACTTTTGTATACTTTTTTTTGTATTTTTCAATAGTTGCTTTATTAATCATGGTGTTTTCACTATCCGGAGCAACACTTTCTATATTTTTAATATTTAAAGCATTAAATCCCAGTAGATCTTTCAGTGATGAATTTATAATCAGATATTTAGTTTCAAAAGTCAATTGTTCGGATCCTTGAATATAGTCTCTGACCTTAATGAATTTCTTTCCTTCAACTTTAGGTTGATAAATTTTATACAATGAACCATCTTTCATGAAGTAACCATATAAATGATTGCTTTTTATGACAATTGACGTAAGTGAACCATCTTGATTTTCTTTAGTCATTTTATAATGAGTTAATGGAACTACATTGTATGCTTCTAACATTTTAGAATCTATTCCAAAAGCTGTCCAGTATTTTTTATCTAAATTAGTCCAATGCCTCATCAAGTAATCAACTACTTTGTATTTACCATGTGGTTTGTATGCTTTTATAGGTTTGTAATTGTTGTGAGTAAGATAGTCTGTGTAGTCCTCTAATATTTTTACAGAAGTAAAACCTCTGTTGGGAAGAGATAGTAATTTTTGAACTAAGTCAATGGCATCTCCTTGATATCCGGATGAAAAATCTTTGTACTTATAGCTCATAGAATTTACATCATAGTAAACGAACATTGATGGAAACTTATCTTTAGAACTAAAAATTGAATTCATTTTTACATCTTGTCCTGTAAGCTGTTCGCTTAAATTTAAATAGTGTTCAAACACCCATTCATGAGGAACCTCCGAAAGACTGGATACAATATTTTTAGTTGAAATCATATACTTACAGTTTAAAGCCAAGAAAGGGGAGCTATTATTAACTCCCCTTTGCTGTGGTATGTAAATTAATCTAATGTAAAATCAGATGCTGTTTTTCCAGCACCTTCTGAAGTTGGTGTATTTTCAAAACCATCGTCTAAGTTTTGAACTACAATCTTTTTAAGATGAATGGCTTCATTATATTTAAGTAGTGTAGGGCTTTCAACTACAGTCATAGCATAACCATTTTTACTACCTTTTGGTAACCACATATCATAGTTAGTATAACCTGATTTGCTTTCATACTCTTTACCTGCAACACAAAAGTCCATGTAAATATCTTGATATGGAGCTGTTTCGTTAAAAGCATCAATGAATTCTTCAATAGTGTTGTGTTTATCATCTTGTGCATTAAACCAGTCACTAAGTCCAAGATTTCTACATAATGTATTCATAAACATTAATACAGATTTATCTCTGAAAATTTCTACTCCTGATTTAGTTTTACCATCAGCAAAAGCATATTGTCCTGCTTTAATTCTTCCAATCTGACCTTCGTAATTTCCCAAAGAAGGATCATCTTTATCTTTCATAAAACCTTCAAATCCATCGATAGGTTCTGTTTCAACATTCATCATTAAATGTTTAGCTCCTGCAATAAATTTAAAATCTTCTAAATAGATATTATTAATCTTTAAAGTGTGATTTCCTGGAGAAATTGTTTTTGCCATTCCTCCTCCTGTTGGTAAATTTGATGTACTTAATCCCATTTGTTTTTTATTTATTTGTTATTATTGATTACTATTAGTCTACATAGATTTCATCCCAATGTGTGATGAGTTTTCCATCAACCATTTCAGATAAAACTATTTCTTTATTCATTAAATGTTCTGGTCTTGCACCACATGAAATATCATTGGTAGTCTTAAAACTCAAAATATTTTTATTTCCTTTTCTATACAAATAACCAAGCCCATCAGCATGAGCAGCAGCCATTCTTTTTAACTTTCCGGTAAGATCTAATTCTAAAGATGAGAAGTTAGTACCTTCTTTTTCTAACATAGTATCTTTAACGTGGCCTACAAATATAGTATAAGGGGCCCAAGTTGAAATATAATCAGTTACTTTTGTAAAAGCTAATCTGGTCCAATAGTATCCAGCACCATCGGGCATTCCTATTATTGTTCCATATTTTGATTTACCACCATCAGGAGCAAACCAATTTTTACCCATAGGACTTTTGGAGTACAATTGTTCAGCATATGGTATAACCATCTCATCCAATTTGGTTATTGTATCAATAGCAACAAATTTATAAGGATTCCCTTGTTCCTTTATTTTCTCTCCTATAGCTTTTATATCATCAATAGAGTTGGCTTCTAATTTTACAGCGTCAATATACTTGGTACCTCTTTCTAAATCTAGAATTAAGCAATCAGGTAATTGAGCTAGTAAACTTGTTTTTCCAACTTTAGGTTTTGAAAATATAATCAAATTCTCAGGGTTTCTTACCTGAGCTTCTACTTTTTTAGTAGGTAGTACGATTTCATTCATAAAATTTTTCTATTATTTTATTTAACCACTTTTTATCACTAACAGGTTTTTTCAACAAAATGGCAGCAAGATCTTTTATGGTCATACGAGCTAATGGCTCATCATTATCAGGATCCATCATGTTATTATCGAAATCTGGAAAATCAGAATCTAACTCATCAGTAATATCATTTTTAATTATTTCAACTTTAATCAGTTCAGACACAGGTATTAAGTATCTTTCATAAGAAGAAGATTTAGATGTGGTTAGTTCGTACTCTTCTTCATAATATGGATTGAATTTCCATACGTATAATGTTCTTTCAAGATCTTCAGGTTCAAGAGCCATACTAACAAATTCAGTATAAATATCTTCCCCTTTTTGTAATTCATTTGGAAAAAATCCCATATGTAATGCATCCTTATCATGTGGTATGTACGCACATTTTGGAATATACAATGGATTTTCAACATCAATGGCTTTAAACAAATCTGCATGATGTATGATTAATTCAGCCACTTTGTCTTTTCTAGACATTGTAGGTTTTTGTTTTAAATTCATATTAGTTATTGTTTACTTATGTATTTTTAATTGTTGTGTTGGAGGAGTGTCCATTTCTACAATTCTCATTCTTTCAAATTCAGCTCTAAAAAAGCTCAACCTGGTATCACCATTTCTACATTTTAGAAAATGTAAAACAAGAACTCGATCACTTTCAATTATGAATCTATCTGGTCCATAAAATCTTATTTTTTGTTTACCGGGTCTATTAATTCCAATAACAGTATCAGCATGTTGTAACAAAGCATCTGAACCAAATATATCTGATTCAAGTATATAGTTAGAGTACTTACCATCTTCACTTCTATCAGGGTTATCAATATTTCTATTTAACTGACTAAGTAGTATAAAAGCAATTGGGTATTTTCTTTTAGTTAATGTAAGTGCTTCACCTAAATTATTTAACATATCTTGAACAGAACGCTCATGAGGTGCTTTCTTAAACAACAATGAGTGATCTATGGTTATAATCAAATGAGTGTATTCTTTTTCTCCTAATTCATTAATGGTAGCATGCGCTTCCATATAATCATCTATAATGATTTTGAATTCTTCAACTGTCTGAGCTTCTTCTACTATATCAATTGGATATTGTATTTTTTTCTTAGCATGCTCATGACATATTCTTAAATCTTGATCAGTTAACTTAACTTCTTCAGCACTACATAAGTATTTATAAGTTTTACCTAATATACTTGAGTATTCTCTAATAGCTGAAGTCCGGGCAAGCATTTCAAATTGAAATTGAAGTACTCTAAATTTTTCAGTTGGGTTTAAAGGAAATGCTTCTCGTATAATTTGTTCTGCTATCAGTGTTTTACCACTTGCAGGTCTACCACCAATTACAGTCAAAGTATTCCATTCAAATCCAGCTGTTAACGCATCATTAACTTTAGGCCAAGGTGTTTTAATACTACGAATAGTACCATTCATCCTTCCCTGTAAATAATTCAATGATTCAATATAACCATGTTTTTGGCTAGACCATTTATGATCTTTATTCATTTTTAACATCCTCTAATTATATTTATTTTTATTGTAATTATATATTGTATGAAATACAGTAATAACAATTTCAATTAAAAAGAATTTTACAAAAGGCATCTCTACTACAAAGTTTGTAATAATGGAGTAACCTAATAATGTTCCAATAATGGCGGTAAATAATAAATGTATTTTAACATTGGTTTTTATCATATAACATTTTCACTAAAGTGATTGGAAGAATTAAAATCTTCATCACCATTTATTACTACATCACAATATGTGGCTAGTTCTGAATCGTAGGTTTTATCAATAGCCATTTTTCTAATAAAGTATTGAGAAGTCCTCATATACTTATAGTTGGTTAATTCAAATTCCATGACATATTTTTCTGTTGCTAGCAGAATAGTTTCCCAATCATATTGATAAGTATCAAAAAACCATCTAAAGTTGTTCTCTAAATTTTTCTTATTTGATCTAGCATATTTACCACTGGGAAGTTTAAATTTAGGAAAAATATTTGAATATTCTTCTATTTTTTCTTCAAAAGTGTCCCCTAATAACAGTTTACTTGTTTTCTTTTTGCTTACTTTAAAAAAGCTTTCAATTTCAGTAATTAGAGTCTTAGACTTTAAAGTTAACTGGTTATCAGTAGTTAACCATTCATCTACCTGAAGCCTTTTGATTTCTAAATCTTTATTTATGTTATGCTTAGGTACAATGTTGCTATAGATAGAAAATAAAACATAATATGTATTTGGACTAATTGAATTTTCGAGTAATTTATTAAATACTTCTTTCATTTATGTTAATTTTCGGGTTTTAGAAGGTTTTGTTGTTCAGGCTGTATTTTCTTTGTTGACAAAATTAAACCTTCTTGTATTACTTTATCAAGAATTTGTGTGTGATTTTCAATAGACTTTGCATCTATTTCTGTTTTTGATAAAGCTGCTAATACGCTTTTATCAATTTCATTTTCTGGAACAAGAACTAATTTTAAAGATCCGTTAATTAATATTTCTACTTTCATATGCTTGTTTTATAAATTTATATTTAAGTTACCACACTATATCATAATTATAGTTGTCTTTTATTATTTTAGAAGTTTTATTAAAAACATCATTGCAATTCCATTTTTTATCACCTTTATACGCAGCTGATACAGGGTGAGTACAAATAAGTTTATAACTATTTTCATTAATGTAATCAGTCCACTCCTGAACTTTATTCCCGATGAATATGTAAACTAAACCATTATTATCTGAGTTTAGTACATCTAACAAATATGTAATAAAAGGCTTCCATATATGGAAATGTTTACCTTGGTTATTTATTTCAGTTGTGAGAGATACGTTTAACAACAGCATCCCTTGTGATGACCACCTTTTAAGATCAGGATCCCATTTATGGCCGTCATCTGGATATACTGTATCATCAATTGCACGAAACATGTATTCTAAAGCATGCTCAGGTTTCATTGTTTTACTACATGAAAATGCTATTCCATCAGCTACATTTAATTCTTTGTAAGGTTCTGGACCCAAAATAACTACTTTTAAATCATCATAAGGACATTCTTCAAAAAATTTAAAAACGTCTTTAAAGGTAGGTGTAAATCTTTTATCTTTTTTAGTTTCGTTTACTAGTTGATTAATAATATTATCAAAATCTCCACTATAAATAAAACCTCTTAATTTTCTTGCCCAACCGGATTCTTTTAGTTTACTATGTAGTTTATCTTTTATTTCTTGTATATTAATTGTATCACCCATGTCTTTCAATAGTTTCTACTTCCGTTATTTCTTTTGCTACACGCACTCCAAAAAGTTTCAAGTTTGTTAAACTTTCAGGTTTAGGTTGATTACCATAATTCATATGATGTAGGGCTTCCTCTACTATTTCAGGGCTTTCTATAATAAGATTATCCGGAAAATATCCAAAATGACCTTCTATTAACCAACGTAATTGTTCTACTTGTTCAATGCTAATTATTTTCATGTTAATTTATGTATATATTTATTATTTATTATATTTGCTGTATGGCAATTAAAGTTAAAGAACTCAAAGACGATGCACTTATTGATATTAAAGTCAATAAAGCTTATTATATGATGTTAAAAGCATCACTATATTTCTTATTTCAAAATTCTTCTATGACAGATGCTGAAAGAGAAGAATCTTTAAAAAACATAACAGAGAAAGAGTATCCCGAATTAAATGAGTATGAAAGAACATTCCAAACTATAACTCGTATTATAGGAGAAATAGAAAGGATTGCAACTGAAAATGACATGTACCAAGAAAAGGAAATACTAGAGCCTACAGATGAGGGTTATGTTACCCCTACGCAAGATTAATATTATATAAATTTCCTATTTCTACACAAGTTTGAATTGCACTAGACAATTCATCCTTATCACAATCAGCAAATGATTTATATTGCTCACCTACTTTTAATCCAGCATTATCTTTTACAAGTAGTTTCATTTCATTAAAACTATATCCGGCCTCTTCAGCTAATATTCTAATACAAGTATGAACTTTAGTTATTTGAGCTAAAGAACCTACTTTTCCTTTTCTATTTATAAAGATTTCTACTTCGTCTCCTTCATTTAAACTATCAAGGAATAATTGGTATTTTAATTTTTCTTTTTCAGAACTGTATTGAAGTTTACCATCCTTCTTTTGTAATTTAGCTATGAACATACGTTTAAATTTAGTATATTAATTATAGATTAGTAATATTTAATACCTAATCTAGGGTATTAAAGATATAAATTTCTTAAATATGACAATCAATCAAATAGAAGATTTTCTTAGAACTAAACCAGGATACTTAAAGAAAGGAGCCGGTGTTTTAGCACAACTTTTAGAAGCTGACATTTACAAATGTAAGAAAGCTTTAAAGAAAGTTAAAAAAGAAGTTTCTTTCCCAAAAGAAAAAACCCAATCGGAGAACTTAGTTTTGAAATCAAGATGGTTTAACGGAAAAGAGTGGTGTGAAAGCTTCACAAATGTACACACTGATCCAGAACCCCTAACTAAGGATGATTGGGTTGATATAATAAAAGAAATAGGTACACTAGATACCATTGAACTTAAATATGAAGTTCTAGACAATACGAAAACTTTAATAATTTGGACAGCTGATAAGCATATAGGTGCCTCGATTCCATCAGATGCACTCTACAAGAAACAGTATGATCAACATATATTTCATAATAGAATGCAGGTAATAATGGGTAAACTATTAAAGTATAATGAGATTCACGGTAAATTTGATGAAATTGTTGTTGTAGATTTAGGTGATTCACTTGATGGATTTAACGGCCTTACTACAAGAGGTGGTCATCATTTACCACAAAATTTAAATAATAAAGAAGCAGCCAGAGTACACTTTTTTACACATAAATGGTTTTTTGAAACTATTTTAGAAAAAAACATTACAAATAAACTCACCATAGTTAATATAACTAATGATAATCATTCAGGTGATTTTGGCTGGCATGCTTGCTTTGGTTTAGAACAATACGGTTCTGTAGCTTGGCCGGATGTTAAATTCATTAATATTGAAGAATTTATAGGCCATTATATAATTTATGATAGAGCTTTCATACTCACACATGGTAAAGACAAGAAAAACCGTAATAGAGGTTTTCCTATGAAAATAAGTGCAGACATTGAATCTTTTATAATGGATTATGCAATTGATAGGAAAATTGCCAACCTTCAATTACACGTTAGAAAAGGAGATCTACATATGGCAGACTTGGACTGTTCCCGTAAAAAAATGACTTACTTTAATATAGGTTCAGTGTTTGGTTCATCAGATTGGATAATGGATAATTTTTCAGATGGTCGAGCATCTTGTTTATTTGAATTAGTTGAAGAAACTACAAATGATATAGATGCAAAAATTGTTTGGTTAGATTAACTTATGAACCTTCCTCATTGTTGTTATACTTAATTAGTATAGTTTCATTCTTTTTTTTACGTTTTCTCTTTATCCAAAAATTCATCTTTTGTGGGTGTGTTAAGATTTTTATTGGTCTCTTTGCTGTGTACATATTCTTCATCTATTTTTAATTCAACTGATATTTTGTGCAAGTATCCATTTAGGTCATACTCTAAAGGAATATTACCATCTGTATTATAATATAGGTCCATGTAAACTTCTTTCATACGTCCCATTCTTTCATTTTACTAGTTATTATTTCAGAACATACTCTATTTTTTCTTTTAAGGGTTGCTTTAGAATATTTATCTAAGCTTTTCATTGTTTCTTTGTTTAAATAAATAGTTACTGAATATAGCACTCCTTCCTTTAAATCACCTGGAAAAGGAAAGTCATAAGGAAATAGATTCATTAATTCTTTTACATGTTTAATAAATCCACTATCAGGTACGTCAACAATATGATTATAAGCCATCTTTTTAGCATGGTTTATAGAACTATGATCTACTTGAAATAATTCAGCTAATTCTTCTTCAATATATCCAAATTTATAATGAAGAATAGCCATTATATAATTTCTTGGATCTAAATATGTTGTTTTACGAGTTTTTATATAACCGTAGTTATCATGCCAGTAATCCAGCAAGTCATGGTCTGTGTATTCCATAATATTAGTTTAAAACTTTAAAAGTTTAGTTAATAAATTTAATAAGTTTAGTTGATTGATTCTAAATCAGCTTCTTGAACTAATTCTTCAACTAATTCTTCTTTTTCAAGTGATTCTTCTACCGGTGCAAATCTGTCTGAATCATAGAATTCATAAGGAAAACAAGATTTATCTAGTTTAATTTCTTTAAGGATCAACCCTAATTTATCATTTTGTAATGCAAGTCTTACTATTCTGATTACAGTATATGTTTGACCTTTTTTTATCCATTGATCTTTAGAAATTTTGCTTGGTTTATTTGAATCATTAATGCAGACTACTTTCATTTTGTATGTAATTTAACAGTGAGACCCACTTCTTCCAATGAATTTAATAGCTCAAACATTTCTTCAAATGAGCCTTCTTTAATATCGTATTTACCAACACCATCAACAATTAATACACATTGAGCTGCTTGTAATGTATCATGTTTACAAAATTCAACTAAACATGATTGAACTTCAAGAAAACTATGATTATCATCATTATATAATGTTATCTTATGTGTTTTTTCCAATACCATATGTTTACTATAATTTACAAAAAAAATCAGTCACTCCCAATTATTTCCTCATCACTGAGTTTGTTCATGCTACTTAAAAGATTATTAAATTCTTTAGGGTGCTTGATTAAACGATCGTTTAAATAACTATTGTCAGTTACAAATTTTAATTTAATTGATAATATATTGACATAGCTATTGTAAGGCGGTGTCATATTTTCTAAATCTCTTAATGCAGAAGAAACTTTTGCTAAAAAGAGCAACAGTCTATTATTATAATCACTGTCTACATCAAATCTATTTTCAAAATCATCATACATACCAATTAAATTACCTAATGTAGTGTCTCCAGCCTTAGTCAACTTGATCAAAGAATCTTTAGTATATTCTTCAATCCATTCTTGCCAAGTATTTAAATCTTTTTTTATTTGATATTTATATTGTGGATGATCTTTTAATTCATCAATATCAGTAACAGCACTTGTAATTTTTACAAGCGCCCTTACTAATTTAAGTGTGTTAGGTTCAATCTTCATTTACATTAATATTAAAGTTTTTCCATATAATTTTAGAGTCATCAAAACCTTTTAAAGCTTCTTTAATCCAATCTTTGTCTACAGTATCCACATAACACAATATATGAATTGTAGCTACATCATTAGGGTTTAAACGTAACATTCTTCCAATTCTTTGACTTGATTTACGTTCATTTCCATAAGCATGCATTATAATTCCTTGCTTTAAATCAGGAATATTAACCCCTTCACTAAGCTGCAAAACACAAGATAATTTACTTATGTTACCTGCTTTGAACATGATCAGATTACTTTCTGAATCTGCGTTATTGCTATGATAACTATGTGTGCAAAGCTTGTCAGCTTGTTCTTGAGTATTTGCAAAAATAACACATTTAGATTTTATAGAATCAGCAAGACGTTTTGTGTATCGTTCTTTAGAACTAAAATCCATTAAAGCTTTCATTCTCATTATCCTTGCTATCTGTGTAGACTTGGGGGTTGATGCGTTGTCTAATCTATTACACCAATAAGCATAATTTTTAACTTCAGACGTATAAAAGGTCCCTGTTTTAGCATTTACTTCTATATCATTTTTATGATTAAGCTTTAATTCATGTACAATGATTTTGTAATCATTTAATATTTTGTCTTCTACAGCATCATCAGTAAAGTACTCATATACTATTGGACAATATTCTGCTACCATTTCTCCTTTTTCAGAGTTTCTAAATCTAGGAGGAGTTCCAGTAAGTCCCAGGATTCTTCCCTGGAACTTATCTAGAAACTCTCGATGAGTGTATAAAAGGCTGTGACACTCATCTAAATATATTACATCATAGTCTTCGGGATGTACTTTGTTTAAACTTAAATAAGTAGTAAAAGAAAGATTTTCTAATACTTCTTGTTTATCCATTTTAACTGCTTCATCTTTCCACTCTTGATGTATTGACTTTTTAGGTGCAACAACTAGAGCTCTAGTTAATGGAGGGCAGTTTTCGTTTAGGTCACGCAAGCCAACTCGTGTTTTACCAACACCCGTGGCTAGACCTAAGCCTGACCTATTTCTAGTTTTAACAGCATCCAGGGATAACTGTTGTATTTTATCTCTAGTCATTGTTTTTAAATTTAAAAAGTTTGTAAAAATACTACATTAATTATTTCATCATAATAGCCATTTGCTTCATCAATTTTCCATTGCTTAAGCTCTGTCTTTACAAATAATAGACAATCTTCATAAGTATCAAAATACTTGTCTGTAGGTGTCATGCCAATCTCTATTTCAGGTATTGGGCAAACGAACATTCTAAATTTTTGCATAATTAATTTTTAAGTTAAATGTTAAATATATTTTTCTTGATGTAATTTAATGTTTCATCAGCATCTGTTAATAATTTAATAGTCTTAATATGCTTGTCTACATTTTTAAGAGTTTTTTCATGGTTATATGAATTATAATTTTCCATAAAAGCTGCTAAAAACTTAAATCGGATCCATCTATCTGTTTTACCTATTCTAAGAAAAATATCATTAAATGCTTTACACATCTCTTCAGTCTTAGGGTTAATTATAGTAAATTTTCCTGATCTAATCGTAGTACTAACACCAGCCGTAGCATTTCTTTCTAATGCAATGCATCCAATCATTGAGGGTTCCATATCATACATGTTTTTCCATTTAAATAGTTTCATATAATCAGGATAATACATTTTATATGCATTAACATAATTCATCAGATCCCATGACTTAGAAGAGTTGTTCAACATAGCCATTTTACAAACTATATCTTTTTCATCATTAACTTTAATAGTTGTATATGGAATTGCCAAGCCTTCTCTTTCACAAGCAGTTGCTAAATGTTGGCCATCTAAAATGTATTTTTTCTTTACTCCTTCAATTGTGTCAGTTTCACATATTATAACAGGTCTGATTATTCCCATCATTTTTATACTTTCAATCATTTTTTGAACATGTGCTGAATTAATATCTCTATTCATTGGTAAAATAGAAAACATTGAATAGCTTGTTGCGTGTTGTATTTTTAAGTTAGTTTTTTTCATAATCATTTAGTTTTAATCATTTTTAATATTATTTTTTTTCATTTTTAAAAATTTTGATAATCATCTTTTGTGTTTAATGATTCTATTAGTTTAAAATTCTGTGAGTCTAAATGATAAGTATTACCTTTATCATTTTTCACTGATATCGTATTAGTAACCAAACTCTCAGCTAACACTTCGTATTCTTTACCTATAGTATAGTCCTTCATCCACGTACCTTTACGTACACAAAATATTCTATCTCCTGTTTTCATTTTATTTTATTTTAACCAGTTCATAATTCTTGCTTTTGCAGGATTAGCATGTATCCAATCATGACAATTTCTACATACAGGTAACCAAGTACTTTGAATTAAATAAAATACATGTCTATTACTTCCTGCATAAGTATGATGTATATCAGTAGCTGAATTAGTACATCCATTTACTTTTACTTTACACATTGTGTTTTCAGATTCAGACATATATCTATCTCTAAGTTTAGAATACTCAAGATCTTGCTTCTTTCTTTTTTGAGAAACAGCCTGGAGAGGTTTTGTATTTGGTTTTTGATTAATACTTGGTTTATGACGACTCCAGCATTGTTTACAATACCTTACTCCAGACTGATTTTTCCAGATTACTTGTTCTGTTTCACAAGAATCACATATTTTTTTCTTTACCTGCATTTTTTAATCTTGGTAATTGATTTGGATTAGTTTTTAGTTCATGAAAGTTTTTTGGTAAAACTCCGTTTTCTATAAAAATACTAACAATTAGATCCTTATCAATGTTTAAGTCTTTGAATGTCAAAACATTTTTGAACTCAGTGTCTACTTCACTATTATTTAAGAAAAACTCTGTGAGTGGACTGTTTGGAAATAATTTTTCAAATAGTAAGTTAGTATATGCATTGGTTAACTTCTGTTTATAAATATTTATTACAGTTTGGCCTTTTACATAAACTTTACTTATTCTTTGCTTTTTTTTGTTGCAGATAGTATTAATTTCCTCTTTGCGTAATCCATTTAGACCATATAACGCTCTTTTGTAAAGATAGTTCTGGTATGCTGAATAAGAATCACATTCATAAGGAAGATATTCTTTTTTTTGCTTTAATTGATAATCAGCAAGATCACCTAAATAATGAAATCTTTCGTTTCTATTTTTTAAATTTGACATAATAAGTTGGTTTTAAATGAAAAGGGTGACCTATTATAATCACCCTTATAAATTAATTTGTATCTAGTGTAAAATCACTATTACTCGCATTAACTGCTGAGTTAGATGTATTGTTTTGCTTATGATAAGCTAATTGAATTTCTTCTTTGTTATCATGCTGCACTGTAACATCTTCAGCATTTGGTTTCACCGTATACAAGGTTCTTCTGTAGATAGGTTTTCCATTTACAGTACACATTATACCAGTATTACCTGCAACTTTATAATCGCGACTTGGATCCTTTTTATTAAAAGGTAGTAATGATTCTTGAATTACAATTTGACCTGGCATTTCTTGATTTGCTGTAAAATTCATTATTTGCAAATCATCCATTAAACCATGCATCAATGTTGACAGATGTTGTATTCTAAAGAAACCTGTTTCATCAATAACATTTCTTTCTTGTGTTAACCTGATGTATCCATAATCTGGGTTAACCTTCGACTGATGCAATACTGTATTAGTATCATCAGCCAAAATTTTGACTTTTGAGTTCATAATTATTTGTTTTTGAATTAATAAATATATGTAGTGAACTGTTATTATGTTTAGACGTTCAACCCTAAACAAAAAATGACACTTTCGTGTCAAATTTCATCATCTCCTTCATAACTTGGGAAGTCATCCGGATCAAAATCATCAATATTGATAATTGTAATGTCTATTGATATTTCTACTTCATCTTCAAGATAACTGTAATCTTCTAATGAATGCTTTTCTTTTGCATTCTTGTTTACTGCAGAACCTGCAAAAGGATTCACAATAGTGTCGCCTGAATTAGTAGCAACAAGATATAGAATATCATTATCTGTTAGATTAAGATATTCGTCTATTGTTAGATAAATAGTTTTACCTGTAGGTAGTTGAAAAAACATTTACACATAATTATGCTTAAATGTATAAAATTTTACTAACTAATAACTTTTTTATTGAAAAATTAATGCAGTATATGGCTAACTTCATAATTAAAAGCTATGCATCTATATCAAATTTATCTAAAGTGAATTGAGTTAGCTCAATTGTAGTTGATTTTCTTATGATTTTACTATTTTCAATATATGGAAAGGATACTCTCAGTTGACTGTAGTCATGTAAGCCTATAAATTCTTGAACAGTAACTTCAATAAATCCATTTTGATTAAATTCAGAAGTTTTCAGAACTTCTCTTTCATCACCACTCCAACATAAATGATCAATTTTAACTAAACCTACACTATTAATTTCAGGTATATCAGGGAAAGATTCCCCTAAGCTAAATTTTACAAAATGATCAACACCACGATGGGAAGTTGACAACATTCCTATGAATAATCTAACTATAGCATCTTTGTTAGGGTGCACTATAATAGACTCTACAGTTTTCTTTAGAGTATCATTTGTTACTTTAACATTGTATTCTTTGCTCATTCTTCTTCATATTTATTAATAACCTTAATTATAAATATAAATGACACTACAATTACTATTAAAGCCATGCTGAATATTATTAATGTTTTCATAATTTTTTTTGTTTTTAATCCAATACCAGAATAGAAATAATTCTACTCTGGCTGGATTGTTTATACTAGTTTAAGTTAATGCTTAAACCTACCTGCAACAGTAGTAAGTATGCATTGGAAATGAGGGTTTGTATCACACCACGCCTACCCACAAGTTGACCATTTATTTCCAATGTAATGCCTATTTTTTCATTAAACCATGTAATAATATGGCCAATGAAACAATCACCCAGAGAGCGATCAAAATAAACTGTAATGGTACCATATTATTGTAATTTAATGTCAGTTAATAATTTATAAAGATTTTTTAAAGGGACATTGACATTATGTTTCTTTAAAGTGGGGAAAACGGAGTTTAGTCAACAATAGTTAATCTTTATTTAATGACCTTTGTCGTTGTAGTAAACATGCTTGTATTGCCCATTTTCCCAAAAGCTTGCAGCTGAACCACGTTTATTCATATCTACATTTGATATGAGTGTGTTGCCACAAACATTACTAGTTTTTAGTAGAAATATTTTATCAACTTCTTCATCTTGAAATTGAAAAATATAATCTTCATTTTTATCTAAAGTGTATGTTATGGTATTGCCCTGTTTAATGATATTGTTTACACCAATAATGTTTGATTCAGACACAAATATTGTGTTAGTATCTTTAATGTTTTCAAGATTTACTATTAATGTAACGTTGCAAGTATTATTTTGTGCTTGAACATTCATTCCGAACATTACTAAGCATAATAGTATTATTGTTTTCATAATTTTTAGTTTTTTGTAAATTTGTTTTTTGATTCCTGATTGTACCTGTTGTAAAATAGGTATTCAGCTCTTTTTCAGTGACATAATCATGTATAATAGTATCAGTTTTAACTGAGTATAACATTTCTCCGTCATCTTCTCCTGTGAATGTAACAGTACTCAACAGTAGTGTTATCATTCCAAATAATAAGTTAATCATAATTTTAAGTTTTTAATTAATAAATTTCGTAGTTATCAGTCTCATGTGAAATTACTAAGCTTCCTTTAGCTCTAGATAGTTTAAGTGTTTGGATGTAACTTTGATCATCACACACTTGGAATTGATCACCCATTGTTAATGAACCAGAATTACTATTATAATGCACAGCAACATTGTTTTCAATTTTAAGGTGATCTCGAAATGTATCCCAATTATCACCATGTGCTTGCACTACAAAACCATCCTCTGGTGCATGCTTATATCTAAAAATATAAAAAGCATCTTTTTGTATATCTTTTTTTTGCATTTGTTGATTTTTAGTAAAACCACACCCAAATTAATGAGTGTGGTTAATATTATTTAAAAAGACATGTCACCCATATCTTGGCTAATTTTTGCTAAGTCAGCTGCTAATTTAGCTTCAGCAGATAAGTTACTTTCTAAAGTTGCTTTGATTTGTTTAAGTTTATCAATTTGAACTTTATTTGCAACAGTACTGATTCTAGCTTCAATTTCAGATTTCCATTTAGCAGGAGTAATATCATTTACTGTAAAAGGTTTAAGTTTAATTTTCAAACCTAATTCTTTCACTGCAGTTTTGAAATATTCTTCTTTACCAATAATACTCCCGTAAGCTTTTACTAATTGTTGTACATCGTCTATATTTTCAATTAGACCAAATCCAGGACATTGTACACCTTTAGTAGATGATTCTTTTGGTGCACCTCCCATTAAAGCATTTAACTGTTCTGTTACTTTTTCCAACATTGCAGGTACATCATTTTGTGTAAACTGTCCTTTTTTTGATACTTCATTCTTTTTTGCCATAACTTTTGTTTTTATTTGATTTTTATTTATTTATTAAGCTTTCTTCAATCCATTTAATAAAAAGGTTTTCAATATGATTTAATCCAAAACCATTCTTTATTGCATACTTTGCAAACGAAATCATTTCTCCCTCACTATACATCTTCTCCTCAACATTGTGAATTATCACCTCGTTATTGGAGTTTAGTTTGAGTTTGTAAACATGCTCTGGCTCACTTCTATAGACATTTTCTGATGGAGTTTTTGAAAAATCAACTATTATTAATCCTTTCTCTCCAATACTTTCAACCTCAATCCAAACTTCATCTACAGGTTTGTTACAGTAGTCTTGGATGAATTGTTGGGGGATATTATCACAACCCAAAAGCCCTCGCTCTCTTGAATAATCACTACTTGCACCTTTAATAAGCTTAGGGTCAGTAGTTGCTACTACCTTTCTACTCATTTCCATGAGACCGTCATACTTACACAATGCTCTCCATTGAGCACCTACTGCATGCATTAAGTCTTGATTATCATCGTCTGTAATGAACCAATCACCTTCCTTAATCTCTTCATCTGTTGTGATGTAGAGGTTATAATGATTATGAGTTGTTAATATTACTGGACTGACTATGTCACTTCGTAATAATAATACATGAGGCTTATCATGCCTGATACATATTCTACCTTCATTCTCAGTAGCCAACCTATGCACCCTTGCTTCTACACAAGGTACTCCGTTATGTGTTATTGTTTTCATGGTTTCT